>Ga0325411_1000570_pt1 | contig 38905 bp, 17 predicted proteins | sample PopdelMetagenome_13_FD_206181 | JGI IMG/M metagenome (GOLD analysis project Ga0325411, IMG submission 206181) | Populus deltoides microbial communities from Bellville, Georgia, United States - Xylem-PdIQD-R4 | ecosystem: Host-associated > Plants > Phyllosphere > Stem > Wood/Secondary xylem...
TTAATTAAATTTCTAGTAATTTAATTCACCCAGTTAAATTCTATCTAAATTTATCCAAGTCAAGATATTATAAAAACAATTATTATTATTTTAATAAAAATGATTTATTTGATGATACACGAGTTAACTCATAACTTTTTTTTGTCAAAATATTTTTGAACAAATTTTTTTTTTATTTTTTTTATTTTAATATATTTTAATAAAACAGACTGTCAACTTACAAATTCATTCAGGTATAAAACATTATATTTTTATGTTTTAGGATTTAATTTTTTAATTACTTGTTAGGATTACGAGGAGATAGTTTCTCATGAATGTATTTCGATATCTCCATGCACAAGTTTGTCATATAATATAATTAATGGTAGTATTTTTTGCACGGACCTTAAATTAATCCTCTAACTTGGTAACTATTCTAATTATACCCTTTTGTTTAACATTATATAAAACTAATAGAAAATTCCAGGACCCTTTCGAAATACCACTCCATCATTCTTATTGTAATTAAATGTGCAGTCTTTTAGACAGGAAAACAAACATGGATGGAAGAGTATCACAGATAATTATCAGAACATTAATGACTTAATTGAAAAAAATATTTAATTTCTTTTTAGATACTTTTTATTGTGGTGATGTGTATGGAAGTAAAAGGAAGAGTATCACTTAACCTTGTAGGATGCGTTTTAAGGTCTGTGGGTTGCCAGGAACAAAACCGTGAGGCGTGGAAACAGGGTTGGGCTGAGCCATAGTGGACAATATTCTGCAAGGGAGAGTGAGTCGGGTCTTACATATAATATCAGAGCCAAGGACGGCTTGTTATTAAGGTGAGGGGATTGTAATATCCCACATCGAAAGAAGAGTGTTCAGAGTCAGGACATATTAAGATAATTGATACCTAACGTTGTAGGACGCGTTTTGGGACCTGTTGGCTGTCAGGAACAAAACCGTGAGGCGTGGAAGCCGGGATGGACTGAGCCATAGCGGACAATATTCTGCAAAGGATAATGAGTCAGGTCTTGCATATAGTATCAAAGCCGAGGACGGCTCGTTATTAAGATGAAGGAATTGTAACATCCCACATCGAAATAAGAGTGTCCAGAGCCAGGACATATTAAGACAATTGATACTTAACCTTGTAGGACGCGTTTTGGGACCTGTTGACTGTTAGGAACAAAACCGTGAGGTGTGGAAGCCGAGATGGACTGAGCCATAACGGACAATATTCTGCAAGGAGAAATGACCTGGTCTTCCCTTACTCTAAACCCATTAATTTTTTTTTTAATGATCAAAATAACATTATATTGATTATTATTTTTTTATATAAAAAATCAATCTTAGGTGAACATTCGAATCCACAGGCCAAACCTAGCCCGGGTCGTATTTTACAACTAAGGAATAAGGATGTGACCTTTTCAAGGGAGAGCTTTTATGCCGTAAAAGCACACCACATGCTTTTGGACCGGCAGCGACAAAAAAGGTCCATTCTTAATTGACCCACTGTTTATTACATGTTCTGTTTTCCCTGTGCTAATGCTCGTTTCTTTCCTTTCTGTACAGGAATTTTGCCTCCCAGTTTTCTCAACAAACTGCAGTTCTTACCTTGTCAGCTAGTACTCTGTTTGCTGTGTTTTTGTTACACTGTGAAACACCTTTGACCTCACATTTACATATGTTTCCATCTCTAACATTGGATTTGGATGAAATTTAGCAAGATTGATTTAATTTCTATAAACCTGAATGCATCGAACGAGTTTTTTTGGATTAATTTCTTATATAATCCGACTAGAATCTTTATAGTAATTTTGTTTTGGTTTCTCCCATTTGGTTTGCATTGGTGTTTTTAGCCAAGAAGGGAATTTCCAAGGGGGTCAAGATCAATGGGGTCAAATAGAAAGACAAGTGGAAAAGAGATGAATGGCATGCTTGACATGGATTAGTTCCTACCAAATTGAATGGCGTTCGAATCTGATTCGAGCAGGTAAAACTAGCCGTGTCAAAGAAGGGAAAAGGTGACCACAATTCTCAGTTACTTTTTTATAGTAGCAAATCAAGAGATTTCGAGTTTCGAGCATGTTTGTTTGTTTTTATGACTGGAATGCGTTTTTTAAATTTTTTTAAATTATTATTATTATTATTATGAAGTTTTATTGTCAAAAATTAAAAAAAACAAAAAGTTATTTTTATATATTTCAAAATAAAAAATATTTTAAATAGTAACATCTATCACAAATTCAATCATGCTTAAAATTATTTATATTGACTTCAACCTTACTTAATCATGGTTAGCCATTCACAATAGGTTTTGTGGTGGTGAATTTTTTTGATATTATATTAGTTTTTGAGCTTGAAAAAGATAAGTTTAATGAAAAAAATATAAATTATAAATTTTTTAATCAAATTTTTTTAAAAGAAATTGAAATAAAATGATGAGATGCTTTAATTAAATAAATACCTTTAAATATATAATGATAATAATTAAACATAACCCATCACATAAACAAACAAATCCAACTAAGTCTCGAGGAATTTGGAAAAAGAAAAACGTGCTATCACACACGACGGTATGTAAATTGAAGTTGAGAACTATAGCATAATCACTTGTTTGTAACATTTCATATATATATATATATATATAACGTGAATGTTTGAATGAATTTACATGCATCTCAACTAATTTTATAAATTTTAAAATTAATAATTATATAAATTTTTAATAATTATTATACTAATAACCACGTGATTTAAATTTAAAATTACATCGACACAAACCCTTAATCAGAAGATTTTTTCACTACCATCTAAAGTTAATAATAATATATTTTTATATGTATGATGAGCTCTTTATCTCCTTTTCCCCATGGGTCAGCATATTCGTATATCCCATTTGGTAGATTTTAGTGTCCTTATGCAGACTTATTGTACTACTACTCCTACACTCCCGAGAAAGGCCGAGGATCACAGCCAAATCAAGAACATCCACTTTCCAATATCAAGGATCATGTTTCCGGTAATGCAATCAGACTTGCTTTTTATTATGTTTTTTTAACCTAAAAAATATTAAATTAGTGATTTTTATATATATTTTAAATAATTTTGATATAAAACATTAAAAAATTAAAATTTATCTAGTTATTTCTCACTTAGGTTTAACCGGGACAATTAAGTTGCAAGTCAATTTAATAGGTCATTCGTGTTTGATCAAATTAATATCCAAAACAGTTTGATATAAAACTCAATCCAAGTCAAATTTAAAACGGATGGATTATCATGTCCACTCATCATGTTAAGCTAGGTTTATTAGCTATAATTAAGTTAACATACAATTTATTTAAAGTCAAATGAAACAAAAAATATAATACATGAAATTTGATTCGACAATATTCTAGGGTGTGTTCGAGATTATTGTAATGGTGGTAGTTCAAAGTGTTTTTCGCTTAGAAATGCATTAAAATAAAGTTTTTTTTATTTTATAAAAATTATTTTTGATATTAGCATTTTAAAATGATATGAAAACATAAAAAAATTATTTACACAAAAAAATTTAAAATTTAAAAAATTATAATTTATATTCCGTTCCAAACACACTATAAAAACTGGACAATTAGGTGAAATATGGTAGTGTAAACATGGTGCCACAGCTCCTTCTTCTTCTTTTCTTTTGTTGGGTGCATGTAAAAATGGCCTTTACCCTTCATGCAAACAATTCAAAACCCTCCCTAATTCCCACATAATATTAGCATGGGAAAATCGGTGCATGCAACCTTAACTGGTCCCAAGCTCCGTGTGAAGGGTAGGGGTAAACAGTAGGGGACCCTATAGAGTTGAATACTGTCCTCTATCCAGACCTCTCAAATTAATGGCTTGATGAATAAATTTGGACCAGTGCTCCTTTCAGACCACCACCACCACCGAGCCCTCGTCATCCTTTACAGCTGCCTCATAATTATGCAATTCAACGACTCATGTACTTTTTACCAGTGGCAGTGGTAAAAATTGATATCTCAGACACAGAGTGGCTGGCTATCTATAGCATCAAATTAGGAGTACTCTTTCGTTTACTCCACAGGTTTGCCTTTCCAATGATTATAATCCATGATGATAACATTCACCACTGTCTTGCATCAGCTAGCTAGCTAGCTTGCTTGCTTGCTAGCAGCCTGCTAGTCCACAGCCTAGAAGAGACACAGATGCTAGTCTGCAAAGGTGGTAGTTGTTGCTCTTTTATTTCCATGTCAAACTTGGAAATTTGACTGTTCTTTTCCTTCTAAAATTTACTTCTTGGGGTTAGCAGAAAGAGCCGGCATTCATTTCTTCATTCATATACATAGCTGAGTCTATTGTCACCAAACTTATTGAACAAGAAACTTATTGAACAAGACTCGAGGCACAATCTGGGTTATAGATTAAATGGATTAAGTTATATTGATTTAAATAAATCAAAATGATAATATTTAATTTCTTTTATGAAAAAATATCAAAATCATATAGTTTATTTTAAAAAATTAAATCAAGTTTTGATCGTGAAGCGAGGCGATTCACTAGGTTGTCTAGGTTTGACTGGATATCAACTTTCACCTGATTTTTTAAAACTCAACCCGAGTAAGTTACTAGGCAAGTCTATAAATTCCATTCCGGGTGATGTTTTGTTTTTTCAATTGGAACGATATGTTTCAGTTTTGGAGACTAATATAACCATAAAAAAATAAAACTTAATAAATTATGAAGTTCAATTTTCAATGAACTAAGTGTTGACGGATAAAATTAGAGAAAACAATAGATTTAAAAAAAACAAAAAAACACTATTTGATCGAAACATTCCGGCTGGAATTTTCAGAACAAGCCAAGACTTAAGCAAGATTAAATTTGTTCCAAATCATTTTATTTTTTAAACTGGAATGAGATATATCAGTTATTTCAAACAGAACATGATGAAATTGATAATTTTAACCCTATAACATACCGGTTACATATCTACCCATCCAACTCCAAATTATTGAAGTTTAATAACAATTATTAATACCATTCACTTTTCCATGATGGTCAAGATGTTAGGTAGTATATTTGGTATTAGTTGAAAAAAAAAAACAAAACAAAACATTCATCTGTTTTTTAGGTTAAAATCTTGTCAAAATATACCAAACTGTCTGAATCTTTCTCGTATACGTACTTATTTGACTGGCGAAGTTGATGTAATATATATTCCTTCATAACGACTTTATGATTATATTAAGCCTAATATAGAATACCGAAACAGTCTTGGACTCCTTGAAATGGTAAATATAAGCAGAAAATTATTCCCCTTGACTAACTTCAATGATAGGATGAACTGGCTACTTGTGGACAGTGTTTAACAACCGAAGTCCATAGCTAGGGGGTAACTGTATATTCTTTGACAAAAAGCAAGTCTTAGGCTAAATGATCCTCATGTGTGACTCCAAGGAAAAAATTATGTCAGGCGTGGGAAAAAACCATCATAAATTAATGATGATGGGAATGATGGAGGATCCAAGGTGATAATGGTTACGGTGTGGACGGGCTTTACCTTGGCTAAAAGGGCAATGTGGGGGGCCATTGGATCCCTTTATGCCAAACCTCCTTTTGTGTTCTTAGCATGAATTCACGTTTTGAGTGATGGGTTTTGCCCGCAGGTTATGGCTTTTGAGATTTTTCTCCAGGTTTTATGCTCTTAGAGCTCGACATGATTGCACAGACTGCTAGTTACCCTTGCCCCCTCACAATAATATTCTTTGCTCTCTACGTGGGCTGATAATGCACACTCGTATTACTTAGAATAATCAACACCTGTCATGGTAATTAAGGTCAAGGATTGCACTCTTAGTTTTTAAACTTTGCCCAGCTAGTCGGACCTACTCGGTATTTGAAGCTTGATCTAGACATTTGCTAGGTTGACTTGCAACTCGATTGATCTATTAAAACCAAGAAATTTAAAAATAAAACAAAAACAATGTTGTTTTTGATAAAAAAGATAGGCGGTCCATGAGTTAACTGGGGAGTCGGGAAAGAGCGCGTGTTCATGTTAAAAATTTGATTCTGTTTTAATCAAGGGCGAAGAAGAAGACGTACGAGAATATTGTTGAAAGAGATCATATATCATGTATGAGAAAGAAATCAGTGAAATAAATTGGTGCCATGAAATATATATGTTGCAATTGTCTTCTCTCTTGACATAAAGAGGATCTCTTAGTCCATTGGAGAAAATGATGAATCAGTTTTGTAGCCTGCAATTTTCCATGGACATCAACAGACCAAAATTTGCAGTCAAGTAATACCTAGGATGGAGGGAAAGAGGAAAACGAAGGGGAAAGAGGATGGCATACATGGCTTCCAAAATAAGTAGTACCCAATGTGTTCGAATCACTGTCGCTGGCAAAATGTATCACAACGTCAGTGCATTCTAAGTCCCACAACAACACAGAGTTAGACTTGGTAAGAATATAGGACTGCATAATCTTTTTGAGCTCTCATTGAAGATAAGGAAAACGTAGTTCTTCCATGATCTAATTACCTGCCAACTCCATCTATATCTGTTTTAGTTTCTTCTGTGGGTTGATTAACATAACACGGATTTGATCCTGTGGAAGATCCATCGATGTCATGGATACAGTGATGAATCATATTAAGCAGCAGCCATATATGTCTGTCTGGGGCAAGTAGTCTTTGAGCTCAGAAGAGTTTTTCTAGGGCCTAAGAGAAGAGTAAAAGATCACACAGGATCATAAATTTTCAAATCTAGGAATCAAAACCCGATTGCAAAAACCAAAGCATTATGTGCAAGTCATGAATTTCTAGCCCAGGATTGAAATACTATTAAGTTTGGAAGCAAATTTTGTCAATCACAGTCCATGAATTTTTTATATTATCATGGCATCTCTCACTGGTTTCCTGCAAACCGAAATCCAGTTGGCTGAAACTTTGAACTTCGAAGCAAACCAGAACTGAAAAAACATCAGAATTTGTTATTTACTCTGAAATCTTTGGTGAAAATAGAAACATAGCCATTTTCTGGTGTTATATCATCAAAGCACAGGATTGGAGCTGAAGAGGCCAGAGCTCCGTGGGAATTTGCTGGTGTTATGTCATCAGAACATAGGATTGGAGGCGAAGAGGCCACAGCTCCGAGGGCAACATGTGGATATTTCAGCCGGAACCAAGAAGCAAACACTACAAGAACAAGTTGGAATGAGAAGAAGAATCCGAAAGCAAATTAACAATAGGAGGTGAGAAACAAAGTTTTTCGGAAACTTATATGCCATGGAATACCTCACAGCCACCATATGATGCTCCGACCGCAATCAAGGAGAGTGTTTAGCATGGAATTCCTCCTCTACGTGGATGATAATTTCGGCATAGTTTGCTAAAGCTTGAACCGAGTTGAAATTTGAAATATCCGAGTGTGCTAGCCTTTTTCAAGGCATCTTGCCTTGATCCAAACGGGATTGGTTTCCCATAGTATCGGTGCTGACAAGATTAAAATCAAAGAAAGTAAGGAAAGCTGTTCAAGATTACTATCCAGAATTCTGAGAAGCTGGATTTTTCTAAGAAAATTAACAAAATTAAATGCTTTTTGGCTTTTATCATTACGGGGTTCAAATCTTGAGATCATTACTTGGAGAATTTTCTCTCTCTTTTTTTTTTTATGGAACTCTCTTTGTAAAGACACAGCCCAAATTCCTAGTGAGAGATAAGACCCATTTGGTTCAATGTCGAGCTGTAAGTGCAGCACGAATGGGAAGGAAAAATGAAGGAAGATAGCTCAATCCTACGTTTCAGACTTTCAGTCTCTGCAAAATGGAAATGGGCCTTGGAGTTTGGTCGATCCAGGAAAGAAAGAAGGATGGAAAGAAGGACCAACAGAAAATATTTCAGTTTGTGAAAATAAATCTTAGGCCGAGTTTAATAACCACTTCGGATCATCTTCTTTCGTTGGACAAGTTTATCTTTATGGTATCTGGTAATCCATTTCTCAAGGATCCCTACTCTTTCTTTCTTTGTCCTGCTAACCACTTCGGATCATCTTCTTTCGTTGGAAGTATATCCAAGCAATGTGATCTTGCATAGTAAACATATATGTTATGTGAATTTTCTTCTCATTTCAACGATAAGTTCATCAGCAGAACACACCTTTCACAGTTATGATAGCAACATCACTGCCTGATATATTCTCAAACACACTACAATTAAAGAGAGCATCGTGTTATGTAACCATTGTTATGAACACAAGTCTCTGAATATTAGTAGGAGATATCAGATATGTTGTCATCAGTTACCCGCCGCTACTGTAAGGACCTCTCAATTCGTTGGAGAAAATGATGTTGCTATCGATTGTCGGAGAATCAGTTTTATATCCTGCGATTTCCCATTGAAATCAACAGAAATCTTTTTATTGATTTCAATGGAAAGAGAGCAGATATCAGATATGTTGTAAGGAGCTTGAAGTCGTTAATTATATAACCTCTTGAATCACATGGATATGGTTGAAACATGGAGTCACTGCCACTAGCCAAAGGCACCACAACGTCACTACAAGACTAACCAGCGCGCGCGCGCGCGCACAAGCTATTCATCAAGTTGCTCTTCTTTTTGTTGAGCCTTCGCTGAGCCATTGATAGGATAAGCAAACAAAGTTTTGTTCTGCCATGATCAAAATAAATATTTGTAAAATTAAAATTAAGAACTAATAAATTACTGTTATGTTTGTTTGAAATTAAATAAATTAAAATAAATAATAAATTATTAAAACAGTCAAATATTAAGGATGAAATCAATAATAAAAAAAAAGTTCGACTATTTATATGATTTCACATCAAATCTTTTAATAATAGAAAATAGTCATTCGAACCATCAATTCTCTGAACATTATTAAATGAATACCCGCATGCCTCACCTTACCTTTTGATAAATAATTAATTAATAAATCAAATAAAGGCACAACAAATAACATTTCTAGTTGATGAACCCGACATGTCAACCAACCCCACCGACGGCTTTCTCCACACGAGTCATCACCGACACGTCACAAAGATCCAAATCTAGTGCGATTTTCTTGCCATGATTAAAGCTCAAATGCTGGATCCTCCTTGTAGATCCCCCAACGCGGCAAACCCAAGCCAATGCTCACCTTGTCAAATTCACCAATTGTAAAAATAAATAAAAGTTTGCTATATTTTAGTCCCTGAAGTTTAGAAATAGCTTTCCTAAACCCCTATAATCTACCTATATCAATCCTACGAGGACAAACGTCTTCTTCTTTCTTGCCTTGAGAGAGAGAAAAACTTTTCTTTCACATTCCTGTTTTATCTCAATTGACAATTTTTATTTTTTTAATAAACAGGCTGATTTTTTTTTTTAAAACATACTCCAATTTAAGATAATAAGAACCTATTTGGGATAAAAGTAGCTTTTATAATTTCTAAATTTATATATGTTTTGAAAAAATATTAAATTAATATTTTTTAATAATTTTCATGTGTTGATATCAAAAATAATATATATATATATAATATTTTAATATATTTTTAAATGAAAATTACTTTTTAAAATTACCATACATTACAATATCTTCTGCAAAAAAAGTTACTTTTTAAAGAAAATTTTCTAATATTTTCTTATTTTTATCTCTTAGTTTTGTATCCATTTCTCTAAAGCACTAAATAAAATTTCTTCCAACTTCAGAGCTATAATAACAAAATTCAACCAATAAGAATCTAAGCGGAACATATCTCAATCTACAGGGACCAAAATGAATTTCACCAAAATATTTAAAAGCCCAGTCTAGATCCAACAGCTCCACAGCATCGTTTCTTTCAAAAAACTAGTTGACCCTCCCCTCCCCTTATTACAATATAACACCAACACCCCAATTCCTTCCTCTATCACAAATTTCCACAACAAAATCACTCCTCTAGATCTTCCTCCTCCTCCATGGCGCCTCGCGCGAGATCGAGATCTCTGCTGTTTCCGATATGTACAATTCTCACAATCCTTATTCATGGCGCTCACTCCTTCTACCTCCCTGGCGTCGCTCCTCAGGATTTCATTAACGTCAGCTCCACTTCTCTCTCTCTCTCTCTCTCTCTCTCACTGCATGATCTACAAATTTTCATTTCAGATCTCATTTTGCGGTTTTTTTATTTGATTTATAGAGATCTTGTTGATTTATGCAAGGGAAATGTGTGATTTGTTAGTTATTTTGTATTGAAGTATGACATTTGATTTCAAATTAAGTTAGTTATTGTCAGTGATATTTTTCGAGTTTTGTTCGGATCGGTTTTGTTTTATTTTGTGCGAGGAGGATATGAGATTTGTTAGGTTTTGTTTAGTTAGTGAAAATGATTGATTTTATTGCAGAAGGATTTTTTTTAGGTTAATGAAGGTGGTTTAGGGATTTGATCAGGCTGTTATCTAGTGAAGTATGGCATTTGATTTCAAATTAAGTTCGTTACTGATACGAATTGCTTATGGATTTTGATTATTATGAGTTATATTTGTCTGAGTTTTCTTCAGATCGGTTTTGTTTGATTCTTGTGCGAGGAGAATGTGAGATTTGATAGATTTTTGTTTTGTTAGTGAAAATGATTGATTTGATTGTAGAAGGATTTTTTTAGGTTAATGGAGGTGGTTTAGGGATTTGATTAGCTGTTATTTATGTTAATCTAGATCAGCATTGTCAGTTATGAGGAGGATCCGCTGTTTAGTTTTACTAATTTTGTTATTTATGTTTAATCTTGACAGTCATTATGGTTTTTGCTAGCTTTATAAAAATAATTACTTTGAGTTATCGTGTGAATTTGTTATTGCATTATGGTGTATTGTAGTCACTGTGTTGTGTTTCGTTTCCAGTTGCATTAAATAGTTGAAGATGCTGTAGTTAATTAGTGAGTGTAATTGAGATGAAGTGTTAATTAGTGGCTGTATGGCTTAATATGAAAAAATTAATATTGATTATCCTAAGTGTTTTTAGAGTAAGAATCTATTTCTGACTTTTGTTTTTTGGGGAGGTTGTATAATTAGGAGCTTTATCAATACTGTTTTTCGGATCATGTTTGTTGTGATTGTTTGAGATAAAGACAGAGGCTGCATTTTGATTGTGTGGTTTTTCTATTTGTTTTTTTGTTTTTTTTCTTCTGGTTGCAGGGTGCTGAGTTGATGGTGAAAGTGAACAAATTGACGTCTATAAAAACACAACTTCCTTACTCATACTATACTCTTCCTTTCTGTACCCCATCCAAAATTGTAGACAGTGCAGAGAATCTTGGGGAAGTACTTCGCGGTGATCGCATTGAAAACTCCCCCTATGCGGTCAGTTTCGTTAGGCTGGATGAGTGTGGATTAACTTCTTCACATGCATGCACTATTATTTTCCTGACCTTTTGATTGGAATTATTGCAGTTTAACATGGGGGATGCAAAGATGTGCAATGTTCTTTGCCGGAAAACACTTGATTCCAAAACTGCAAAGGCATTCAAAGAGAAGATTGATGACGAGTATCGGGTTAACATGTATGAAACACTGTTTTTAGGCGTGGAGTCTATCTACTAAATTTCATGATGAGAGATGTGAAATTTGTTTTTCTAATTATTCTATCACTCATTTGACAGGATCCTTGATAACCTTCCTCTTGTTGTTCCCATCCAAAGGCTGGACCAGGAATCTCCTCCTGTTTATCAGCTTGGATATCATGTTGGGCTCAAAGGCCAATACAGTGGGGTATGTGCATTATTGCACTTAAATTTCCCCTTCTTAATGTGTTGGTTTTTTCTTGTGCTTACATTGTCTGGTTATATGCAGAGCAAAGAGGAAAAGTATTTTATCCACAATCACCTGTCATTCATTGTTAAGTATCATAAAGATCCTCAATCTAATTCTGCAAGAATTGTTGGATTTGAAGTAAAACCATTCAGGTCAGTTATTTAATGATCATATCGTTTCTGTAAAATGGTTGCTTCTTACCTGATTCCATGATTATGATATTTTTTTTTTCAAATACCAGTGTTAAACATGCATATGAAGGGAAGTGGAATGATGAGAAGCCTCGATTAACAACATGTGATCCCCACACAAGACATACTGTTGTTAATTCTAACACTCCTCAAGAAGTTGAAGACAAAGCGGAAATCATATTCACATACGATGTTGAATTCCAGGTGAGATCTTGCACATGACTACACAGTTTACATTTATTTTTATTTTCCCTTTTCTTTCTTTCTTTTTTCTTTTCCTTCAGATAGTTAAAACTTTCGTTGTAGTCATCTGTTACTATTTCAACTTCACGATAAAAGCTGTTGTATTGTCATCAGTTATTGTCCCTATATGCCAGTGGTTTGGACATGTGTTTTGTTGAGCACCTTGGCAAACTATAATACAGCAAGCCACCTTACCATTTTATTCATTTATCACATGGGCAGATAACAGTGAAATACTTTGCTTACATGGATTGAGTTTGCATTCTCATATTTTCTCTTGATTTACCTCTCAGGATAGTGATGTGAAGTGGGCTTCCAGATGGGATGCCTATCTCTTAATGACTGATGACCAAATTCACTGGTTCTCAATTGTAAATTCTTTGATGATTGTTCTCTTCCTCTCTGGCATGGTGGCTATGATCATGCTACGAACCCTTTACCGTGATATATCGAAGTACAATGAACTTGAGACCCAAGAGGAAGCTCAAGAAGAGACTGGATGGAAGCTTGTTCATGGAGATGTTTTCAGGCCTCCATCTAATTCAGATCTGTTGTGTGTCTATGTTGGAACTGGCGTTCAGTTTTTTGGAATGATCCTTGTTACCATGATCTTTGCCATTCTCGGATTCCTTTCCCCTTCAAACAGAGGTGGTCTTATGACAGCCATGCTCTTACTTTGGGTTTTCATGGGCATTTTTGCTGGCTATGCCTCGACCCGGTTATATAAAATGTTCAAAGGAACAGAATGGAAGAAAATAGCACTCAGGACTGCAGTCATGTTCCCAGGGGTCGTCTCTGCCATTTTCTTTGTCTTGAATGCTCTCATTTGGGGCCAGAAATCTTCTGGGGCTGTGCCATTTGGGACAATGTTTGCTCTTATATTCTTATGGTTTGGAATTTCAGTTCCCTTAGTGTTTGTTGGAAGCTATATTGGGTTCAAGAAGCCAGCAATTGAGGACCCTGTGAAGACAAACAAAATTCCGAGACAGATCCCAGAGCAGGCTTGGTACATGAACCCAGCCTTCTCAATTCTAATCGGAGGAATTCTTCCATTTGGAGCTGTTTTCATCGAGCTTTTCTTCATTCTCACCTCGATCTGGCTGAATCAATTCTACTACATCTTTGGTTTTCTGTTCCTCGTTTTCGCAATACTCTTGGTCACCTGTGCTGAAATAACAATTGTCCTCTGCTACTTCCAGTTATGCAGCGAGGACTACCTCTGGTGGTGGAGGTCATACCTCACATCCGGTTCCTCAGCACTGTACCTCTTCCTCTATGCAACATTCTACTTCTTCACAAAGCTTGAGATAACCAAACTTGTTTCAGGGGCCTTGTACTTCGGATACATGCTAATTGCATCGTATGCATTTTTCGTGCTAACTGGGACAATCGGATTCTATGCATGCTTATGGTTCACAAGGCTCATCTATTCGTCGGTGAAAATTGATTAACTCTAGCAGATCCCTTTCTTCCTCCACCTCGATGTCCAAAACAGGGTAAGATTCACAACTAGTAGATAATTATCATGTTTTCAAATGTAAACCAATTTGCACATTTTTGGATTGAGACAGTCATGTCATGATTTTGATGTTATAGTTCTTTTATTCAACTTTTGTTTAAGAATCACTCTTCTTTAATTATATAGATTGTTGACCGATCTTGTGATGCTCCCGTTTGATCTCTTATCTTCTTGTGGTCTTAGACCCTCAAAATTTGATTATTGTTTTTATGTTTTTATATCGTTTTGTTTTGTTTTGAAATGTTGATGTTAAAAATAATTTTTAAAAAATAAAAAAATTATTTTAATATATTTTTAAATGAAAAATATTTTAAATCATAATTATTATTACATTTCCAAAACTCTTAGTGTGTGGCTGTTGTGCAAGCTGCCTTTTCAAAAATCCCAGGTGGAGACCTGTATTGCACCACAGCCTGCCTATTCTCAATCAGAATATTAAACATGTTTAGATCCGGAAACAACTAATTACCCAAAAAAAATAAAGTAACTAATCAGGATATAGATTACAAACTACCTCCCTTCCCTGTTACAAACAAAAGAACAAAAGATTTTACAGCCATCTATGTACTTCCTAGGATGAGTGTCTCTAGGATCAGCAGTACCAGTAGCCGCCTTGGCGACGTCACGAGCAGTGGCTTCAGGTTATTTCTTGGCATGCAACATATATCCAATAGCAGCAGTGATCACACGAACCCGGTAACTGCCATTGTAGTGGTGGTGTAACTGCCATTGTAGTGGTGGTGAAGGGTCGTTTACACATGGATGGATCCATCTACCCCTGTTCCTTTTAACTTCTTCAGGGCTCATCATCTTGTGGGTGTGCGTTTTACCTCCAGCTCCCGTTCCCTGGCTTTGATCTCTCAACTTTAAATAGCAAGACTTAAAAAGGGTTAAAGAAAGCAATTTACAGTGTTGCCCCGTTTGACGTGAACGTTTGGCCCTTGAACACGTAGCAATTGCATCATTGCAATCCAGACATGTGAAGCCCGGATTGGAGATGTTGCCCTTTGCATCATATTTATTGTGTGTTGATAATGCGGAAGATATTTTTTTTAATTGAAATTATATTAAAATTATGTTTTTTTATATTATTTTAATGAAATCATTCTAAAAAGCATTGCAGGTGAAAAATACTTGGAAAAGTGGGTTAAACTGTAAAAATAAACAAACTTTAAATTATAATTGAGGGGTTGACTTGAAAAATTGTTATCCAAAGTCTAATTCTTGTCAGATTTTAAGTTATTAGAAGAAGAACCATTGATGTGGTGAGATTTAGTTAATTTAATTGTGTTTTTAATTATTCAGTTAACCTGATTTAAATTGATCTAAATTTAACTAGAATAGTTTTAAATAATTTTTTTTTTGAGAGATGCAGACCAATTTAGGTAATTTTATTAACTTTAATATGAGTGGGTTGATACCAAGCCCAACCCAATTAAGTGACAACTTGGGTTGGGGAGTTGAAACCAAGAGATGGGCTTTAATGATATTGAGCTGTGTATAGATATAATTACATTTTTTGTTTTATAAATTGAGTTTAAAAAGGAATAAAAAATCCAATATTCAAATATTAGTCGATTATATTAATTAAATATACTAATTGACTTCGCATTTTATAATAATTCAGTATAAAATAAGAAAATAGAATTAATATACAAAATAAACATGTTAGCTCTTCATTTTTAGTTTAATAACATAATAATCTAATTGATTGGTATTTGTTTTGTGCATTGGATATTATTTTTCTTAGAAAAAATAGCACTAAAAAAAAACTACACCAAATTTATTTATACTTTTGATATACAAGAAAAAAAAATGTATAGATTTATGTGGATTTCCACTTCTTTTGACCGTTAATATTGTATCACCTTGTCGCATCTTTTGAAAAACGTACAAAACGGCCTTGACCCACAATATCCGAGGAACCCTACATCAACGTGTTTTTCAATAACGGCTAGTTTTCATTTTCTCTTATAAATTCAGCAAATTGTGATTTACTTTCTCTCCAGAACCATCAACCACCCTCCGGTCTCTTTCTCAATCGTTCTAAGCTCTCAATATCAATGGCTTGCTTTCAAAGAGCTGTGGCATGTGCTTTGGTGCTGATGTCTTTTTTTGTGGGTTTATCACAAGCTAAAGATTTGTTAGTCGGGGGCAAAACAGATGCATGGAAAATCCCATCTTCAGAGTCTGATTCGCTTAACAAATGGGCCGAAAAAGCTCGTTTTCTTGTTGGCGATTCTCTTGGTAAATCTCGTTTTTTAATCAAAATGTGCTGAAACATCATCTGGGTTTCAATTACCTAAATTTTCTAACTCTACTTTTTTGGCAGCGTGGAAGTATGATGGCCAGAAAGATTCAGTCTTGCAAGTGACCAAGGAGGCTTATGCTAGCTGCAACACTACAAGCCCTATTGAGGAATACAAGGATGGGAATACCAAGGTGAAGCTTGATAGATCAGGGCCATTCTACTTCATCAGTGGAGCTGAGGGTCATTGTGAGAAGGGACAGAAATTTGTTGTGGTGGTTCTGTCTCAAAAGCAGAGACACACTGGAATCTCTCCAGCTCCTTCTCCAGCTGAGTTCGAGGGTGGCCCTGCTGTTGCTCCAACAAGCAGTGCTTATACCTTGAGAGGTGGCTTTTTGGTGGCTTTGGGGGTTTTGGTTTTGGGGTTATTTTGATGTGAAAGATGATGTTCTTGGGTTTGGAATTTGGAGGGTTTTGATTTGTTCATTCATTTAATCATATAGTAATGAGGGTATTGCCTGACTAGAGATATATAGAATGCTGCTATGTGAGGGGAATTTGGATCCCATTTCCTCTCCTCTTCAACATAAGAGGATCGATTCATTTCTTTATTTTTGGATCTTGATCATATGTAGTGGGAAATTTCATATTTCTGAATTATGACGAGTCCAACAAATAGTCCTCGCATGTTTTCTGCAAAGAAAGCACTTTCTAGACCTACGTGTCCGAGGTTAGCATCCAAAATACGAAGAAGATTAAAAAGACAAAATCAGAAGAGAAGACATTGTCTCTATTTTTATCCTTTCAACAACACTATATGTCTTTCACACACACACACACACACACACACACACACACACTACTAGAAGAACTAACTAAACGCAAGGTGGTAATAAAAAATCACATGCTTCATGCCCTCATCCACATGTTAGGAGTCTAAAATTGTTGATTATTCAAGTTAAACATGGAAGACCTAGATACCATGTTACATGATAAAAGTCTTTACAACCACATCACCTCTCTCCCTAAATTTAAAAGCTGTCCTTCCCGATCCAAATTACAATGCCCGAGAAAAGTTGGCTAAGCGCAGCTGTTTATTACTTACAGTATTGTGCCTTTTCTTCACCACGGAGGAAGGGAACAAAAGTGCTATTGCTCTGGGAGGGGTCTAGTGATGCTCTAGGATAACCATCGTCATGATACACTGTTGACAATACCGGCTTCATTCACAAGAATAGGCCAGTTGATGCAAACACTGGCAGATCTCGTCTATGAAATCCTGTGAGGTAAGAAAGGGGATATGAGATTCAACAGTACAAGAACTGGGAATTCATGAAGCTCAAAAGCTTACTAAAAGGAAAGTTGATTTCGGTATATTAAACTGCAGATTTAAAGGGGTTAAAAGGAAGGAAGACTAACAGAAATATTGGGATGCATGCATCTTTGTGCAACTTCGTTCAGCATTCACATCTATAGCTCTTTGCAATTATCTTAATTAGATTTTAGATACTTCAACCAGAGTTACAAAGCTTTTTTCCTTCATTGGCGCACATGCCAAACAACTGTACATCCCACAGCCAACTTCTCCATTGCTTTTCATATAAACCCTATAAGTTAATAAGTTTTGAAAGACTTCAAAATAGCATATTAGCATGTTAAGATTTTATCTCAATACTCAAAATTCACTCTCTGTTTCCTTTTCTACTGTTACAGATTATGCAGCATGTTTCCAAATTTAAGATAATAAATATTCGACATTGTTGGAGACAAAAGTATTTGTATTTCAACATACTCAAATGTCCTAGGGTACTATTTTGTTAATTAAACCAAACAAGGTTATCTAGTTATATCAAGCAAAACGGTGGCCTAAAAAGATTCAAAGGAAAATTAAGAAGACCATAGAATTGAGTTCAAATAAGATACCCCACATATACCAGCATCAACAACTAGAAAGTGAAAGAATTCCACACTTTTTCCACAACAGTAAGGTCAAATAATAGAATAAGCAAAAAACAAACGAAACTTTTTAGATAAAAAGGAACTATTTTATGGATATACATGATCTTATGATGTACCAGGATATATTAGAAAATCAGTCCACAGGCAGGTTATCTTCAGATGATGAATCAGTTTTTATAAGAGGTCCCTTGAAACCATCTGTGTTGCCCCCAAAAAGCTCGCGGGCAGCTTTTTCAAGAAACTCTTGGGCAGCAGCTTGTACTGATTGTTTTTCAGATGTATCGCATTTTCTCTTCTTGCGGGTGCTCCTCTCTGTATACTTAATCTTGGGCCCTTCTCCTTTACTGATATTCCTCATGCTTTTCCGCTGTTCTGCAAACAGCAATATTTATTTTAAGAAAATATGAGATCACAAAGGAAAGAAAAATGCCAATGACAAAAAAAGTGATTGACGACTTACCGGGGGTAAGGTCAGGCAGTGAATGCTCAATGAAACGGGTTGCAGCCTGGTAATTTAAAGTAGTAGAACGGTGCAATGGTTCTTCAAGAACAAATTCAAATTTGATTAATCAATAAGAGATATGTGAAATGACTAGCATAAGCAAGCTCATTGCAGAATACAATTTTAAACAAGACAACGGCTTTCCATCTAACTAAGCTTGGTGTAGTTTAGGAATTTAGACATGGCAACGACTTTCCATATAACCAAGCTTGTCGCAGTTTAAAAACTTGAACACGGCAACAACTTTCCATATATCTCAAGTGTATTTTCCTAGTCCTTCCCTAGCAATGACAGTTTGAGATTTGCATGCATCAACAACAGAAGGCAAAAGAAGTACCTTTACTTATATCTACAAACTGCTCTAGTTTGTCTTGATACAAGCTCAATCTCTCCTACAAATTACAAACCACCAAATTGCATATGTAAGGTAAAGCTCATGAACATTATCTTCAAGACATACATTAATAAACCAACACATTGAAGGAGAAAAAACAAAAAACTTCATAAAACATTAACCATAAAAACCGTTGATTTTAACCTCATAATCCAGACGCGAGAATCAAAAAAATTCAGACGCATCATACAGTACCCCTACCCTAATCCAAAAACCAAGTAAAATACACAGTAAACATCAAAACCAAATCACCCAGATGCCCAAATTAAAAACTCTAAGGAAAAATAATAGGGTGCAAGAACACATACAAGCTCTGTCTTGATAGGATGTTCATCTGGGTGAATTCCAGTAGTTCTCAATCTCACTGAAAAAAATCACAAAATTAAACAAAAACCAAATGAAAATCACCGAAAACAACATCAATAAGACTAAATTATTGGTAAAAAACTGGTCTTGATATACTGCTTATACATACATGCAAAGAGAGTAGAAGTGGCCTTAGCAAGCATAAAGAGAGATTGAGCCCTTTGAAGAGGTGGCATTTCATCAAGGACATCAGGGTTAGCAAGAGACAAGAATTCAAGCAAATGGGTCTCTACTTGTTTTACATTTGCTAAGGTTCTTTCCACTGCTTCCATGGCTGATTCTGGCACTACATCGCTGTTGCTGCTGCTGCTTTCCATTTTAGCTTCTCTTAGACAAGAAAGACAGCAACTTTTCTTACAAAGATTCCTCTGTGTCACTGTTTGGTAAGGATTTTGAGAGGATTTTTGAGGCTAATGCTGTGTTGGTGTTTTTGGTGAGTTGGTGTCTAGGGCTTCTGAGGTGCACAGGGAGCGGTTTATGGCGGCAGTTAAGGTTAAAGTGATGATTCTGTTCGTGTTTGGTAACTCACACGTCACTTCCTTTTTACAGGATAGTTTTACTTTTGTAAAGGTTTTGGGAGTAAACTATCCATTTAGTCCCTATAGTGTAATACAATTAACTCACTAGCCCTTGTAGTTCTAGCAATTATATATTTAATGCACAAAGCTTTAATCCCTTGAGTTAAAAAAGAAGCAAATGGATGCACCACAAATTCCAAAAGAATATCTCAAAGAACAGAATCAATGACCACAGATATCTTACTCTGCAATCATGTAGTCTCTGTTCACCACATAACCCCTCAAATTCAAATATCCAAACAAGCCAAGCCAATCTCCACCATAGCCAATATCATCATCTAGGACCAGACCTGCCTGGTGAGTCTCAAGCTTCATTTTTGTATCTCTCTAAACTTGTTTCTTTTTTACTTTGTCTCTATCAATTCAACAAGAAACTATCATGCAAAACTGAACCCATTTTTTTTTTCTCTTGAGATTGTCACTCTTATGCTTAGTCTTTTGTCTCTTATAGCTTACTTCCATGGCTGTGTTAATACTTAGCTCTTCAACTGTGTGTTGTAGTTGTATCGATTATAGTATTGCTTTTAGTGAGCAGAATAGGTTGTCTGATTTCAGACATAAAAATGGGTCATTAGGAGGTGAAAAGTTTGGAACTTTGAGGGTTTTCCCGTTTGGGTCTAATGTAAATTGGAAGAAAAATAACAAAAAACAAGTGGCTTTTTGTGGTTTTGCATTGAAAAGCCAGAATGAGGAGCTGGTGGTGAATGGGAAGCCAAGAAAGGGGTCATCTTCTGATGAAGTTTTGGGAGTTCTTCACTCAATTTCAGACCCAATTCATGCTCTTTTTTACTTTAAATCAGTTGGTGAGTTGCCAAATGTTGTTCACACCACTGAAACCTGTAATCATATGCTTGAAATATTGAGGGTTCATAGGAGGGTGGAGGATATGGCTTTTGTGTTTGACTTGATGCAAAGGCAAATAATTAGGAGGAATGTGGATACTTATTTGATTATATTTAAGAGTCTTTTTATCAGGGGTGGCCTGAGGCAAGCACCGTCTGCCCTTGAAAAGATGAGGGAGGCGGGGTTTGTTTTGAATGCTTATTCATATAATGGGTTGATCCATTTTCTACTTCAGTCTGGATTTTGTAAGGAGGCGTTGGAGGTATATAGAAGAATGGTCTCGGAAGGTCTTAAACCTAGTCTTAAGACGTTCTCTGCACTTATGGTAGCATCAGGGAAGAGAAGGAATATTAAAACTGTGATGGGTTTGCTGGAAGAGATGGAGAGTATGGGGTTGAGGCCTAATATTTACACATACACCATTTGCATTAGAGTACTTGGGAGAGATGGGAAAATTGACGAAGCATATAGGATTATGAAGAGAATGGATGATGATGGATGCGGTCCTGATGTCGTCACTTACACAGTTCTCATTGATGCTCTTTGTACTGCCAGAAAGCTTGACGACGCTATGTGTTTGTTCACAAAAATGAAATCAAGCAGTCATAAACCTGATAAGGTAACCTATGTAACCTTGTTGGACAAGTTCAGCGATTGTGGACACTTGGACAAAGTGGAAAAAATTTGGACTGAAATGGAAGCTGATGGTTATGCTCCTGATGTGGTTACGTTTACCATACTTGTTAATGCCTTATGCAAAGCTGGTAGAATTAATGAAGCCTTTGATCTGTTGGATACCATGAGAAAGCAAGGGGTCTTACCAAATCTCCATACTTACAACACATTGATTTCTGGACTTTTGAGGGCAAACAGGTTAGATGATGCATTGGATCTTTTCAGTAATATGGAATCTCTTGGTGTTGAACCCACTGCTTATACATATATCCTTTTAATTGACTACCATGGAAAGTCTGGTCACCCTGGAAAAGCTCTCGAGACCTTTGAGAAGATGAAAGCTAGAGGAATTGCTCCTAACATTGTTGCTTGCAATGCATCTTTGTATAGTCTTGCTGAAATGGGAAGGCTTGGTGAAGCAAAAGCTATGTTTAACGAGCTTAAAAGTAGTGGGCTTGCTCCAGATTCAGTGACCTATAACATGATGATGAAATGCTATAGTAAGGTAGGGCAAGTGGATGAAGCCATCAAGTTACTATCTGAGATGTCAAAAGTTCAGTGTGAACCCGATGTAATCGTCATTAATTCTTTGATTGACACACTTTACAAGGCTGGCCGAGTGGAAGAGGCATGGCAAATGTTTTGCAGAATGGAGGAGATGAACCTTGCTCCTACAGTTGTGACCTACAACATATTACTAGCTGGATTAGGGAAAGAGGGTCAAATCCAAAAAGCTGTTCAGCTATTTGAGAGTATGAATGGGCATGGGTGTTCACCAAACACAATTACTTTCAATACACTCTTGGATTGCCTATGCAAGAATGATGAGGTTGATTTGGCCCTGAAAATGTTCTACAAAATGACAACAATGAATTGCAGACCTGATGTTCTAACTTTCAACACAATCATTCATGGTTTTATTAAACAAAACCAAATTAAAAATGCAATCTGGCTCTTCCATCAGATGAAGAAATTGCTCAGACCTGATCATGTGACTTTGTGCACGCTCCTTCCTGGTGTTATAAAGAGTGGGCAGATAGAGGATGCTTTCAGGATCACTGAGGACTTTTTTTATCAGGTTGGATCCAAAATAGACAGGCCATTTTGGGAAGATGTTATGGGAGGCATTTTGACTGAGGCTGGAACAGAAAAGGCCATTTTATTTGGTGAAAGATTGGTATGCCGTGCAATTTGCAAGGATGACTCTGTATTAATACCTATAATTAAGGTTTTGTGTAAGCATAAGAAAACCTCTGTTGCTCGAAATGTATTCGTGAAGTTCACAAAGGAACTGGGAGTGAAACCAACACTCAAAGTATACAACTTGTTGATTGATGGGTTTCTAGAAGTTCATAATGTTGAAGTGGCCTGGAATCTTTTTGAGGAGATGAAGAGTGCTGGCTGTGCTCCAGATACATTCACCTACAATTCTTTAATTGATGCTCATGGGAAGTCTGGGAAGATCAATGAACTTTTTGATCTGTATGATGAAATGCTAACTAGGGGATGCAAGCCCAACACCATAACTTACAACATGGTCATCTCCAATCTAGTGAAATCTAATAGATTGGACAAGGCTATGGATTTGTATTACAATCTTGTTAGTGGTGATTTCTCTCCCACTCCTTGTACCTTTGGCCCCCTTATAGATGGACTTCTGAAGTCAGGGAGACTTGATGATGCACATGAAATGTTTGACGGGATGGTACACTATGGATGCAGGCCTAACAGTGCTATTTACAATATTCTTGTAAATGGTTATGGGAAATTGGGTCATGTGGATACTGCTTGCGAGTTCTTTAAAAGGATGGTCAAAGAAGGAATAAGACCAGACTTGAAGTCTTACACCATTCTTGTTGATATCCTATGCATCGCAGGGAGAGTAGATGATGCTTTGCACTACTTTGAGAAACTAAAGCAGGCTGGCCTAGATCCAGACTTGGTAGCTTATAACCTTATGATTAATGGGCTTGGACGATCACAAAGGACAGAAGAAGCTCTATCTCTTTTTCATGAAATGCAGAATAGAGGGATCGTGCCTGATCTTTACACTTACAATTCCTTGATACTCAATCTTGGGATTGTTGGAATGATAGAGGAAGCAGGGAAGATATATGAAGAACTACAATTTATAGGCCTTAAACCTAATGTGTTCACCTATAATGCTCTTATTCGTGGATACACCCTCTCTGGAAATTCTGAACTTGCCTATGGCATCTACAAGAAGATGATGGTTGGTGGTTGCGACCCCAATACTGGAACTTTTGCTCAGCTTCCTAATCAATCCTGACCCTTCAAAGATGCTCAACTGGTCATGCGTTCACTTGGCTGTTTATCTTTCCACTCAAGTTTTACTGGGTATTACTTCCATCTAAACTAATTCATGAATATCCCAAATCTAAAAGGTTTGGTTCTTTTCGGAAGCATCTCTACAATTTTGACCCCAAAACTCATCGTTGAAGTGTTAACGAATGCTTCCTTTATACTAAACAAGTTCCAACTTTGTTATTTGCAGGGAACTTTACCCTGACTTGATGGTTTTGCTGATGGTTATAAGCGCTTAAATTTTTCTCAAGATTTTGTGCATGCTGAGTAGCATATGTGCAAGGCTGGGCATTCCAAATTTACCTTAGCCATCCTTCATTGCAGATTTCAGTGAAGTTTTCTTTTCGTAGAGAGATCAAGAGTACACGATTATATATTCAGGTTGCAACCCAGGTGCGTTCAAGGCCATCTAATCTGTTGTCCATGAAAACTGTGAATATTTAGCCCCTACAACGATGCATTATGTAAAATCTTCAAATACATAGTACAGTGATTTTATTTGGTAAATGGCGGCATAGTATTCTTGTATCAATTTGAGCTGTTTGTACTCGCCATTCAGCATACAAGAAATTTTTGTAAGCTTTTCTGTATCTCGACATGCCTTATTTCGAATGAAAATTATGCATAAATAGGTAATGTACTTCATGATATTTCTTTTCTGGATCAACTACTCGACAATACAAACTAGAAAGACTCTTTCTTGAATATAAAGGAAGAGATTACACGCTCATGGTTGGTGAAGATTATTATCTATCCCTCGTGTTTAGCTATTGCAGGATGTCTTATTGTGCTTGTACAAGTCAAATAGAACAATTATAGGAGTTGAAGAGAAGAGACTACTTAACAACAATGCTGAAAATAAATAAAATTGTTTAGTCTACTGATGATTTAACATGTAAAGTAGAAAATCGAAAGAGGGTATTGCTTGGTGTTGACATATTTGAAGCAGAGTGCTGCACCAGCGACAGTCACCGACGGAAATGCTCTTGAATATTTCAGGGTTAAGGGTTAACAAGGATCTCAGAGCTGAATTCACCACAGCTGAGATGGACACTTGTACATTTGTGCTTGTGATTTCCACCAAAAATGTTGTTTATTAGACCGTCTGGTGAGTCATTAACTCGAGACTTTTTTTGGGTTGAATTTTAGATTAAATTAGGTAAGAATTGGCTTCATCAAACTTAGTTATTTTAATTAAAATATTATATGTTTTTTAATTAGATTAATTTAATAATGAGTCATACCAAGTATAATAACCTTGCTATATAAAGCAACTGATTCATTTAAACCAAAACCTACAAAGAGGAAATCATTATTGAAATTCTATCCTTTACTTTTGAGCTGCATCAAAATACATTCTTCATGTCCCAAAATGAACTTCACCCAAAACTTTTATGGGCAAACTTTAAAAGTACCACCTTTTATGTTAATATCAATTTTACTCCAAATAAATTTTTATATCAATTTTATCCTCAAAAGATTTTAATTCCTTAATTAGAACCTTTTATGAGAATTCCTTAATAAAAAATGTTATTTCTAAAAAGATTACATCATTTTTTTAAAATAATAATAATAATTAAGATGCAAACTATAATCAAATATAGAAACAAATACTTAATTGAAAATCTTTGAAACTTGAAGGAGAAAATTGATATAAAAAATATTTGGGAAAAGGAAACATTATTTTGACAAACCTAAAAAATTGGATGAGGGCGATTTGGTAATTTAAGTCATTGTCCTTGCCATGTCAAGCAGAACCATTCCAAGATCCTCCATGTAGCAAAACAGTAGCCATTGATCACCTGCCTGCACACACACACTCTCTACCATGCCCAGAAGAATCCTCCAAGACTACAATGACCACATCCTCCACCTCTCTATCACCTCTAAAATGGCCCAGCTGGACCAAAATTTCTACACAAAAACAAAATATATTCTTAAGGTAAAAAATGGAAGCAAAGAATTGTCATCCAATCACACCTCTCGAATTCTGTCTCCAAAACATCCAAAATGAAAAAAAGATTGTATCTTTTTCCATAAATGCCCTTTCTTGAACCCCATTTTCATAGCTCATGTTTAAGAGTTTCTTCTTTCCTACATGGGCTTTTTTGGTTTCTCATATATAGGAGTTTCCCACAAGTAGAACTCAATTTACATGACTGGCTGGCTGTCTCCTTGTTGGAGTGATTTTCTTTGTTCTTTTTATATTGTTTTTGCTTCTCTCTAAATCTTTGCCCTTTATATGTTTCTCTCTCTAGGATGCGAAAACGTTGGTTTTCTTGTTTAAGTTGAATTGGGGTTTTGTTTTCTTTGCTTAATCACCAAGTTTTAGTGATTTTGAAGGAGAAGATGGAAAGGTTTTTTATAGGTTTTCATCAAGTTTGTGTCTTTATATTTTTTTCTTTATAAAAAGAGAATTTTTAAAAATAATATCCTTATTTCAACCGGATTTATTTCTTGTTTTGCTTTATTAAAGAGTGTTTATTGAATTTTGGGTTAAGAAATCTAAAGGGTTTCATTAGTTCTCACCAAATTTTGCTTTTCTATACCTTGTCAAATTTTTTTGGCTTAACTGCAAGAATTATAGTGGAGATACACAATGTCGAAGAATAATAAGAAAAGGGTTGCTGTGAATTCTCATCAATCTCAATTTGTTGATGAGGGAGCAATAAATAGAGTGAAATATCAAAACCTACTGGAGGATTTCTTGGAATTGCAAAAGGTCAGATTTTTTCTCTTTTAATTGAATTATTTATGTGTTATATTTTAATTTGAGAATCTTGTTTTTCAATTTTCATGTATTTATGGATACGTGCCTTTGTTAATGTTCTTGATGGTTTTGTTGAGGATTTTTATTTAGAAAACCATGCTTTGATTCGATATTTGATGAGGAAAAACAATGGAGTTTGAATAATTTGTTCTATGTTTTGGTTCTCAAGTTTGAGGCAAAAACTCCACCCGGCAAAAGCAAACATAGTTGTTTAACCCTTCAACTGACAGTTGGCTGCGTAGTTCTGGGGTCTTGTAATAAAAAGAATTGAAAAATTGAAATTGCTTAAGATGATGCATAATAGGTCATTCTGTTGATAGTTTTGTGCTGATTTTTGTTTAGGATTTTGTTTCAAAGAAGAGAAAATTGCGAACAGTTGAGCAGAAAAGAGAGATTCTTTCGGCTGAAGTTAGGTATGTTCTATGTATTCTTGAATTGTTTGGATCACCATAGCTTCATAAAATGCTAGAATGGTATAATTCATTCCTGGATTGATCTTTTTCGTTCTTGATTTTTAGATTTTTAAGACAGCGGCATGAATTTTTTATGAAGATGCAATCGAGTAACCTGGTGCAAAGTCTTGTTCCAGAGAAAGATCCATGCATGGAAGATCTTGTTCCTAAGATATCTTCACCTGTAGAAGATCTAGTTCCTGGGAAATATTCATCTATGCCATATCAAGGGAAGTTTGTTGGGAAGCCATTGAGTGAATAACACCTAAGAACAGCTTAATCAAAGGCAAAAGCGTAGGGAAGAAGAAAATTTTATTGCAAGATCAGGTGACTTTGAACGTCAAACGTCTTTTAGCTATTGACTGGCTAGAGAATTATTTGTATATTCATCAGGATAGTCTTTTGATTTATCTTTTTGATTTTTGATATTGCAAAGTGCGAAGAGCAGTTTTGATGCATCTTGTACATCATTATAGTAAAGTTTACTATGGCTGATTATACTTCTTTGTTTTCAAGTTTCACAATATTTGTGCCTGTGGTGGTTCTTTCCTTCCTACAAGCCTTGAATGTGGACTCAGTAGATGATAATTTCTTCACTCTCTAAATTATCAGTCCCATAAGTTTGTGTTTCCATAACATCCCAGAATAATGTTTTTCCCGTAGTTACTCCCTTTGTTGCACATTTTAATGGCAGATAGTCGGTTGAGTAGTTTCACTGCCTCCTTCACATTCTCACCTTGTGTTTCTCTTCCTCTGCCTGCACTGTCATCTCTGACTACTGCCTGTGTTGCCATGTCTTGGTTGCATTAACCTAATAGCACTACTAGATATAGAATTTCATTATAGACTCATCCCTTGACACCACCAACAATTATTCACGTACACTCATTCCTTGACACCATCAACAATTATGAAACTCAAAAATGTATGTATCTGCCAACTTGTTTTCTTTGCTATATCCATAGTAGTGTCTGGTGTTGGTATTATTGCTGCAAGTCTGGAGTTTCATTATTTTAAGGATATAACCAGTACCTACGTTATTCAGCATCGCAGCAAGAAAAGCACGGTAGTAAGGATGCTGCTAAATAAGAATGAGCAACTGCTTGTGTTTCTGTACATCAACCGGAAAATCTTTCCTATGGGACTTCTAATTTACGCTCCTTTTCTTTTTAACCCGAAGGTTCTAGTGTTCAACAGGGGACTTAGATTACTTAATGGACGTATCCCTCCCCCGTATTTCAATTTTAACCACCAGGACTTCCTCTTGGAACGAAGACCTGATTGATTTTAAGAGAAAACTACCACATGACACAATCTCAACATGTAGATGACGACGACGACGGCTTGGGGACTAATGGCAATACAACCGAGGCTAGTAATGAAGCAATGTTGCCATCTTGTGTGTCAAAAACCGATAACAATGGCAATCCATTATCATCAGTTTCTGACACATCAAGAAACTAAAATGTCTACATATGCTTCAACATTTAATGGTGTTAACTGAAAGAGGGTATTTGAAACTGTTAGCATATGTGAAGGATAGGGTTAAGCCAGGAGCGAGTGGTTTGCCCCCGTTGACGAGAGAGTCATTGACAGCAATGCTCTTGAATACATCAGGTCTGATGTCGATTGCAGAGCTGAATTGCTCACAATAGAAATGGATGTTAGAAACTTGCACCTTTGTATTTGTATAGGTAATTTCCACCAAGAAAGTTGGAAAACCACTTGGTTGGGATTGAACCTGGGCTTGTGCAATCACAATATCTCTATGTGAGCATTTGGACTGCCTAGCCCTTCCTGTCCCTACAAATATAGACAATTTTGAGATTAGGGCTTGCTTCTACCTTAGAGAAAATATAAAAAATGCAATTTTTTTGCTTCATTACCATTGTTGAGAAGTCCTGAGGGTGTTTCCTGCACTAAATTGTGTTCATCTTGTGTGCCTGCACCAAAATCACTTTAATAAAATGAGTGATTAAAAAAAATGTTTTTTTATTTTTTTTTAAAGTTAGAACTCGATATAATAAAAAAAATGTTAATGGCATCAATAAATCAAGGGATCAAGGTCCCTTCACTATAGCAAATTATCAATAATTAGAGAGTCAAGAGAAATTTGTGTGTTATAATCTCTCTTATGATTTAAACCATAGATGATAACAAAGAGAAAATCCCTTAATCACCTGATTAAACCTTTAAAATCATAAAGAACAAAGTGGATTACTTGTCAACCTACATAGATTTTAGACTTGAACATACCTTCATGAGAAGAAACCAAGACCAAAAGAATTCCCAATGAGACCACAGACAAAACAGAAGTTGGCATCTTCATGTCCTCAGCACAGACAACTTAGGCAATAACTAAGACTAGACTTTGAATTTATATTTAGATGTTTTCAGAAAATGGAAAATATAGATTCTAAAATCATAACCATATTTTATTACATCTTGCAGATTATATTAAATAAATATAGCTAAGATTATCTTTAATATACCTTTTTAGATAGTTTCTTGCAATAGGAATTTCTTGCCGTAATAAATTCTAAATTAAGTTTGTAATTGTAGCTATAACTTTAGAGGCGTGGTTTTTGGTGCAGAATCAGAGTACGGCAAGGAGATGGTTCCGGGCATTAGCAGTCACCGGAATAAACGTAGAATAGCAGACTTGTTGCTATCTGTACATAGAAATTTCTTTTTTTATATATATATTTCGACAATAAAAGGTATATATATCTTTTCTCGAGATGACAATAAAACCTATAATGAAAACCTGAATAACTTGAAGTCTGTTAAAAAATAAAATAGAAGGAAAAAACCTAGTTGATATTGTCAAAACTCGCTCTCATCTATATATATATATATATATAAACATTGTTCTTATCCTTCTAAAAAATTATAAAGGTCAATCCGACCTGGATCTTATCCCAACCCCAGCATTGGATTTTACATCTATACTTAAAACTTAAGAACACGTTGGTTTTATAAGCACGCATAAGAACATCAAACGTTTGTTCTTAATGTTTCATCCATCCATGTTAAACCACCTACAAATATGAATCCAAGGACCTGGCTTCTCGAGAAAAAGCAGGAACCTCGTAATGTTTTTCCATCCGGAGGCTGGAAAGTAGCATTTGAGACATTGTAAGGAGGTTATGTATCGTACTTCAGTTAACTTTCCACTGGTTTAGATTCAGCAACAGCAGGTTCAGATTGTGAGGATTGCTCATCTGCGGAGGCAGTGGACCCGATAGGTTTCTTGAACTGTACCACGATCATGGTCATATTGTCACATCCCTCGCCACCTATTATTGATGGCGCCAAACACCTATCAAGGACTCTCTCACACACTGCAGAGAGCTTGTTTTCCTGCATTATTGAAGTTTCCGTCAGGCTTTTGACACGTATAACTTAGCAAATGTAGATCGAAGAACATAATTCAGAGAGTAAAATTGACTAGAATCAACAAGATCTTCTTCTTTTTTTTTCATTTTTCCCTCCAAGTGAATGGTAGATTGATACTGATCTTATATCACATAAGCTCTCTACCCAAATAGTTCTGCGAGGTCTAACTTCAGAATGACATAAATGGGAAGATGAATAAAACAGTTAAAACCGAATATGTCAAAACCATGCTCGTGAAACGTAACAAGATGTCCAAAACCACATACCACTTGAAGTTGTTCATGAATAAAATCTACTAGTTGCTGGCTAGACATGCAATCCCTGAAACAAGAAAAGTGACCAATTATCCGCTTGAAATTAATTATTCATGAAGTTGCTACCAATAGTTCTACAAAATGAATAAAATTTGATTATCAGCAGAGTTCCCAGGCCTATCCATGTGATCTACGGATTCATGTAAAGTGAACAAAAGATTCAAATGCAGTCTTTGACAATTTTTGAAACTTCAGGGTTGTTAAAGAAGTGTTATCTTCCAAGTCATGGAAGCACAATGAACAAGCGCCAATCATCCACACACCACAATCAATGATTTTATGTCACTAAACATTGCAGACTGATTTGTACCCTAATTCAAATAGAACAGTGTTCACCAATTTGCAAGTTCTTCTCAGGTATATATGTGGCCAACAGCTATGGCTAAACCTCACTTTATATGTTCCATTGAGTTTCCTTCAATTAAACTACCAAAGCCTGCCCTCATGGTTTTTTTAGGTATTGCATTTTCATTACTAAGATCCATGCATGTTTTATTTCTTTTGGAAAGAGAATCAGCACATCATGAAACAACCTTCTAAGGTACTAACTACAAAAGGTAACATTAGACGCATACCATATCCCGTCACATGCCAGCACAAGAAAATCATCATCATCACAGAGCTCGACCTGATGCAGGAATAGAATAAGGTCCAAAGAGGGAGGAAAAAAATAAAACCATACTTCAAAAAGAATGATAAGCAAGGTTTATCTAAAAGAGCAAATTGTTTGAATGAAAACATTGCAGAAAGAAGAATAGGCATACAATGTTTATATCTGGATTGGCTGTCACAATTTGCTTTTCAACAGGCAAAAACTTATTCTGCTTGAATTCCACATCACCTGCATTACAAAAGAAAAAATGAAAATTGAAAGAAGATACCTCTCTCGCATATAAATGCAAGCAAGAGGGCGGGCACACTCATTAAGATGCATACCATGTTATATGCGTGCATCAACAAATACTAGCATGGACATGAATACAAAGATACAGGTGTCAGTGGGAGTGGTAGTGAGTGCGCACATGGATGGGTGGGTGCAAACATGCTTTTGTAAGTGCAATGCATACTCCTTGCTTTTCAATATGGAAAACAAAAAAGTTTTAGCCTTGTGTTCGGCACCTAATCACTTCTCATGAGGAAATCCAGACGCTGCAAGCCCAGAGATTGAGTATAAAAGCCACACTCAGAATAAGGGACTGAGATCAGGAGTTCACAGGAATGTTAAGTACCTATAGCCCTTGCAAGATTTAAACTGCCATTGACCCGTCCTGCATGTATGAAACCACCAGCTTTTAAAATCCTTTCTTTCTCAGCCTCAAGATCAGGTTTGTGATCTCTAGACAAATTGTATGCCTGCATCAAAAAGAGCAATGTTTATCAAAATATTTATACAAGGTTTTGTCCATATCAACAATATACCTTTATGTCCATTTATCAGAATACTATCCCCATCACATTAATACTTGAGAGAAAAGGTGAATTGATGATTAGCTGAGGCAGAAGTAAAGTCGCAAGATTTTTTAACAATTCCAAAAAACCCTCCCCTACAAACAACCTTTAGTCTTCAGGGAAAAAATCAAACCATCATTTCTAGTTAAATGAAAAATACCTGGCCCTTTCTAGATATCACACATCGAGAATCACCAGCATTCGCAACAATGAGTTGATTGTTTCTAATAATCCCAACACAGGCTGTGCAACCAGAAGTTGGTCCAGAGAAGTTAGAGTGAGGACCCTAATCACCATGTTAAGAATAAAATGAGTTCTTAATCATTATTATTGAATGATACAGAGAAATACAGAAAGATTCATTGTTGCAGTATGCATGGTTAATGGCCAATGTGTTTAAAACATGATATTGGCTAGGCAAATTTTTAATCAATATTATGACCTTTGGACTCCAACTAAGTCTGAGCAAGCAACCTAAGATCCCGATCAGAATAAATGTTAAAATTTTAACGTTGTAGAACATGATAGTAAAGACAAAATCACATTTTTTTTCCCTGAAAACAGAAAACCCCAGATAGCTAAATAACATAAGAATAATTTAATGGTCTAATAAATTGCATATCATCAACAAAATATTTGGATGAAGACCTCATGTGGTAATTATCTACTCATTCATAAGTAATAATGATCCAACCATTTTCTCAAATTCATCTTGGCTGACAAACCAAATGCATATGGACATCAAAGGGAAATAAACGACAATGTGTATTATACAGTCTCGAAGCAAGCTGTACCAAATGAATTCAAAAGGGTGTACGCGTGCACACACAGTATGTGTTGTGATAATAACTGGGAAAAATGAGTGCAACACTACTGCATTTAAAAATGAAAATACAGCTAAGTCGGGGAATCCTGATCCCTGTGTTCAAGAACTTTGATGCTGACAGCTGTAACCACTCACATATCAGGTCTTTAACCATCATTTTCTAAGGAATGACTAATGGTAATTGGTTTCTTAATGAATTATCATTAACCTTTGGTTTAAAAAGAACTAAGAATGTTCAAAAAACTTTACTAATTCTGTCAACTGATTCCAATCTGAATATGAACTCTTAAGCACAAATAGAAGGATAAACTACAACGCATGAGTAACACTTGAGTTTGAACTTCCAGATTTCACAGGAACAACCACTACTTGGGTGGTTGACTCTATAATCCAAAGAACCAAACCTAGAAGCATAACTTAAATTAACATAGTTGGAGACTATTATACGAAGGCAATAGCTGCAGTGTATTCCATTTGTGTATAAAATACCTCTTCAAAGGCCCAATCATCAAGTTGTTCATTGCTATCACCACATCTTGGAGACCATATCAACCCTTCTATCATGCCAGTAAACTTGTTTATTTTATCACCCAAAGATGCCAATTCCCTCCAACCTCTCTGGCCACACATCATCTCGTCCATTCTGCATGAGATGCATAAAATGAAATCATGAGCAAGCACCTATGATTATTTGCAATATCCTTTTAAATAAAAAGAGGGCATTTACATAACTATAAATCCTAAAATAACCAAACGTCCATGCAAAGGGACAAATTTTCCAAGTACAAAAAAATATAAAGCAATAGAGAGAAGAAACTAACATTAAGAAAATTGTATCAAAATACTAATATGATATATTATTGATATGACTAGTTTATAATTACTAAGGCTCAAAACTCATGCATAGACGGTGGAGAATAACATCAGATCATAATAAACCACTGTGCCAACATTATTACGTCCGCACCTTACTGTGCACTTCAAATTAGTCTTCAAGAGGGAGAAAGAAAAAACTCCTAGTAATTAAATCAAGTAACCTGAAAAATGCTTTCTGGACAGAAGTTCCTATATCTCCTGCTGCATATGCTTCATTCTTGAGAACCTGCTGATGGAGAAACTTGGCACAGAATTTCGCAACTACTTTACCTGTAAGTTACTGGATTAATATGAGTGACAATGAACTAAACGTCAATTATACTAACACACTGACCTAGGTACAAGCAGAGCATACAATGACGCATTTAGAATTGAAAAACCACCCATATGAGATAAGCATCATTGACAATAAAAAGGGAATTTTTTGGCAGATAATTTTATTGCATAACCCCCACAGCCATAGTCTACTGGATGCACATTTCCATCACAAATAACCAGACTCCACTAAGTCTCATGTCTGAACAAGTTGAGTTTGGATACATGGATTCTTTTCCCACAATCATCATTAGCAGATTGCAAACTTAAAATGAGTAATAAACAAAAACTTAAGTCTGAAAAAAGAATAGGCAAAATAATATTAAGATTTTAAAATGTTCAGAGACTAATATTCTGTTCACTGGAATTGAACATTGCTAATACAACTTTGATTTTGTTCATTTAAGGGCATAACCAGAAATCAACCCAAAAAACAATGAAATCGGACTTGGTGAAGATTCAGGAAAAGCACATTTTAGTTAAGCAATGATCACGTACCATATTCACATGTACCTGAAACTTGCAGTTCTTACCTCCATGGCCATCATAAACACCAAAGAATGAAGTGGTAGCATCCAAATCGGTTATTGCAGCATGCTAAAACACAAATAATAATAACCACGTAACTGACATCATATCCATGATGTAAACAATAAACTCAACTATACAGCACATGTAATAATATATGCTATGAAGTTGGCTAGCATGCAAGAGAAGAGCACTATGACAATATTTTGGAATACAAACAGACAATAATGACACCTTAAAAATGAGATGATATGCCAATACTAAACGAGTTTTTGTGGCAATGATCAAATGTCTGTGGAATCGGTGCCAAGAAAAATAGAAAAGGTAGAGGAGGAGAATATAGTCTATGACTAGAGAAGAGAGGAGTTTGTTTTGCAGAAGATGCCTTTGGAATTGAGGAGCAAGTACTGTTTCACAAAACTTTCTCTAGATACATTTCCAAGAACATTAAAGAAATTCCATTTTTTTATGATCATATTTTTTCCCCACTTCTACAGGGAAAAAGGTAGGAAAATTTATATGGATTCTAGATAATTTGGCACCAAAGAACTTATAACACAATAATTTTTTTAAGAACTGTAATTAGTTACTTCCTCAAACTTTGAAAAAATACATCACATATTGTATTTGCATTCCAGTAGGATGAATTCCTGCCTAACCAAATTTATCATTAGCACTATCCTGTAACAAAATCTTTAAGACATCCCCACATAATGTCATCAGTATATTCATATGTTGTATTAATCAATGGGCAATTAAAGGATCAAGGTTGTTGGTAACAAGATTTAAAAACCTAGCATATTCACATAGATCAAACGCTGGACTCACCGCATCTTCCATGGTTGCACGCCAACCTTGCATAGATGATAAACCGTATCTAAGCCTACCATTCTGGCCATCCTCTGAGAATTTCTCCGTCTTCGGAGAACTGAGGTATATCCCCATCACTATCCAAAATCAAAGAGCAAGTATTTACGAGTAAGTAAAAGCACAAGAAAAAATTGGGCACAACTCCAGCCAACAAAAAAAGCAAACTACAACGTTATATGCACTTCATTCTAGCCTTAATGCTTTCTTCAGTTACCAAGAATCTGAAAATTTAGCTTGTGACGCTTAAAACTAGCAAAACCCTCCGAAAAAATCAAGCCATTTTCAAAAAAATCTTTCAGATTAAGATAATTGTCAAACTTGTTTCTATTCCTAATTCATCACAGTGCACCAGATCAAAGATTAAGTCATTAACTGATCAAAACAAATTCAAACCATTAACAAACAAGCAGCATGAAAAGCAATTAGGTTTCACTCAAAAAATGTCCAATCTTTAAAAAGAATTAAAGCCATAATTAATGTCTATGTAAAAACAACTACTAGTAAAGATCCTAGATCAGCTCAAGTAAGCCAAGTACAAAAATCCAACAGTAAATTTGAAATGCAGTAACTGAATAAAAAAAGATTCAGATCAATGAATATAACAGAACAGAACAGAACAGAACAAAATATACATTGAAAATAGCAACATTAGAGATAGCTAAAATAAAGAAAGATACAGCATGCCCGGATAGTAATTTGGACCACAGCAGTTAAAAAACATGAACTTTCCATAAAAAGAAGCCTAATTTAAAAAATATCAAACAACCAGACTCCTCTTTTCTTGGGGTCAATCACATTAAAAGATATCAGCAACACAACATAGCAGAAAGGCCCGGATACCAATTTCAGATATCACAACACGGCAGCAAAAAAATTTACATGGGAAATCAAGAAAGTTCAAAACTTTAAACTGCTATGTACCTGGTTGTGAGAGAAAGAGATCAGAAGCAAAGAAACAGACCAAGAGAAAAAGGGAAACAGAACTGGAAACCAAAATATCTATAAATGAACTCCCTTTTCTAAACTAGGAAAGAACCATCAGAAGTTTCAAAGAATCTCAGAGAAAAAACACAAGAATTTAAGTGACACCAATAGGAATTCAAGAATGAAAGAGACAGACAAGGAATTGATAAGAAGGAGAGAAAAAGGTGAAGCCTTTGTCGAGGAAGATGTTTTTTTCTGAGTTCTTGAGTGAAAATGGAAAAAGAAGATAACCGCTGATGGGGTATGCTTTTGTTTTTCTATCTAGTCACCCTTTTTCCTCTCCCTGTTGACTTCTCTCTCTGTATACTTCAATGCAAAGATCAAATTTTTGGAATTGTGTCTTCCATTAAATTTGAAAATTATTTGTAGGAGATGGATGGTTTTAATGTGTTAATATTGAAGATATTATTAAAAAAATATCACAAATATCTCAGATTGTTTAACTGTTTACAGTTTGTACTGTTGAGTTTTATAAGTCTTGGCTTCATGTGATACGGTATCTAATTATATATACTTTAATTAATCTAACAATTAAAGGGATTTTATTTTGTAATTTAATTCAAAGATTCTTGAATCATTGAGCCAGCATTATACCTTAATCATTTCAACAATCAAGATCACGGGAGGTCTGGAATTATTATTTACCATTTATTATTCAAACTCAATCTCCATTATCATGTGGGGAAGATCTTGCAAGGTATGCATGTTCTCCTACAAATTTACTCCATCCGTGACAATTCTAAATTAATTTGTCTCCCGACATGAAGCATGAATTTACCAAGTTGCATGTTCGATAGAATCCTGTAATATTATTTTCTATTTAGCAACACGATGACATTTTGCTAGAAAAAATATTAAAAATGATATTTTTATTGCGGTGCAACCTCCATACATGGTTTTATAGTGAGTTTAAGAACCAAACTTTTACATCTATATAGTATATTTAAAAAGAAAATCAAATACCTACAACCAATCAAATTAAATTTTCTACGTGAACCCAAGCAAAGATGCTTTCAGTGATTGAATTGGACATAGGAAAATAGAAGGAAGGTGCCTCTCGTCAAGGTGGGAAAGCAATTCCAGCTTGAACTGTCCATTTTATGTAGCTCGTGAGAGACAAAAATGTCCATGACAAAAGAGACAGCACTGGGCTGCCGTTTCGTGGGGGTTTGAATTACGGCACGAAAATTGCCAATAATTTGGCTCTTATGATGAAGAAGAAGTCCATGATTTCGGCCAGCCAATCATGGTGGTGTGAATTTTTGTGACTTTTCTTTGTTTTTTTTTTTTTTGTAAAATTTCAGCAAATTTTACTACTTTTTTTCTCGATGATCAGCTGATTTTCCAATCCACTTTCTCATTTTTCTCTATTGCCCCATCGAAGAATATTCTCACCTGTTAATGGGCCAACTTTCTTCTCTCATGATTGAGTGAGTTCATGGTGATTTTTGCACCCCTCAAATTATTTTCAACATTTTTGTCAAATCTTTGTACCATTTTAACAGATTGATTTGTTTTCTCGGTAAGTAGTTGATCTGGGAACTAGTCCAAGCAAGATTTAGCATTAAACTGTTTAGGGAGCTCACTTCGTCAAATTTAAATAATTCAACAAATCAACTCGTTCTCAAGAAACTCAAATAATAATTTTTATTAAAATAATATCATTTTAAATTTTTTTAACAAAAATTAAAAAAAAAACTATGATAAACCCACCTGTTCAAAGATTGATATACCTAATATATTATTGAAGTTATAAATTAAACCAAGTTTAGAATTACAGTTGCATATAACTAGTTGGAAATGAAAAGTAGAAACAAAAAAAAAAAAAAAAGAAGTGAAAATAAGAGAGTAAAGAAAAGATAAAGTGGTAAGTAAGCTATGGGGGGAAGCTGAAGCAGAAAGGTAGTGATAAAGTAATCAACAAATAAAAAGAAAAGTCTACTGGCTAGATTGCTGCCCTTAGAAGGCACTAGTGTCCCTTCCATTGCAAGTTCTCTCCATTTTTATTTTATTTTTATTTTTTTAATTTTGGTATTGTATCCATGAGTATTTTTTTAAAATATTTTTTATTTAAAAATATATTCAAATATTTTTTAAGGATTTTTTTATTTTTGATATTAATACATTAAAACCTTTAAAAAAAATACTAAAAAATAATTATTACTTTTCTCAAGAAGATTGTTAAAGGTTTCAATTACTAAACTTAATTTATGTCAAGTTCCATTTTAATTTAGTTTAGAACTTGACTCGTTGACTTATCAAACCTGGAGAGACCTGAATGTAACTCTAAGCTTTTTTTTTTTTTAATCTAAAACAGCAGACGTGGTTTTAGTTTTTTTTTTAATTGTTCATAACAACTTTTTTAATGGTTTAATTGTGTTTTAAAAATTGGTAAATTCTTAAAAATTTCAGATTAATATTTTTTAGTGTTTTTAAATTATTTTGATGTACAAATATTAAAAATAAATTTTTTAAAAATAAAAAATATGCTTTTAAATGAAAAATACTCT
>Ga0325411_1000571_pt1 | contig 38826 bp, 17 predicted proteins | sample PopdelMetagenome_13_FD_206181 | JGI IMG/M metagenome (GOLD analysis project Ga0325411, IMG submission 206181) | Populus deltoides microbial communities from Bellville, Georgia, United States - Xylem-PdIQD-R4 | ecosystem: Host-associated > Plants > Phyllosphere > Stem > Wood/Secondary xylem...
GATAATATTCTTAATATATTTAACTTTGCGTGATTTTTTTTCATTTGATTTTATTCAATCAATTTCAAGTGTATATCTATTTCTATTATTATTTGATTAAATAAAAAATTTATTTTGATAAAAAAATCGTTAAACACAACTGGTTAAATGACTATGTTGCGGGGTTAAATATCATGATCTACATTTATCTCTTAATTTTTTCAATTTGATCTTTATTTATTTTTAATGATTATTTTTTTTATTTATTAACACATATGATTCTTGATTCATTTAATTAGATGCTTGCATAAATCTTTTTATTTACATTTAAAGATTTATTTATGTAAAAAAAGACGTGTAAAAAGACTACACTTTCAATTTTTTATTTATAATAGTTTTTCCAGCCTGAGATCAAATAGCTAGTCTTACTACTATAATGGTTGATGTCTTTATCACAACCATCATTGTTGATATTTGTTTTTTTAATTATTTCCATCTTAAAGATCATTTGTTGAAAATTTTAAATTTCATCATAGTTCTTTGTTTTGTGTTTGAAATTGCATTTGAGTATGTTTGACATGAAAAACAAAATTAAATTGATGTGTTTTTTAGATTGTTTTATATGATTTTAATATGTTGATATTAAAAATAAAAAATATAAAAAACATTATCTAAATATAATTTTAATTAAAAAATATATTCTACCCCAAAACAAACACGCACTTAAAATAGCAATTTGAGCAATTGTCGTTGGACTTTTCTTCGATGAAGCAATACTACCTTCTTCTATGCCAAGATATCTCGACAACGAAGGAAGCACGACTCCCATCAATGTTTGACTTGTGAAACTCAATATACATTGGAGTTTCATCTATAGTTATCCTTTTATGCGTCTATTGAATAATCAATGACCTTTATTTTTCCACTTATATTTAATACACTTTCTTAGATGCACAAATGTAAATTTTATTTATGTGATTTATATTTCAATTTTTTTTATCAACAAAAACATAGTATAAATTAATTAAAAAAAGATAAAATTGTTAAAAACTTCAAATAAAAATAAACTTTTCTAGCTAGGTTTTTGTTGACCCAACAAAACAAGTTCATCGTGAAATAAGAGATTCTCTTATGCTTAAGTTAATCGTGAGTGTTTGTTGATTAAAGATAAACAATTAAAAATTATGAAAAGAATTTTTCTTCCTCTTTTAAATAGTTTTTAAGATTTACAATTCTGTCTCTTTAAAAATTTTCTCCTACTCATCTTTTCTAGGACGATAGTCCTCGGCAGCAGTGGCAGAACCAGGAGGAGGTAAGCAGGGCCGGCCCCTGCAAAACATTTTTAATTTTTTTTATTTAGTATTTAAATATGAAATAATATAATGTTTTTTATTTTAAATAAATAAACTTTTTAAACCACCCAAAGCTCGCCATGAGGATTTTTTCAACAGAACCACATGTTTTACCTCCTTTGATTGTTTTCTTGGAAAAGCTCAACCATTTGCATTGCTGCCGCAGACTATCATTTTGAAAAATGTGGGTCATAGAAAGTTTCTTTGAGAACCGATTGTCAAAGATATGTAAGGCAGAGTTGAGTATCTTAAAAACTATCTGAAAGAGGAATTAAACTTCTTTTCATAATTTTTATTATTTTTACAAATACTCAAAACTGATTTAAGCATTGGAGTATCCCTCGTTCCATGATGATCTTGTTTTACAGGATCAATAAAGGCCCGGAGCTCATCGCCTAAAAAATCTATTTATGTTTGAAGTTTTCCACAACTTTATTAGTGGCATTATCTGTGAGAGCTTGAATAAAAAATCAATTCATTTAATTTGACCGTTTACTAAAAACCCTTTCCATGGTCAATGGCAATGATGCAACTATAACTTGACATTCTGCCCCTTGCACAACAATAACAAACTTCCATGAATGCCCCAACGAGCGTGCAACAACAACTCTAATTCTAGGAAGAGACATGATATAATGATATGGAAGCAAGTAACAACAACTCCTACATTCCAGAGGAGCTATACCAATTGCTCTCCACACGGGTCACTCTAAATGATCTAGTTGCCTTTGATCTCCACCATCTCACCCACACACTAGAAAAAAAAACCAGGTGTGAGATAAGCTTCATAACTCCATGAGCTCGTTAGCTAGGAAAATCCATTTTTGTTTGAAGTTTTTCATGACATCATCAAAGCATAATTGTGATCATTTAATATAGAACGGAGAGATTATCAATTTTATTATAAAGAAAAATAATTATATGAACAATGCCCGTGTAATAATGGGTTAATAGAAAATTAGACTTCATGATTTATTTTGGTTTGTTTTCCATAAGTTTATCTCTCGGGTTATGGGTTTAGCGAGTGAGTTGATCTAAGTTGTATTTTATGCCCTTTTTTTAATCTATTTTTTTTTCAATTTATTCTTTCAATACTAGATTAATTGATAATTAAATTTTATAATTTATTTTGATTTGCTTTCTATTAGGTTATCTTAGTCTCGTGACCTAGGTTGCAAGTTTACCAGGTTAATTCAGGTTGATTTAGGTTATTTTCTTGGATTTATTAATTGATTTTTTTTAGTTTTATCATTCAATATTGAATTTATTAGAAATTAAATTTTATAATTTGTTTTTTATGAGATTATCATGATTTCACGATTTTATATGTAAATTGATATGTTTAGTTAAAAAAATCTCATTTTAAATATTTATTTTAAATTAAAATATATTTTTATCAGTTATTCAATTTATTTTTAGATTCGTTACGACGTCTATGTCATAACATATTAATTATTACACGATTCCTTTTCACTAAAAAAAAAATATATATAGCGATGCCAAAAAAAATTAACAATAACTTTTTTAATCCACCCCGTTATCTGGTGAAGGAGAAGCATCTAGCTCTACCTAATAGTTCTTGAATAATTTGTCACGAGTATCTAGCATGGAATTTGGTGCTGTTTAGTTGGTACGTCGGCAGGAATTTGGTTCGTAAAATTCTCAAATTTCTGAGGGAGGGGGAAACCCACATACATACATATCGCCAAGTTTGACGCAGGGGGTCCCATGACAACTCATGTGCACCACACACACCCACATTTATTGCCTGTCTTTATAATTTATTTGCTGATAAAGAATTTATTATTTTGAGCACTCCTCCGTCCGCTTTCATTTACAGCCACAGCTAGTCTATACCAATCTGTCATTTTTTTACTTTTTTTTTTTCAATGGCTTGACATTGACGACTTCAGCCACCAAACTCTTGATCTTCAGATTCAGGGCTCTTTTCCCCCTTCGAAATAATATTGTTCTCGATCGATAAAAAATAATATTCTTGCAAATTTTGCATTGTCGTCTTGTCAAATCAATGTTAAAATAAAATTAATTAATTACTTTAAGTTATAATCCATTATATATATATATATATATATATATATTAGTAATTTATATCTTGAAAAAGATATTAGGAAGATTTTGTGTAATATTTAATATTACTTTGATTTATAATTTTGAAAAATCCAATGTTATTAAAAAAGGCTCATATTTCACCCAATAATTTTAATTAATTTTATCTTTAATTTTCATTCAATTTATTTGATATTAATCCGATTCCTTCAATATTTATATATTTTTTAAGAACCCAAACTTTTTTTTTCACTCAATAATTTTAATTAATTTTATCTTTAATTTTCATTCAATTTATTTGATATTAATCCAATTCCTTAAATATTTATATACTTTCTAATTTTTTAAGAATCCCAATTTCTTTTTGTATTGATTTTCTTAACATTCAAATCTTGGGTTAGCTTTAAATTCATGACCAGAATTATCAATTTTAAAGATTAACATATGTTTATTTTTTTAAAATTAATTTATTTTAATTTTATCTTTTAAATTTTTTTTTTCATATAAGATTATCACAATCTTATATCTATAATTACGTGATTTTCGAGTTCACTCGATTTAATAAGATTTTTATTTTTGGTTTTTTAGATTGTTTTTTATTTTCTTTATAATTTCACTTTTCAATATTTAGTTGTTTAATAATCTGGATAAGCTCAAGTCTGTTTCTTTTAAATTTTTTTGTTGTTATTTTTTTGAGAAATTTATTTATTGTTGTAGTATTATTTTGCTCATGTTATTTAAATTATCAATTAAACCAACAATTAAGATCTTTGATTTTTTTACCCTAATATTTCTTTTACATTAAAAAAAAAAACTTTACCAAGCTCATCAGAGAGCACGGCTAACAAATCTAGTTATACCTATAATACAATGATAGAATCCATATTTGAGAACCAAAACGTTCTATTATTCCCTAAATTGCAGATGAGAAAAGTCACGGGAGACGTCGTTGTCATAGCCATCAAATTGCGTGTCCATAGTATACTACTACAAAGCTTTTGTGGCTATAAAAATTTAATAAAATAACATCATTTTAAAAATATTTAATAAAATAATATAGTTTTATAATTTCATGTTTTTTAAGCATGACATGGTTAATTTTTAATTTTAATTGATTGATTGGTTGGATCTAATTGTATTAATTAGTTAGTCATTTTATATAAAAACCATAATTTTATTAAGTTTTTCTTTCAAATATGTTTTATAAATTACAATATATATTTTTATCCAATTTTTAGATTAAAAAAATAAACTACAATTAAAATCTTAAAAAATTATTCCTCACAACAATAAATGATTCTGATAAGCCAAATGTGAGTTTGCCATAACCAAATGAGGATCTATCCCAAACAAATTATATGGATAGCCTATCAGATGCATTTATGGAATAGTGAGACAAGTTTAAACCTAAAAAGAGAATTGATAGCGCCAAACCAAAATAACAACTCAAAAGAATTATAACATTTTGATTTGATTGTTAGATCGCGTTCAAATTATTGCAAGAGTTTCTAGAGGTTGTTTTCTACGTGGTAGCACAACATCGCTACGTGGACCTTCAGATATTTAGATATCAAAAATCTTGTTGTGGGCTTTTGATTTTGGCGATTTTAAGATTTTCCTTATTATTTTCAGAATCGATCGATCGATAGAGCCATAAATAGCATAGTTTGACCCTGTTATGCTTCAGAAATACGAAATTTACTAAATGTCGCTATTCTAAAATGCAATAATTATCTTGTCACGTTTAGAAATACCGGTATTTAGTTAATATCGCGTTTCTAAAACGCGATATGGTTAAATTATACTATTTCATCAAAACTTTTTGTTTTTATATTAATTTGTCAATTTTTTATTTTTATTTTGTGTGGTAATTGCTAGATTTATTCTTTTTGGCTCCACCTCCAACAACATTTTAGAAGCGAGACCTTGTTCAATTTAACACACAAGGTGTGAAAATCCCACCGAATTGAAGGATGAAACAAGAGTGAGTCAAAAAAGGGAGGGGAAAGAAAACAACAAATAATAAACGTAAACACCACCACCACCAGATATTCTTGCGATGTACCGTAGCAGGAGGTCCCCAGGAACTCGAACCGACTCTCTCTCTTCTGCCACCCCCCCCTCTCTCTCTTGTTTTGTTCACCCACACGTTCGGCTAATGATGTTCACCCAAGTGGCAAAATGATAGATGTCCCACGTCCCTGTTCCTTTTCCCTTATATATATATATATATATATGATTCAGTATTGATTTTCTAGTTATTAAACCTGCTCATCCTGACAGGATCATAAAAAATATGTGATTTGAAGTTTATTTTGAAGTGTATTTTAAATTGAATAAAAAAATATTAACTCAATGAAATTCATTTATTTTTTAAAAACAAAAAATATTATTATTTTAATGAAAAATAATTAATGATCATCAAGTAAACCGCATCTTTTTAAAATTATTTTTCAAATCTTGATAATTGTGTTTTATAATAATAAACTCTTTGGCTTATCCATCTACATATTAATTTAAAAGATATATTTTTAAGATAATTCAAAAATAAAAAATCAGTAAAAGAAATTTAATAATTTTTTTAGCAATAAATTTAAGATTGAAATCTTGAAAATCAAGAAAAAAAAATCTCCTTAGAACCATTCTAGTCCTTTAGAAGTAAGACAAACTTATTTATAATATCTTTATTTATTGAATAAAAAATAAAAAAAGCAAAATTAGTAGTTTATTTATTGCTTTTTTAAAATAGAGAAGGGAATTTTAGGCATTATTTCTCATAAAATTAAAAGATAAAAACAAAACAAATGGGGTCGGAGGTTGCTTGTAATCAATTGTAGTATACATACTCTTTTGAGCCTCTCTCTTTCTTCCTCGTGGGAGTGGAACGACTACTTGTCCTTGTAAAAGATCTCCCCTTTTAACTCAACTTGATTTTGTTGTTCTCTTTTTTTTTTTTTTTTTTCATTTCTCTTGATCTCCCGTTCCTCCTCCTCCTCCTCCTCCTCCGTGCTTAATCCTTATTTTGTTGAAGATGCTCCCTTTTTGATCTTTGAAAGCCAGAGAAGAGAAAAATATGGGAGCATGTGTGTCAACTCCAGAGGGGTGTGTGGGTGGCAGATTGAAGTCTTCAAAAAAGATGAAGACACGCAGGAAAGGCAATAAAGGCACTGCTTTCAAGAGAAGATCAGTGCCGCCATCTAGAATGTTATCTGATGACAATTCTGATGGCCCTGCTTCTGCTGCTCCTCCTCCTCCTCACCTCCCTTCCTTCACCAACCCCACTTTTCAAGGTCCTTCCTCCATCTTCTATGCCAAAAATCTCTCTTCTTTTTGACATCTCCCTCCCTCCCTCCCTCCCTCCCTCCCTCCTTATTGATTTCATTTCCCAGCATTTTACTGTTGATTTTGTTTTCGGGTTAGATTTGTATGGTGTGATCTCAGTGATATAATGATTCGTTTGTTGCTGGTTGCATTTTGGGTTTGGAATTTGTATTTCTTTTTGGGGTTTAGATTGCAATAATGATTTAGGGGTGCATGGCTAATCTGTTTGCATGAAATGTAGGCAAGTGGTCCATTTCATTTTCCTTTTTTTTTCCTTCAATATCATGATGCGTGTTATTGGTAAATGAAAATGATAAAAGGACAATGTTTTTTATTTAAACTTGAAGTGAGGTTTCTGGCATACATGGAAGTAATTCACTGCTATTTTCCTATCCTGATTTCATCTTTTAGGCACTGCAGATGAATCCAAGCTCAATTAATCTGGAAATAATAGATATTTTAGGCACTTCAGATGAATACAGGCACAATTACTCTGGGAATAATAGGTGTTTGAAATGGATTTTTTATTTTGCTAATTCTTTTGATGATTAAAAAGTATGTAGTTTAGTAGATCTTCATAACATTAGAAGAAGAAGAAGATTGACAAATGATCTAAGCTTGAAACTGCAGAGCTGATTCGTGTCTGATCTCTATCTAGTTCAGATGTTGCCAGTTGATGATTCTTGACTACATTGCAAATTGGGGGCTTCCCAATAGACCCTTCCAGTGGTTTCTTTCTGATTAGTACCATGCTTCATCTGTTGCTCTACTTTTTTGACGAATGCATTTGTTCTTACACAGAACGGTCATTTCCTTTAATCTCTAAATATCCAAATGTTAACCTATTTATTAGGTCCTAGTTGATCATGATTCAACATTAGAAGTGTCTTTGGTCCATAAAATATTTCTTCAGTTAACTGGTGCTAGCTTATTTTCTTCTAGTCGTTATGCTGTAGTGGACAGAAGATGGGGGAGGATTTGCAATGTTATTCAGTTGCATTCTAGATTGATGATTTCGCACAAGCCCAATGATCTGGTTAATAAGTATTGATAATTCTCTAGTTACTGGGGCTTTCATGGATTTTTTTTTTAATAATATGATAATATTCATATTTCAAGCTTTTACATTTTGATAAGTTGAACATTCATTTCTGGTAACTTGTCTAATCATGATGTGATGTTGTTATCTTCATTGTGGAATCATGTCTAATTGCGGATATTGTTTCCTCCTTTTACCTGCTATAGATATGTGCCTGATTTTATTAAACTGCAATTTGAAGCAGGAAGTAAGGAGGAAGCATGGTTTGACTCAGCTGCAATATTGGAGTCTGATTGTGATGAAGATTTTGAAAGTGTTCCAGATGGTAAAATGAGGATATTGATTTCTACTATACATAAGCATTTTGGTTGTTAATTCTTCATTTGCTGATTAATCAGAGATTTATTTTTGCTAATTATGGATCCACTTATCATCTACAGATATCTTATCTCTAAATGGATTTGACGGTGTATCACTCTCAAGCACTGCATCTGGCAGAGTTGCCAATCATGGAGACTGTAATGTCAATATGCAACATTCCTCATTCACTGATCAGATGCAGAAGGCAGGGGATTTATCTGCAGGAAATTCCACACATGACTCTGTTAGTGAGGCTACTGAACAAACAAATATTCATGTCTTCAATTTAGATCATGTTGATTCTGTATCCAAGTCTGATGGATCTTCAAATGAAGTAAAGCAACCTGTGTTCCTCGATGAAATCACCTCTGCAGATGAAAATGCTGGAGAGGAAGGATTATTAGACAACTGTGGAATTCTTCCAGGCAACTGTTTGCCTTGTCTTGCTTCAACTGTTCCACCTGTTGAAAAGAGGAGATCACTTAGCTCCAGTCCACCAAGTGCAAGGAAAAAGGGTGCCTTAAAACTCCCATTCAAGTGGAAGGAAGGGAATTCTAGTAACACTTTATGTAAGTACTGTATCTGTCAACTTTTTACAGCTGCAACGTTATTTTGGAGGCAAACAAAATAATCACAATTTATGCTCATTGTTGTTATTTATCATTCTCGCTAAACCTTGATCATATGAGAATGTGATTGTCATTCTTATAGATTGGATCCCTTAGATTTCAGCTTTTGGGATCAAGGTTTAGTTGAGGATCAGCAAATTTGAACTGTTTCTTGCTAATATGTCTATTTAATTGCTTAATATGCTACTACTTAAATTTTCAAAAAACCATGGTATCAAGTTGTAGGTGGATCTAATAAATAGCAGATGCTGTACCTAATATTTAGCTTGCACATGTGGGAGTTTTTGAGATTTCTCTCGCCTAAAAGATGTATACTAGGTATCTAATCTCTTTGGTCGTTTGTTAGTTGAATAAATGGTGTGAATCTTAGCTCACCAAGGGAGTTTTTACCTTACATTCCACCACATTGCAAATCTTGTTTGCAGAATAAAAGCAACACTTAGAAAAGTATTTTGGAGAGGTGACGTAGAACAATTATTCCAAAAGTTTATGGACCAGATTAGCAAGGCCAAGCTTGAAAAGAAGTCCGCAAAGAAACCTGGAAACATTTGATATGAAGCCTGAAGTTATTGTTTTCTTGTTTTAATTCCTAGTTAATTTTGGATTTTAATTATTTGTTTTCTACTGAGCTTAAGATTTTTTTTAATTAGTATTTTACTATTTAGAAATCCTAATACTAGATTAATTCTATTAATTTGGTAAGTTATAATTAGGAATCCTTTCCTATAAAGGATTTTAGTACTAATATAAATAGAGATGTCTAGTTTATTTTATGAAGATCAAGATTATTATTCAGATTCAATAAAAATACCAGAGAATTTTCTCTACAGTTTGGTCTATCAAGAAGTGTCAACTTTTGATGTTGTTTTCCACTTTATGAAATTGCTTTCTGCTGATACTTGCCAAAAGTCAAAAGTATCATTCTATTTTTTTAAAATTTCATTCATGGTGATATTTTTTAGTAATTATATAATTTCAAATTTGGTTTTGTTTTGACATGGACAATATTTCCAACTATATTTCTTCTCACATGTTTGCAAACCTGTTTCATTCCTTGCAATTGTTTTGGTTCTTTTAAAGGAATGAAGGCATAAATGTTGATGAAACATGGAGTCTCATGATGAGCATTAAGGCTTATACATATGAGTGTATGTAACAAAATACCATATTGCAGGAGGTCAACACTGTGGATTCTTATAGCCTTTTACAATATTCCCAGTCTACTCACCTATGTTACTCATGAAGCCTGATTTGTTGATATGCTTGATAATGTTGCTCTACATGCATTCCTTCATTTGAAAAGTTCATTTATTTCTTAAAATGCACTTTCATGAAACTCTGTCACTGTGCTGTGATTTACGGTTGCTTTTGATTGTTGGGATTAAGAATTGAGGATTTGATGTTAGAGATACATTACTTGAGAAGGATATAAACTAAAACTGCAAAGAGCAGTAAGTTATGTGTGGTTGTGGTTTGTTTTCATGGGACAAAGGTAAATCACTTAGTATATGAAGGTCACGATGCTTGTCATGTGTGCTTGAGGTTTATCCCAAAGGAATTTACAAATCTACGCTGCTCCTAATTTGTATTATTAGAGGTAGTGGGTAGTGGAATACAACAAAACCACATTTTCCCTTTATAAAAGTATTATATACTTGTATGATGACCTCTTTATATTTTTGTTCTGTATGGTTTCAGTTTCTTCAAAGATGATTCTGCACAGACCAATAGCAGGTTCACAAGTACCCTTTTGCCCTATGGAAAAGAAAATGCTAGATTGTTGGTCTCATATTGAGCCATGCAGTTTCAAAGTTCGAGGACAAAGTTATTTCAGGTAAAACTAAGCTGCTGGAATTGGATTGATTTATTGGTATGCGGCTCCAAATGCATTGTAAAAAAAATATTTTAATGCAAACATAGGATTTAAGCCATTTTTTGTCAGTCAATAATTGTTTTTCATTTATTGTAGGCTTGATACAGTGCAATCTCGCAGAGTATTTTATAATCCTTTTTGTTTTTCATTTATTACAGACTTGTTAAAATGTGATCTCACACGATCAAAATTGTTTCCTTCTGAAAATACTTCTTTTTTCTTCTGGCAGGGACAAGAAGAAGGAATTTGCTCCTAACTGTTCTGCATATTACCCATTTGGTGTTGATGTATTCTTGTCTCCACGAAAAGTTGATCATATTGCTCGGTTTGTGGACCTCCCAATTATTAACTCGACTGGGAACTTCCCATCCATCCTTGTTGTAAATGTTCAGGTATTTCCATTTTTTCTGTCAGTACATGGATGCAGTAATTCAGGATCTCCTGACAGTGTAGTTAAAGGAGAATGAAAATCTCCTTGTATTATTTATTTGTGCTGACTCCATTGTGGCTTCTACAGGTTCCTTTGTATCCTGCTGCAATTTTTCAGAGTGAAAGTGATGGAGAAGGAACAAATTTTGTTTTGTATTTTAAGCTTTCTGATAGTTACTCGAAGGAACTTCCAACCCACTTTCAAGAAAGTATCAGAGTAAGATGAACATTCTTTTTTAATCTCTTATCATAAACTACTACTTCAGAATATTTATAATCCTGTCTGATGCATGTTATCTTTGGTGATGATGCTGAAAAAGGGAAAAAGAATGAGAAAGCATTTCTGCTGCTGTGCTGATTTTTTTATTTTAACATGTCAACTTGTTTATAATGTTAATTTGAGGCTTGCTGCTGTCTCGTTTCACTGCTTTTTTTTTTTTTATTATGTTTTCTTCATTATTAAATGATTGAAAATCTTATTCTTATTGTTTCATATCCACAATCCTTCTTAAAACAGCGATTAATTGATGATGAAGTTGAAAAGGTCAAAGGATTCCCTGTAGATACAATTGCATCCTTCCGGGAAAGGCTGAAGATATTGGGCCGTGTTGTAAATGTAGAAGATCTTCATTTAAGTGCTGCAGAAAGGAAACTCATGCAGGCCTACAATGAGAAACCTGTTCTTTCACGTCCTCAACATGAGTTTTACCTGGTATATTCTTGTCCAACAACTCATACTGGTCTTTCAACTCCATTTTACTTGTTTCCATTTAAAACATGACTTTTAATGTCTTGATTATTCAAACACAATTTGCAGCTGGTACTAGATAATCGTAATCGTTGACGCCTATATTTAAATACCTTAGTTTTTCATAAACAAAAATGATTTATTAATGTTACTGTAGTGACTTGAAGGGTCATTCCTGTACTGGGATGCTTCAGTTGCTATTCTGCTACTTTGATCTTCTATTTTTACAGTGAGTCAATGTAATACGAGCAGTCTAAGTAGCTGTATTAAACCAGATAAGAAACGGTGCCAGATGGTTTTATAATTCTTTCCTTCTTATATACCAGGGTTTTTTTGGTACTTTTTTGCAGGGAGATAACTACTTTGAGATTGACATCGATATGCATAGGTTCAGTTATATTTCTAGGAAAGGTTTTCAAGCATTCCTAGACAGGCTTAAAATTTGTGTGCTGGATATTGGCCTCACAATTCAGGCAAGTATATCTTTCCTTTTAATGGGTGTTCGTGTTTTATTTTTCAAGAATAGAGAAATTGAAAACGTTTTAGATTTTCTATGGTGGTTTGTGGAGTTGATATTCATGAGGAGTCTGTATTCTCATTTTATAACAGGGGAACAAAGTAGAAGAGTTGCCAGAGCAGATCTTGTGCTGTATAAGATTAAACGGAATTGATTACATGAAATACCACCAATTGGGGTTAAATCAAGAGCCGTTTGAATCTTTAAGTGGATAAACATTGTAAGGCTTCCTTCTGATCTAATAAAGGGTAATTTTTAGAGAAACCTCTGTTTCATCATCAGTCCTTAAATTCACAATCAAAACAACTGCGGCAAAGAAGTGCAGTGTGTGCGAGCGCGCGCACACAAAATCTAACTGGATTAGATCATTGTACGGTACTGCTTTGATAAGCAGCATATTTTTTCGTAATGTGAAACCTCGTGTTAATTAGTACCTGGTAATTGTATGCTCTTCAAGTCTATCCCAGCGCAGATGATGAACCCTGCGATTATGCGCAAGCCTAAGCTACGATACAAATCATTTCAGCATTTATACCTGAAGGATATGATAAATGTTTTTGTGATAGAGATGCACACTTTTTTTGATACTAAAACACATTTTGAACGGAACATTTTAAAGAAAATCTCTCTTAAATCGTTGATGAAACAGTTAGTCTTCTGCAAATATAAATATTCATAGTCTTGCTAAATAATTTAGTGGACTTCAGCGTGGACAAATTTCTAAGAGAGAGAGCGGATCATGGAATGCATCATGGAATTCAATCTACTTAGTGTATCAATATTCGAAAAAATTAGCATGGTTTTAGAGGTTCTTCAACTAGAAGTAAACCTTTTACCTTACAGGGAGAAAGAGGCTTTCCGCATAAACCTTTGTTTCCAGAATAGGAACTCTGGGGAAAGTCAGTTAATGGTTTACCTGCAGGAATCTCCCCTGCAAGAAGATTATCTGATAAATCCAGTTCCTTCAGCCGTTTCAGCTTCAGAAACCCAACTGGTATTCTGCCAGTGAAGTGGTTTTTCTGCAGCTTCAGCTTCTCTAAGGAGCTAACATTTGCTAAAGCCTCCGGCAAGTTGAAACCTAACTTGTTACAGCTCAAATCCAATGTTTGCAATGATTTCAATCTCCCTATAGTTGTGGTTACACGCCCTCCAAGAAAATTATGGGACAAGTTGAGGTACTGAATCCCGGTTTGCGAGCCCACTCCAGCTTGTGCAATACCAGTAGAGAAATTGTTATCGGAGAGATCAATATATGTCAATGAACCATCAGAAAAGGCATTTCCTATCTGAAAAACATTATTTATTGGGCCTGTTAGCTTGTTTGAATGGAGATCAAGCACACCCAAATACTGCAAATTTCTAACTGAAACAGGGATCCTTGAAACAAGTGAGTTCCTTGAAAAGTTTAATTTGTAGAGCTGAGTAAGGCGCCCCAGCCATGCCGGCAAGCTTCCAGTGAGATGGTTAGAGGACAAGTCCAGCTCCTGTATTGGACTGGGAGTCGCTTGCAAGAAGTCTGGAATTTCGCCTTGGATTCCACATCTAGCACAGTATATCCGGGAAAGGGATGGCAATTCAGCTAGCCACTGTGGGAAGGAGATGAGGTTAAGATGATTGAATGACAAATCTAGTGTTTGAAGATTTTCAAGGGAAGACAACTCATGAGGCAGTGGTCCTTGAATCTGATTATGAGATACATTGAACATGATGAGTTGAGAGAGTTGACCTACTGATTCTGGTATTTGGCCAGATAATAGATTGCCAGAGAGATACAATTCTTTCAAAGCTGAAAGATTGCCCAAACTAGAGGGAATCACCCCCTCAAACTTGTTATTTGCCAGGGAAACTCTCTGAAGAGAAACCATATTTCCAAAACTGGCTGGTATCCTTCCAGTTAGATGGTTATCATCCAGTCTAAGAAAGCCAAGTGAAGACAGTTGGCCAAAACTTGATGGAAATGGGATCTCACCCTCTAGATGATTGGTATCCAAGTACAACTCTGAGATGGAATTTAAGTTTGCTAATGAAAGTGGAATTTTACCTGTTAAGAGATTTTCCGAAAGATCGAGTTTTTCCAATACCTGCATTTCACCAATCCTTTGTGGTATATGACCAGTCAGAATATTGCTATGAAGATCCATCTGTACAATATTCGTCAAATTCGTGAATGAATCAGGTATCGTACCAGCTAGTTCATTTGAATATAGAAGTAGCTGGTTAAGGTTTTTAAGGTTACCCATGGTTGATGGGAGAGAGCCAGACAATCTATTCTCATACAGGTGAAGTTCTTCAAGTTTTGACAGCTTACCGATACTACCAGGCACTGGGCCGATGAGCTTGTTTCCATATAGATAAAGCTTTCTGAGATTTGGGAGGCGCAAACCAATTGATGGTGGGATTCTGCCAGCAAGACCTATCAGACCACCAAGATCAATGACTTGGAGACAGCTCACGAGTGTTATTGAAGGAGACAGCAACCCTCTCATCTGAGATTGGAAGACGAAATCATTTGTGGAAATGAATCCTGGAAGACGGATTTCAGTCACCCTGCCTGTTGTTTCGTCGCAGGTAATGCCTTCCCAGCTGCAGCAACCATGACCAACCCACTTTGCCAGCCGGCTAGAAGTATCGACGTGGATTCCAGCCTTGAAACTAGTTAGACCTTTCAGGTCATTGGGGTGGCATACTTGGTGACCATCTTGCTTTCCCTTTCCAACTGTTATGATGGTGAACACAAAAATCAGCCATAACAGCCAAGAAGCCATTTTGTCTGGACTGATACCTGAGAACAAGTTATTTTTGGGGAAGTGGAAGAATGAGCTGGGTTTGCAGGAAATGAACTTTCCTTGACAATGGGTACAAGGACTAGAACTTGGAAGAAGAGTCAAGTAGAGCGGGTCGAAGATCTCTGTTTTGCCTTTTACTTTTGTCTTCTTTTCCCTTTACAGATTGTAATGCTGAAAAGCAGAAAAGTGTTAAATTATGATGTCCATGGTTTCGGTGAAAGGAGTCAATCAGAATCAGGATTTTACGTATTACAATATTATTCAAGGTTTTGAAATGATTAAACTAATATTATGCAGTTTAACTCCTTCCTGATCTTCAAAAAATTCCAAAACATGTCTCCGAAGGACACGCTACTGAGATGAAGCAGTTGTATACTAAGACTTCTATTTAAATATTGCACCTCAAAATCAATCCACTGCCTCCCATGTTGCTCCAGCGACCCACGAGTTGACCTCATGACATGGCAACCGTGGATTGACTCAAACTCCTTTTCAAGTTAGATTTTCTAGTTATGTCTAACAACCATGCTTCGATGCGGGTTTTTCTAATTTCCATGTTATTAGATTACATGAGATAATAGGCTAGTGATTTGCTGTAGGTTGGACCGAATCTTTTTTAATAAAAAACAAATATGCATGTGTTGCTAATATAGTTTTTAGTTGCAAGAAAATAGATTATTAAAAAAATATTTTATTATTAAAAAAACTAAGGGTGCTTAATAATTCATTATGGAGGTAGACTTATTGTACTCCAGGTTGCTACAGTGTAATAATGATTTTAACTTTCATGTTACAAGCCAGTGAAGCACATAATAGAGGGAGGGGGGTTAAATCGGTCATCTCATTTTTTTCTTGGCATAATAAAAAACTATATTACCTTTAAAAAAATTGTTGAATGTCGAGGAGCTACTTAGTCTTTCTATTTTTTTTAAAAACCGTAAAATGATTCAATTGACTCTAATAGCAAAAATCCTAAACATATTATTAAGGGTTTTTTTTTTTTTTGTCTTTTTCATCATTTTTAAAAACTATTACATGGAATAAGGGGTGATTTGGTAATTTTACATATTTAAGTATTATTGAAAAAAGTTGTTGACGCGTGACTGTATTCGCAGGTTTTGGGTGGTGCGTACAACATTGTCTGTTAATCAAACACCAATTTCAAGGACGGTGCTGGAGCGTGCTTAACATTTCTTTCATGTTTGAATGACGTGTGTGAACAATGGACTACTAATTTGACACTGATAGCCTTCCCCCCTTTTCCCTCTCTCTCCCCTCGATTCCCGCATAAACCCTTTGATTTCTCGGACCAACCCTTCAACCTTTTTTTCCTTTGAATTTAGTCCATATTCGTTTGATTATTATTTGTTTTATTTGAATTAATTTATAAAATTAGAATATTTTTTCAATTTCATTCTTATTTAATTTTTTTCATCAATCAAACTTGGTCTCCATTATCTTAATTGCTATTTTTGATTTTTTTTTTTATCATTTCCTTGATTTATCTTATTTTTCAATTTAATTCCTCATTCTTTTATTTTGTTTAGTATTAATAACATAATTGGTCCTCGTTTTATTTGTTGTTACTTTTTTATTATTATTTTCTTGATTTATTTTATTTTTTAATTTTATCCCTTATTATTTTATTTCATTTAATTTTTACACTATATTTCGTCCTTATTTTTTTATTCCTATTTTTGTTTGTTTTTTTGTTTTTAATTTTAGATTGTTGGGAATTTTGTATCAAGATTTTTAGGGGTCTGGCTTTTATAGAATAACCTGGTCTCATGCCTTAGAACTTGGGTTTTGAAGATTAGCTTTTGGTCTTTTTTTAGGTTATTTTTAATCTTTTATGGGATTATTTCACTATTATAAGTTGGCTACGTGTTTGACATGCTTACTTGAGTTAATTTTTTTTTATTTTTTTAAAATTATTTCTTTTTTTCAATTCATTCTTCAATGCTTTCTTTGCTAGTGATTGAGCTTCATTTTTTTTTCATTCTTATCTTTATAAGATCTTCTTGTTTTCATTCAATTTTAGTTTTATTATCAAATAAAATCGTAGAGACTTCTTAAAAATATTTACTGGGTGCCTTTTTTTATGATATTGGCAAGCATTGTTTTTTATTAGTTATTGTCGTTTTTTTTTTATTGTTATTGCCCTTTTATTTTACAATTATATTATTAAATTAACCAAGCTTGTTGAACTTATTTGAATCGATAACCCGAAGACCAAATTTTTCTTACTTTTTTAAAAACTCTATATCACTTGAACATTTTTTTTCTACGTTAAGAAAAATCTAACTCAATTTGTGATATAGTGCGGGCCATCTAATTTTTAATATTTTATGGGGTTATCTTACTATCATAAGTTGGCTATGTGTTTGACATGCTTACTTGAGTTAAATTTTTTATCCTTTTTTAAAATTAATATTTTTTCAATTCATTTTTCAATGTTTTCTTTACTAGTGATTGAGCTTCATTTTTTTTTTTCATTCTTATCTTTATAAGATCTTCTTGTTTTCTTTCAATTTTAGCTTTATTATCAAATAAGATCGTAAAGACTTCTTAAAAATATTTACTAGGTGTCTTTTCATGATATTGGCAAGCATTTTTTTATTGGTTATTGTCATTTTTTTTTTCTATTGTTACTGACTTTTTATTTTACAATCATATTATTAAATTAATCAAACTTATCGAACTTATTTGAATCGATAACCCGAGTACCAAATTTTTCTTAATTTTTTAAAAACGCTATCATCACCTGAATATTCTTTTTTTTTTTACATTAAAAAAAATTTAACCCAATCTGTGATATAGAGCGGGCTATCTATTTAGCTGTTAACTAAAAACTAAGTCATTAAACTAAGAAACAAACACATATTTGTTGGATGGAGTGGGTAATTGAGGTCACTACTGGAGCACCTTTAAGAGAATCTAGTTATGCATTTTCTTTCATCCAAGTCACGTCCCCAATTATTATCAGAGTACACAGTAAGTTTAAAGTCTTAACAATGTGTTTAGAATAAACCTTTATTAAGAGAACCTTTTATGAAGTGAATAATTCTTTTAGTTGCATTTAGATGAGACTGGTCTGGGATCTCTATGTACTTGTTAACTAGCCTAACTCTATAAAATATATCTAGTCTAGTACAAGTCAAGTACCTCAGACTTTCAGCTAGACTTTTGAAATAAGTGGAATCTATATCTCCTTTCATATTCTCCTTCAACTCTAATCTTGTTTTAACTAGAGTTAGGTTACATTTTTCCATCCCAATCTTTTTTAAAATCTCTTTTGCATAGTTCTTTGCAAAATAAAGATTTCTTTCTTGCTTTGTATAACTTATATGCCAAGGAAATAAGCTATTTGACCTATATATGTTATCTCACATTCTTTGACCATGTTAATTTTAAAAGCATCAAACATATATGGATTGTTACCAATGAATATTAAATCATCAATATATAAGCAAGCACACTTCCATCAACTTCATTCTTCAAGTATAATGTATGTTCATAAAAACACTTCTCAAACCTATTCTTTATGAAATAGTCATCAATCATGATATTCCATACATGTGGAGCTTGCTTTAACCCCTATAAAGGTTTTCTTTAGCCTATACACCATATCTTCCTAGCTTTTTTCACATATCCAGGTGGTTGATCAACATAGATTTATTCTTTAATGAATCTAATAAAAAATGTTGATTTCATATCTAGTTGGTAAATCTTCCATTTATTCTATAGAGCTAGTGAAATAAATAATATAATGGTCTCAAGTCTTGCAACTTGGGAAAAGAATTCCCCATAGTCAATTCTTTCCTTTTGCTTATACCTTTTTGCAATAAGTATAGCCTTATACCTCTGAACTTATCCTTGACCATTCTTTTTTTTTTGTAAACCCAATTAACTCTAATGCTCTTGTTTTCTTATGAGAGAGTAATCGACTCCCATGTGTTATTGTTTTCAATTATAATTTCTTCATCCATTGCACTATATTTTTCTTCTTTGTTAATGTCTTGAAACCTAATTGGTTATAACTTATTTATGGACAAAATAGAGTGTGCTTGTCACTCTGTATGAGTCATGTGTCATTAAACAATTCTTTCAAGTTTTAAACCCTTCTTAGTCTTATGTCAAAAAATTCTCCTGATAATAAGTATAGAGTTCCATGTCTTCATTTGGAGGGATGAACACTTTATGGTTCTTTTTCTATTAAATGAGTTAGTTCCTTTTGTTTAATAGTCATTTATGCTTTTTTGGAAGATTCGTCTCAATCCCATCTTGAGGATTCATTTTCTTCAAAAATTACATCTTAGTTACAAAACATTTTCTTGGTGATGGAATTGTACAATGTGTATTCCGTGATTCGATCATCATATCAAACAAATGCAAACTTTTCTCCTTTATCTTCAAGTTTGGTTCTTTTAACCTCTAGAAATTTTAGTATATTTAATACATCCAAAAACTCAAAGATGACTCACACTTGGCTTATGAGTGCCCTTGCTTTATATAGTGTTTTATTCTTCAAACTTCTCATAGGATATCTATTTAATAGATAAGCTGTATATGAAACTACTTCAGTCCAAAAAATCTTGGGCGATGACTTTTCTTTTAACAAGCTTCTAGACATGTTAAGGAGTGTGCAATTCTTTCTCTCAACTACACCATTTAGCTAAAGAGTGTAGGCTAAATTATACAAATGCTTTATTGCTCTAAAATGCCTTTATTGTATATTCACCATATTGATATGATCAAAGCATTCTAATTTGATAGCCACTCTATTTTCAACAAAGGCTTTGAACTCTTTGAAATTATCAAATACCTCTATTTTTCTCTTCAAGTAATACATCCAGGTTCTTCTAGTATAATCGTAAGAGAAAGTGAGGGAATATCTTTTACCTCTATTTGATTTTCGATTTAATGGATCACACACATCAATGTGTACTAACCTGAGCAACTTGGTTGCTTTCCAATCTACTTTATTATCAATTTTTTTTTGTGGTACTTACTAAGAACATAACTTTTACAAAACTTATTAGGATGTTGAATGTTTGAAAGACCTTTTACCATCATCTTGCTTCCTAATTATTTTAGACTCTTAAAATTAAGATGTTCACATCTAAGATGCCATATCTGATATTTGTTATTGACAATGCTTCTTAGACACTTTGGTATATGATGATGAACAATGAGTGGAAACATCATGTTCTTCACCATCTTCACTATAATAAGCAACTTTTCTTGAGTATTTGCAAATGTCAAGTACATATCCTTTAAATTGATTTGATAGGTTTTCTCCACTAATTGTCTAAGGCTCAATATATTTGTCTTAATTTCTAGCACATAATAGACATTAGATATGAAAACATTCTCTTTATCATCTCATCTCCCCTGGACTTAGACTTTAGAGAAATTGTCAAATGATATCTCTCTTTGAAATTTCTTATCAAGTTTAGTGAATAGGTTTTTTTCTACCATTCTTTTTATCATCTCATCTCCCTTGGACTTAGACTTTAAAGAAATTGTCAAATGATATCTCTCTTTGAAATTTCTTATCAAGAGAATGTTTTCATAATAGACATTAGAGATGAAAATGTTCTCTTTATCATCTCATCTTCCTTGGACTTAGACTTTAGAGAAATTGTCAAATGATATCTCTCTTTGAAATTTCTTATTAAGTTTAGTGAATAGGTATTTTTTTTTTATCATTCATATGATCATTAGCATTGGAATCATAACACCAAATATCTTGCTCTTGTTCCGATAAGCCATGTGCCATCAAGTTTATTGGTTTTTTAGTAACTACTGCTTCTACAAGATTAGGCTTCTCATGACCTTTTATGTCGGTTGTCTTCCCTGACACTCATTACTATAGTAGCCATACGTCTCACAGTTGTAAAGCTCTTTTCTCATTCTCCATTTGTTTTTTTCTTTCTAAGTTGAGTGTTGTAGGTGCAACTTGTTGAAAAACCTATATTTCAACTTGAAGAGTATGACAATTTATAAGCACATATGCATGCATGATTATGAATGCATGAGGCCATATTGATTATGTATGTGTATTATTTTTCCAAGATTAATTTTATTGATTTAGGAACTTAAATTAGATTTCTCAAAAGTCACTAATTAAAAACTTCAACCCTACATGAACTTAGGCCAATTTGAGAGCAATAATCATTCAAACACATTCATTTAAGGCAATAAGGCATTTTTCATTATACTAAGAAATCAAAATACAATGTTTGTTTTTCAATAATATGAAAGGTATGCCATCAAACGAGCTTAATACATCGTATGACAATAAAAAAGGCCTAATACATCATTTTTGCTTGCCTTATACAACACTACTGCTTTACTCTCTATGAGGCCTCAATCCATGATATGATACAATCTGCTCAAGTCCATCCCTAATCTCGCTGTCTAAAAACACCTCGAGTAACCGGTTCACCTCCCGCTGTGTATTGTGCAATACTCCTCACCCTCCTAAGTGATAGCATATAGTCTCGGATGCCCACTTCTTAGACTCTTTCTCTGCCTTCTCTTTGGTCGACATCAATGACTTTTTTATGGAAGTAAACTAATTAGTTTGTCCATCCATGAAGGCAATTACATTTTGTTGTTAACTGCACTGTTTGTGGAGTGCGTCATTTATCTTCTCTAACCCTGCTATCTTCTCTTGAGCACTAGACGCTTCTTCCACCATTTTTACCATCTTTATAGCTTGCTTTTTCTTAACTATAATCAATAACGTGAATTGCTCTTTATAAATCTCGGAACTTTTTTTTGCTGTTGTAATGGTGGAGTCATCAACCTATCCCTTTTTTCTTCTACTTTTGCTAAGCTCTTCTCTTGAGCCATCAAATTAGACACCAGCTTCTTTTCTCTAGCCCCAACTTCTCCACCTCAAAATTCAAACTCGTATTCTGGGACTTTAATTGTGCTCGTATCTCCTCTTGTACACTCTCCATATATGGTACCACTAGCTGTGTTGCTACCTAATTTTTGACCCATGTTTTGATAAATTTTTCAAAAAAATTAAAAAATTAAAAAATAATAAAGGTTTACGTGTGGCGATAACATAAAGCATCAGAGCTAATATTAAGGAAGCAATGTGTCAAGGAGATAATTATTGAATCATATATAATTACTGCAATATAAAATACTATATATATATATATATATATGATTTGATTCGTGCTAGTTATAAAAAATAATCACTGCAATATAAGATACCATATATATAGGATTTATTAGTGCTGGTTATAGAAGACAATCTCTGCAATAATTATTGCAATATTTCCTTAAATAACAAGTGTAGAGATTTTCTATATAAGTGAACCTTCAGCCATATGCAAAAGGGGAGAAAAATTTACAAACAGGGGAGCAATTTTAAAACAAAAAATTAGGGCAACCAGAAAACCCTAAACCCATCTCTTTTAAGCCAGTAGGCTGGCCACCCTCACCAAAAAAAAAAGCAGCTGTCGCCCAAGGAAGCTCTTCCTTCCCCTCTTAGCCAACCAGAGTTCCCCTGACACTCTTTTTGCCCTGCTGCCAGCCAAACAAACCAAGAGCTAACCTCCAAACCACAGAGCCGCACACTCTCCCCTCCATCTCCCCGATTGTAACTCCCTTTCACTGCCTTCATACACTATCCCCTCTCTCTCGGAATCTTCAGGACTTTTTTAAGAAAAAAAAACATCACCGTAACTTCCAAAGCAAAGCAAAGACAGTAACTGCAAATTGCTTCAAACGCATAGCATTTGACACGTCAGAACACCCTCTTTTCCTGCATAATTCCATCTCTCCATTTCACTATTCTTGAGCTACTACGAGAAGCGTGTTGCTTGCTGGTCATTGTGATGTGGATTTTGTTTATTTTGGAGGCTGAAGGATTCGCAGCTGTCATATGAAGACAATCCTTATGCTGATCATGGGATGCTTTTTCTTTGGAAAAGATGGTCTTAATCTACAAGTGGTTCTGGGCATGATCATAGCCGTAGTTGGGATGATTTGGCATGACAACGCCTCGTCTAAACCTAGAGGATAAATTAAGCATATAAGGGGAAAATGAGACGTGAGCAGCAACCAGTCGTCGCCCACTCCGCCTGCAGCCGCTGCCTCGCAGGTAAGTCTTTCTTTCCTTGTTTTTGCCTAATTCATTACCCTGCCACTGTAGCATGCATATGCATGCAACTGTGGTAGAACCGGTTACTGGTGTGGGCTAGTAACCGGGTTGGGTTTGTTGTCTTTAATTGTGATTAACCGTGATGTTTGTGTTTTTCAACAAAAAAATATAAAAAATATTTTTTTTGTATGTTGCTTACGGCCAATACCCTAACATGTTTTAAATGTTTTTTTATATAATAAATATTTGAAGTTTTGAAAATGTGTTTTCGCATGGATTTCTTAAACACAACAAAAATTGTTTTCTTGCATTTCTGGATTTATACTACATGTTTGTAAAACTCCAAAGGGTATTGGCCAATATTTCAAAAAATATAAAATCTTATTTTGGGGCGAATTCATCTATTATTCACAGCTAATGTTTGGATAAACAAATCCTTAAAGGATGAATATCTAAAATATTATTGGGAATAATTTGTTATTATTCATTGTTAATATTTGGATAAAGAAACCCTCAGTGGTAAATATCCAAAATAATTTTCTAGGAATAATATGTCATCACATAGCCTTGAAAGAAGTCTTGATTATAATCAAGGACGTTTTAATTTTTGACTCCATGGTTTACGAGCCGTGAAAGTATGAAATACTAAGGCAAAAAGAGGCTTTTAAAGCGCTCTGAATTTCCTTAGATTTCTAAATTTGTATCCCTCCTCCTTGCGATTTACGAGTCGCAAATTCTTGAAATATTAAGGGAAAAATGAGCTTTCGAAGCACATGGAATCTCCTTGGATTTCTATCTTAATAAATTTAGTTTGAATCAAACCTAGGAAAACTGACAGGATTAAAAAACACCAACACCATAGCAATTATAAAGCAAACCAAACACCAAGCAGGTTACCTTAGGTAGGGCGTACTAGGGGTGCTAATACCTTCCCTTTACACAACCAGTCCCTTGCCTTAAAATCTCTGAAAGATCAGTTAGGGTTCCTAGTGACCAAAATACTAGGTGACGACTCCTTTAAATCAAAACAAAAAAACCAAAATCAATCGAGGATCGCCGTGACGCCGTGCTCCGCTGCGAGGGTGCGACAGGATGGCGACTCCACTAGGGACCCTTGGACTAAGCTTGGTAATTGTTTTTTTTTATTACGCTATGTGTTGTTGTTTTTTATTATTATGAATGATACTTTGTTTAAAAGCTTTAGCGTGCATCTTTACATTCTGTCATACATGGTATAATCATGCATCACTTTATTGTTATTATCTTTTTGAAGGCAAACACATTTAACTTTAAGTTAAGTGGGGAACTAACAACTTGCCTTATGACTTGAGTCAAGGTTTAAGTTTGTGTAAACCCCAACTCTTTGCTTAGTGTTTAGACTGATAGTGATTAGTACATGTGCCATCCTACTATCTGCTGAACCCCCATATTGCCTTTACAAGGGCGATCACTAGGACAACAATAGACCTTTTTTTAGAGACAAAGTAGTAAACCTACCCTATATCTCACATAAAGGAACTAAAACCTATCTTAGGATGTATGCTTCATAATATCTTTTTGCATCCAAACAAGCCTAAGCTCAAAGCATCTTGAATCTCAAGACCTTCATTCAAAAGCTAGCCAAGGGAGAGGTGTTCCAGAATTGGGAGACCCAAGAAGCTCCATTGGTGTTCAAAATTTAACAATGCTTGTTTGATCATGATATTGTGTTGTTTGGCTTTTTCACCTTTTTAAATCGAGGTTCCAAATGTCAATTGGATTTTATCTTTGTTTTTTTTAGCCAAATTTTTTCCTTTAATGAGATTATGCATTTTCAAAAGTTTATCTTGGTGTTTTTACACATCACTTCCTATTTTTAAAGTGGATCTTCCATAACAACACTCACATTTTATACTAAGAAGGAATGGCCAAACTTAAAGGAAGAAGAAGAATAGGAGGAAAATAACATTAGGGAATTTACAAAATTAATAGAACAATATGAACAAGCTTGGAAACCCGCTAAAGAGGAACTTGAAACCATAGATATGGGCAATGAAGAAATCAAGAGAGAGTTGAAGATGGGGACTTTGATCACCCCTAAAGAAAGAGAAAAGTTAATTGCACTACTCCAAGATTATGTAGATTTTTTTCCTTGGTCCTACAAGGATATGTTTGGTTTGTATAGGGTACCATTAGTAGAAGGATGCAAATCGGTTAAGCAAAGGTTGAGAAGGACCAATCTGAATGTCTTGATCAAGGTAAAGATATAAATTAAAAAGCAGTGGAATGCTGGTTTTCTAAAAATAGTCAAGTATCTGCAATGTGTGTCCAACATAGTGGTAGTACCCGAAGAGGAAGATAAAATCAGAGTTTGTGTGGACTTTAGGGACTTAAACCGGACTAGCCCTAAAGACAATTTTCCTCTATCACACCTAGATATGCTGGTTGACAATGCAGCACGTAACTCCATATATTCCTTTATAGATGGATTTTCTGGCTATAATAAGATAAAAATGGCACAAGAGGATAAGGAGAAGAAACCTTTATAACACCACGGGAACCTTTTGCTATAAAGTCATGCCATTTGGGTTAAAGAAAGTTGGGGCACCTACCAAAGGGCCATGTTGACTCTATTTCATGACATGATGCACAAAGAGATTGAAGTATACGTGGATGACATGATTACTAAATCTAGAGAGGGAGAGAATCATGTCTAAATATTGAAGGAATTATTTGAAAGATTAAGGAAGTACAAGTTGAGGCTTAACCATGCAAGGTGTTCATTCGGGGTGAAATCAATGGAATTTATTGGGATTTATGATGAGTGACAAAGGGATAGAAATGGACCCCGGTTAAGTAAAAGCTATTCAATCTATGCCAACTCCTAAGACTGAGAAGGATGTAAGAAGGTTCTTGGGAAGGTTGAATTACATTGCTCGGTTTATATCCCAATTAACCATGACTTGTGACTTAATCTTTTATTGTTAAGGAAGAAGAATCTTAGAATTTGGAATAAGAGTGTGAAGAAGCTTTTAAGAAAATCAAGTAATACATATTGAATCCTCTCCTATCTATCAAGCTGAATTGCAAAATGGCAAGTTCTACTGGCTGAGTACGACATAGTATATATGACAATGAAGGCCATGAAAGGGAGTGTTATTGTTGATCACCTTGCCGACCATGCTAGGGAAGATTATGAGTCATTAAAATTTGACTTTCCTGATGAAGATATGCTTTCAGTTGAGGAAGGGAAGTTAGATTGGTGGACTATGTACTTTGATAGTGATGTAAACGTATGTGGTAACAGAGCTAGTGCAATGATAATCTCTCTTAATAAAAAGGAGTATTCGGTTTTAGTTAAGTTGTAGTTTGGGAGTATGAAGCTTGCATTCTCGTTTTAGAGGTGGCATTAGAGCTGAATATTAGAAAGATAGATGTGTATGAAGACTCAATTTTGATTACTTGCCAAGTGAAAGGAAAAGGACAAACTAAGGACGAGAAGTTGAGACCTTACCAAGAATACATGTCTAAATTGGCTAGAGAATTTAAGGAAATAAAGTTCACCCATCTAGGAAGGGAAGGAAACCTTTTTGCTGATGCTTTGGTCACGCTAGCTTCTATGGCTAGAATAGATTTTGGGCACAAGGTACATTCGGTACACATTGATACCAAAAATTACTCAGCTCATTGTTGCTTAGTTGAAAGAGAAATAGATGGAAACCCTTGGTACTATGATATCAAGAATTTCATCCAAAACCAGACATATCCCATAGGGGCATCCACAATTGACAAGAAGACTTTGAGGAGGTTGGCAAGGGATTTCTATCTCAATGGGGAAACTTTGTATACGAAATTATCTTACAGGACTTTGTTGAGATGTTTGGGATGACGTGGAGGCAAAAAGTGGTGAAGAAATTTATGAAAAGAAATTTGAGCTGTCAATATGGTCTACTAGAAAAGATTAATAATGCCCAGAACTTTAATAGCAAGATGATAATAGAACTCTGCGCTAAATGGAAAATCAAGCATTCTAATTCCTCACCATATAGGCCAAAGATGAATGGTGCGGTAGAATCTGCTAATGTCAAGAAGATTATTTAGAAGATGGTAGTCACTTACAAGGATTGGCATGAGATGTTGCCATTTTCCCTTCGCGCGTACCTTACTGCAATCCGAACCTCAATAGGAGCCACCCCGTATATGTTGGTATATGGAATGGAGGCGATGATGCCTTTAGAAGTTGAAATCCCCTCATTAGAGTATTGATAGACTCCGAACTAGAAGAGGTAGAGTGAGTAAAAGTTAGATATGAATAGTCAAATCTGATCAATGAAAAGAGGATAGTTGCAATCTGTCATCATCAACTATACCAAAGAAGAATGGCCAAAACATATGATAAGAAGGTCTAACCTCAAGGATTCCACGAAGGACAAGATCAAAGTAAATGGACGCCAAACAATGAGGGCTCTTACGTGGTAAAGAAAATATTCTCGAAAGGAGCAGAATGAAAGGAGAAGATCTAGTTAGACTTGTGAATTCTGACTCTATAAAGAAATACTGGCTTCCCAATCAATAAAATAAAGTTCGGCCATGAATTCTCTTTGTAAACAACCTTTTCTTCATAAAACGCATGATCTCATAGCATTCAAAATCTTTTACTGTTTTGACGCATGATTAAGGAGATGACTCCATCAATTTTCAAATTGGAGGGATCCAAACCAAATTTAAACCTGATAGGTATTGCACACCATACTGGGGGCAAAAAGTGCACATAGGAGTCTATAGTGAACCAAAACTCAAAGGGGTATCATCATAAAAACTTCTAAAAAATATCTTTTATGAGAATTGCTAATTGCATTGAAAGTTTCAGTTTTCATGAACAAAACCAATTCTTTTGAGTTTTCCTTTTAAAATAATAATAAAAGACAATACTCAATGGAGCAAGAAAGGGCCCCATAAGGAACCAAAGATCTCTTCACCAAGAGGATAGGAAGTATAACGCATAGAGCATATTCCGTTTCAAGAGGACGAGTCGGACAAACAAATAGAAACAGGAGCTCAATAAGTCTACAACAGAAAGGGGGACCTATGTTTTCAAAATAGGTAAAAAAAAAACATGCATGCTATATTGTCATAACACTAACCTAGCAGGAGAAGGTGTGACAACATGTTTGTAAAACTCCAAAGGGTATTAGCCAATATTTCAAAAAATATAAAAATCTTATTTTGGGGGGAATTCATCTATTATTCACCGCTAATGTTTGGATAAAGAAATCCTTAAAGGAGGAATATCTAAAATATTATTGGGAATAATTTGTTATTATTCACTGTTAATATTTGGATAAAGAAACCCTCAGTGGTAAATATCCAAAATAATTTTTTAGAAATAATATGTCATTACACAACCATGAAAAAAGCCTTAATTATAATCAAGGACATTTCAATTTTTGACTCCATGGTTTACGAGTTGTGAAAGTATGAAATACTAAGGCAAAAAGAGGCTTTTAAAGCACTCTGAATTTCCTTAGATTTCTAAATTCTTATCCCTCCTCCTTGCGATTTACGAGTCGCAAATTCTTGAAATACTAAGGGAAAAATGAGCATTCGAAGCACATGGAATCTCCTTGGATTTCTATCTTAATAAATTTAGTTTGAATCAAACTTAGGAAAATTGATGGGATTAGAAAACACCAACACCATAGCAATTATAAAGCAAACTAAACACCAAGCAGCTTACCTTAGGTAGGGCGTACTAGGGGTGCTAATACCTTCCCTTTATGCAAGTAGTCCCTTGCCTTAGAATCTCTGAAAGACTAGTTAGGGTTCCTAGTGATCAAAATACTAGGTGGCGACTCCTTTAAATCAAAACAAAAAAAACAAAATCAATCGAGGATCGCCGCGATGCCGCGCTCCGCTGCGAGGGTGTGACAAGCTACTTAGATTTTTCATATGGTGTTATTTCTTGCCCTTTTCCTTGGTTCATTCGCCATATTGGATATCCTGGGGTGGTCTTCTCATCCACTCATCTGGTAGTAGTGACTTTGTAAGGATACCTTCATGCTTGCTTTGAAGGTTTTAATAAATTCTTGTAAGTCTTGAATTATTAACAGAATTGTGCCAACTCGGTAGCCCAGGGGATGAATTGCTCAAATCCTATTTGTCTAAGCACCATGTGAGGACAATAATTGATGCAACATCACTAGTGGGACCCAAGGGTAGTTCCCACAGTCTGATACATAGGAATCAACATATACATAACGAGTTCTCTAGTGGAATGAGGACTCGCTCAAGCTCTAAAACATTTCCTCTCATGTAGACGTTCCTACCTAGGTCTTTCAGTAAAGTTATCCAATTTAGAGTAAAGATTCCAGGTGATAACAAATAAACCTAAAATTTTCTTTCAACTACATGACTTATAGTCCAAATAACTAGCAACTAAAGATAACATATGTGATGACCCTTCCCAGCTTCCCTACAATGATTCGAAGAATATAAAGCCTTAGCCATTATTGTTGCAGCCAGATTAACTCTAAGGGCAACCACACTCTTGATCACATTAACTGTTTTAAAATCTATCATTCTTTCAACTGAAGGGAAAATGACTATTCATATATTCCTAGGGCCAAGATTCTTAAACGGACCACGTTATCCTCACATGGTGCTTAGACAGGCTTTGCCTGCCCTTTAATTTAGGGAAGAAAATAAGCAGTACTAAATGACTTGTTGTCTGCTTTTTTATTTAAGAATTATCATAACGATATCATTTAAAATCAAAACACATAGTTTCAATTGAAATGCATTGTTTTATTTAATGTAAAACGGTTTTGTTTTATTAACCCTAAATTAATTAGGTCTTTAAAACTAGTCTTCATAAATTTTCAATTGAACTATCAATTGATCATATTCTTTAAGAATCTTTCGAATTCCACCCTATGGTGTTTTCTGATTGGATCCTCAAATTCCAATACCTTTTACAAGATGGTTCTTGACCTTGAATTTCTTTAATTATATCCTCAATTAACCCTTGAAGCTTCTAATTCTTTTAAGTTTGTCTCTGATTAAGTAAATTGCAACCCTAAATGTTTAATGCCTTTTGCATTTTGGTCCTTGATCTACTAATTCTTCTAATTTTGACTTGAATGACTCTTAAACTTATTCTTTTTAATTAAGCCCTGAATGTATTAATGAAGCCAATTCAAGTTTCCATTTCTTCCAATTAGGTCCCCAATCTTCTAATTTTTGTTATTTCACCATAATATTTAATATTTTTTTAATTAGACCCTTAATTAATACAATTGGACTCCCAAACTTTACACCTTGCCCATGCTGGTCCTTAAATTTTTAATTCATGTAGCCATGCCTAATTTCAGTCAATTTTCTTCAGCAAGACCTCAAATCATCTATCTTTACGGTGTTCTGACCAACTATGAATTAAATACATGCCTATTTGAGATTCGCAATATTTTTTTGAACTTTGAACTTTTAAGTTTTTTTTTTTTTGAATATTTTCTCATGAAAATGGGAATCTTAGGGGGCCCAAGATCATGTTATGACATATGTCATTTTAAGATATATAACCCACCTTTCTACTATTATAATTTGGATAGAGAATTTAATAAAAGTCTTTTTATTTCATTGATAAATGTAAATCAAATTCAATATTAAATAAAAAAATTCAATCAAGAAAAAAAAGATGGAATTAAAAAAATTGGTTATAACAAAGAATGAAACGAAAACAAAAGGTTGTATAGATTTTATGAATTCACAAAAACTTTGTGACCTAATTATAGAATAAATATGGGCTTTAAAGAACACATTTGCTTGAAGAAGATTAGCAATCACATCACCAGAAACATAAAGACAAAAATAGTTAAGGATTGAAATGAGTATACCCATTTCTATGAAGATGAGATCAAGAATGCATAGTAAAACATTGACATGAGCAGGAATGACTCAACTGTAATACTTAAAGGAGGCTAAAAAGAAGCCTATGAGGATCTAAAGGATCAAGAGTAATGATGATCATAGAGGTGTTGGTTTCGAGAACAATACCTTTAGAAGAGTGAGAAACTTCAATTCCTAAAAAAATACTTCAATGCACCAAGATCTTTGATGTGAAATTAAGCATGTTAGCACTCTTTAAGATCATAAATTTTATTAAAATAGTAAGCAACCACAATAATACCATCCATATATTCTAGAAAAGCAATACAACTACTATAACAACCCTGAATTTTATATGCAATTGCAAATAATTTCCCCTTCTTTTAATGGAAAAAACAAGGTAATTTTTTTTTGTAACGGTCTATTATTAATGATAGTGGTCAACCAAATTAATTTAACCCAATAATTCAGCTGACCAATTTCACCTATATTTATTTAATTCTCCTACCTGTAGATCAAGTGGTCAATAATTTCCATCAATCGATTGAGACAATAATGATTTTAACTGTTTATTTCATTAAACGGTTAACCAAATCATTTGGTAAATCCATTTGATCAATTGGTTTGAGCAAAATCATACATGTTTGTTATTTATCCTTTGTTCATTGATTTAAATTTTAATGTAATAAACCCACTTTTAATACATTTCATAACAAATAGAGTTTCCTCTATATATATAGGGCATTTCAAATTTTGACATAGTCCTTTTACATTTCTAAAATCAATCTCCTATCACTTGATTCAATCATCCTAGATCAAGACCACATAATTATACACCAAAATAGATAATATTTATTCTCTCAATCCATCCTTTGACATTTTACATAGATTATGAAGTATTTATTTAAAACATATGGATCTCAAACAATAGAAATAAAACAAGCATTTAATTGGTACTTGAACAATTATAAACGAAGAACATTAATAGAGATTATGAAACATATTCTCATTTAAAACAAGAGAACAAACATGGATATGGTTAAATTTACGATCAAACTTCATTTAATTATATGAAATATGACATTCATGTTCTAATTTAATTTACAATAGCATCATTAAATTTGATTACACAAAATAATATGCATCCAAAAATTCAAATTTATTATAATTTAAATCCAAAATATATTTTTGTTCCCGTTATTAATCTATCAAAAGAAGTTATATGAAAATGCCAACTATTTTGCATGAGTCTATGAAAGTCCTATAATAAATATTGCAATTACATTAACACTAATTACAGACAATTAATACATGTTTATGGTAAGTTGTATAGCAACACATTACACTTTAATTCCATGCTTAAAAAATTATTTAACCCAAATACTCATTTTCTTTTAAAATATAACATTGTTAATTTCAGAACAATCATAATATATATCCACTATAGACATGCTAGCATTTTCAATACTCCTTAGAGTAACTAGTCAATAAACTTTTGGTCATCAGGCAACCTGATACCTCTAGTACCCTTAAGTACTAGTCAATTCTTAATCCTGGTCATCAATCGCACTAACACCTCTAGTATTCAACAAGTATTAGTTAATTAACAATCTCATTCTTAGGTATACTTGACACCTCTAATTTCTTTTAGAAAACTAGTCAAAAACTCTCGTTCATCATTCATAATGATGCCTCAAGTATCCCACAAATAGTAATCAACTTCATATCCTGATCATCTAATAAATTTGACACCTTTAGTATCCCATGGATAAATCTAACACCTCTAATACCTTTGAGTACTAGTCAGTTCTTATCCTTTTTGTTGACCAACTTTCCCCCCTTAAAGAATGAACATGTTTTTTTTCAAAACCTTTATGACTAACACCTTAAACTATCATCCAACACTTAAAATAATACAATTTTACATGATTCATCAATAAACAATCCATATAAACTTAACCCTAAATTTTACAAATTTGGTCGAAACACAAAGAACATGTAAGGGTGAATTTTTCTTTTCGCAATGGTTCAAATCAAACATTATTCATTTATCATTCATTCCAACCAACACAATTCTAAATAATACAATTGGTAATTACATCAATTATCCCAAACATTATTCCTACATACACTAATTAAAACCTTAAACATCGCAAGGATTAAATTCTCTTTCAATTCATTAAATTGAACCTTTACCCATTCATTATTTATGTATATCATCATCAATCATCGATAATTTCTTTAATCCTAACACCTTAACATAGAAATCCTAACATACCTTTACACTAACCATTTCAATACTTCATCCTATATAAAACCACTCAAAATAACTAGTTTGGAAGAGTTTATTACCTTTCAATCTAAAGAAATGAAAGGTTACAAGCTTGAAAACCCTTCTTTTTCACTTCCCCCACTTTTCCTCTCAAAATCATACCAGGGGTTTCTCACAAGTTTATCTCCTCCTTACTTGGCCAATAATGGCTTTTAGATCACTATTCACCTATTCATAATTTTAATTTTTCACTTATTACACTATTAGCCAAAGTTTCTGTTTTTACACATTGAAACCCAGATGCTTTCTTTCATTTAACTTAATGCTAACTTAGTTAATTTTTTTTTGACCAGAGGTTTGCATTTTCCCCTCCTAAAAATAAATTTTGTTCTTAAAATTTAGATTTCCATACCTATTTTGAAGAACAGACAAACATATTTTCTCCTCATCTCAAATTAACTTTCCTAGTTTTCCTTTTCAATTTTAGAACTCCTCCATAATATTTTAATCATAGGAATATTTTTATTCCTAAGCTCTTTCTCATTGCGATCCAACACCCTTACAGGTTTCACTTCCAAGGTCAAGTCCTCCTTGATTTCAATAGGAATATGTGGCAACACTTGTGAAAGATCTATCTTGGCTTTACGTAGCAATGAGACATAGAGAACATCCTGAATCTTAGCTAAATATAAGGGCAATGCCAATCCATATGTTATATGTCCAATTCTTTCTATAACTTCAAAAACACTCTATCGCCAACATTAAACTCGAAAGGCCTTCTCCTGACATTCGCATAACTCTTTTTTCTATCTTGGGTTGCCTTCATCCCGTCCCTTATAATCCTTACCTTCTCCGAGGTTATGTACAATATATTTGGTCCTATTAATTTTCTATCACTCATCTCCTCCCACTATATCAAAGTTTGACATTTTTTACCATATAAAGCTTCATACGATGTCATGCCTATAGTAGCTTGATATTTATTATAGGTAAACTCCATAAAAGATATATGATCTTTCTAATTTCCTTTAACCTCTAATACATATGCTACTAACAAATCTTCTAGGGTCTATATTAGGTCTGTATCTCCTCTCAGATTATCAATCCATTTAAGGATAAAAAACAATTCTTAAATTTAGTTTTGTACCCGGAGCACGTTGTTTACTAGGCCAAAGACAAGAAGTAAATCAGGGGTCTCAATCTAACACAATCATTATTGGAATCCTATGAAGTCTCACCACTTCATTCACATATAACCTGGCTAATTTATCCACTGGATTTGTCATTATTATCGGTAAAAGAGTATAAATTTTGTCAATTGATCTATAATCACCCAGATGACATTATTTCCCTTCTTTTCCCTAGGTAGGCCCGATACAAAATTCATAGTGATATCTTCCTACTAACATTGAGGTATCAATAAAGGTTGTAAAGGCCCATATAGCTTTTGATGCTCTACTTTTATAATTTCCTCTTCATATTTAGCCACTAATAGAATTGCTTCAAGACTTTGTACATCTTAGTACTTTTGGGATGCATAACAAACCATGATTTATGAGCTCCCTTTAACATTTCATCCTTCAAAGTTTTATCTTCAGGCAGATACATCCACCTTCCCACTACTATCATCTCATCATCTAAAATCCAAAATGGAGTCTCAAACCCTAACTTAGGGTCTATTTGGAAATGTGATAGATGTTGTTTTTCAAAGTGTTTTTTGCTTGAAAATGCATCAAAATAGTGTTTTTTTTTGTTTTTTTAATTTATTTTTGATATTAACACATTAAAACGATCCAAAAATATCAAAAAAATAATTTAAAGCTAAAACAACTTTCAAAAATTTTCAAAAGCATAATTTTACAATGTCAAACAAGGCTTTAATCTTGTTCCTCACCTTAAATACTTTAATGTCTTTTTGTCAGATATCCCAGACTCTTATGATTTATGTAAATATAAACTTGAGACCTATATAAATAATATCTTTATACCAGTAATGCAAATACTATGACAATCAGTTTTAGATCATGAACTAGATAATTTACTTATTGTGGTTTCCATTGCATTGATGCATAAGTTATTACCTTTTAAATTGCATCAAAACATATCTCAATCCCTTATTTGATGCATCACTATAAACTATATACCTATCATATCCATATCCCAAAAGAAGTGTTAATAACAAAGCAGTAGTGGGTCTCTTTTTCAGCTCCTAGAAGCTTTCCTCACCCCTTTGACAATCCCTTACGAGTTAACCGAGTTAAAAGGGTTACTGACATGACCAAAAGATTAATGTCTTCTCCCAAGTGCAGGAGTGTCAAAGTAGTAAATAACCCAACAAAACCAAGATCAAACCACATGGAGGTTAACTATATAAATTATAAATAACAACAACAACGAAAATAATAATAATAATGAGAGCTTTGAGATGTGATATTGATATAAGGATTAAACAATAATAAAAATAATTGTCAAGGTTAGAGGATCCACTAATGATATTTCAAACAAGTATATTATAAACTCTTATTATTCAACTGGAAATCACACACAAAGGAGGTTCGAATCAGATTATAAATGGTTAACATGATTACATTAGTTATCTCATTCGAATAATGCTAATACTTGCAAATGTTGTCAGACATTCATGATTATAACTTATGTTAATAACAAATCAAGTTCCTTTCATAGCATATGTGTCGGTTATACCATACGGTTTGGGCTATGAAAGTGCCAAATATTTGTTGTACCAAGGTTATACAACATAAGTCTAGATTAACCATTTAACAAGCAAAGTATTAAAAGTGAACAAGATAACAAATATAAAACATATTAGTATTAAACATTAAAGTCCATGTTGAGTTTATACTATACTTATTCTTACACCATTAGTGTAACCTTTTCACCTTGACATAATGAACTTAACTAAATATAATGAAGAAGAGAAACATAAATAAATAAGATAAGAACGTAAATAAGATATAAGTTAACTAAGTCAAGGAAAGGAAACGAAAAGCATAAACAGGAGATTAATATAAACAAAACTTAAGCATTACAAAAAGAGAGAGAGCAAGAGCATGATCTTGATCTGAAAACTAAGATGCCTAAATGCATGGTAAATGCCTCCTTTTATAGGCCAAAATTTAGAACTATTGATTTGATGACTAATTGTTGAGTGGGTGGCCTCATCTTGACTTGGTGACAATCCTTATCTTCTTGTCTGAACAAAACATCATTGATAATGTCAGAATTTGAACAAACTTAAATCATGAAAGTTCTAGGAAATTATCTCAGCTTTCCAACAAAAACAAATCAGTGCATTTGGATTTTTAGAACTCGAGATATAGGCTAAACACTGAACAGTGTCTGGGCTACAGGACAGATTCTGACTTTTTTGTTGTTGCTAAGATTTGGACTTCCAAACAATAGAATTAAGTCTTGCACTCCTATAAATGTTTTAGGCCTATTTCTTAGCTTTCTAGCCATGTAAACCAAATTGAAATCCAAGATCTACAGCTCCAGATATGACCCAATGACTGAACAATGTTCCGGTTTGGATTGAATCAGCATCTCTTTTCTAAGTTTAACCCTCCTTTTGTCTTCTCAATTTTAGTAGTTCAACTCATCAATCAATCCTTTGATTTATGTGATAGGCTTGCTTTTAAGATAAACATTTACCATAAATTAAAAGTATCTTATAGTATTAGACTTGTTATTATAAAACATGCTTTAGTTAAGGAGTTATTGATACTTCAAATGCAAAATGATGATATAAAACCTTGATAAAAATGCACTTTTAAGTACTAATCAGTTGCTATCGTAAAAATCCCCTCAATAAACCTCTTGTAATACCCTGAAAGTCCTAGAAAACTACAAATTTATATCTCATTCGTAGCTCTCTCCTATTTCAAGACAACCATTACCTTCTTTAAATCCATAAATATCTCTTCCCCTAAGATAACATACCCTAAAAAGACAACTTTTTTTAACCATAATTCATATTTTCTTAGCTTAGCATACAACTAGTGGTTCTTCAATATATACAATACATGCCTAATTTGTTATTCATGTTATAAATATGAACTAGAATATACTAGAATGTCGTCAATGAACACCACAACAAACTTATCAAAATAGGGTTGAAAAATCTGGTTCATCAAATACATGAACTCTATAGGAGCATTTGTCAACCTAAATGGCATCACAAGAAACTCGTAATGTCAATAATGAGTTCTAAATGCAATCTTCTGGATATCTTACTTTTTAATTATCAACTAATAATACATTGACCTTAAGTTTATCTTTGACTACACTCTTGCTCCATTCAATTGATCAAACAATTCATCTACCTTCGTTAGTAGATATTTGTTTTTCACCATCACCTTATTCAACTGCATATAGTCAATACAGAGTCTGAAGGTGTCATCCTTCTTCTTTATAAACAATATTGGAGCTCCCTAAGGTGAATTACTCGGGTGTATAAACCCTTTATCTAACAATTCTTGTAGTTGAATCTTCAATTCAGCTAACTTTTAGGACCCATTTTGTATGGCAACTAAGATATAAAAGTGATAACATATATATATCAATAGAAACCTCTACTTCTCTTTTTGGAGGTAATCTTAATAGCTTCTTTGAAAACACATCTGAAATTCTCTTACTATGAGAAGATTTGACAGCTTAATGTAATCCCTCATCAAATCTATTACATAGGCAAGATAGGCCATACACCCCTTTCCTTTTAATTTCCCAGCAGTTGTCGCACCCTTGCGGCGGAGCGCGGCGATCCTCGATTTATTTCATGTTTTTTCTTTTGTTTTTTGTGTAAAAAGGAGTCGCCACCTAGTATTATGGTCACTAGTAAACCTAACTGGTCTTTCAGAGATTCTAAGGCAAGGGACTGGTTGTGTAAAAGGAAGGTATTAGCACCCCTAGTACGCCCTACCTAAGGTAAGCTGCTTGGTGTTTGGTTTGCTTTATAATTGCTATGGTGTTGGTGTTTTCTAATCCTATAAGCTTTCCTAGGTTTGATTCAAACTAAATTTATTAAGATAGAAATCCAAGGAGATTCCATGTGCTTTAAAAGCTCATTTTTCCCTTAGTATTTCAAGAGTTTGCGAATCGTAAATCGCAAGGAGGAGGGACAAAAAAATTAGAAATCTAGGGCGCTTTAAAAGCCTATTTTTGCCTTAGTGTTTTATACTCTCACAGCTCGTAAACCGTGGAGTAAAAAAAATTGAAATGTTCTCGATTATAATCAAGGCTTCTTTCAAGGATGTGTGATGAATTATTATCCCTAGAAAATTATTTTGGATATTTACCACTTAGGGTTTCTTTATCCAAATATTAACAGTGAATAATAACAAGTTATTCCCATTAAATATTTTGGATATTCATCCCTTCGGGATTTTTTTATCCAAATATTAACGGTGAATAATAGATGAATTCCCCCAAAAATAAGATTTTTTA
>Ga0325411_1000573_pt1 | contig 38728 bp, 16 predicted proteins | sample PopdelMetagenome_13_FD_206181 | JGI IMG/M metagenome (GOLD analysis project Ga0325411, IMG submission 206181) | Populus deltoides microbial communities from Bellville, Georgia, United States - Xylem-PdIQD-R4 | ecosystem: Host-associated > Plants > Phyllosphere > Stem > Wood/Secondary xylem...
TCGTCTTGTGAGATTAAATATTTTATTCTATATTTTTCTCTTGATTTTTTTCAAATTTATTTTTGAATTATCATTTATGGTTATTTCTCATTTATTAAAACACATAATTTTGGATTTATTTGATTATATATATACATTAATTTTTTTATTTTCACTTAAAAAAATTTTTAACAGCAAAAATATGTCAAAAAAGCTTATGTATAAAATTCTTTGTGTGTGTTAGAATCTTGAAATTATGGATGGACCACATTGCAATAGAGAAGAAGTGTCGAGGTGAAATTTAAAAATTCTCAGTTCATAGGTATATATTATGAAATTTAAGGACTTTTTTGTCTGTCAGATTATATCATTAGAGCAACGTGGCAGGATTCCTTTTCTGCACTTTGCACTGTAGCTGAAAATACTAAAATTTGGATCTCGTCTTCTTGGGAAGTCAAAGGGAAACAGAGATGAAGGAAATACTAGAGGCGTAAGGAAAAAAATCTGAGCTTTTTCAGCGAGCAAACAACATGTGTATAGCGGTGTTTTTATGGCAAGCTCACCCTCTTTATCCATTTCTCTTGTTACTCAACAGAGATGAATATCACAGCCGGTTAGTCAAATGAAATCCCTCTCTCCCACTCTTCTTCCTTCCTTTCTCATCTGAAGTTTCTGTTTTTGCACGTCTGTTCAAAATTGTGGGGTTTGTTCAGAAATTTGTTTCTGTTTGGAATTAGGCCAACAAAGCCTCTGGGATGGTGGGAAGGTGGAGAGATTCTAGGTGGGAAAGATGAGCTTGCAGGTGGGACATGGCTGGGTTGCACCAGAGATGGTAAGATTGCTTTTATCACTAATGTTAGAGAAGTTAAATCAATCCCTCAAGCTAAGTCTCGAGGTGACCTTACCCTTCGTTTTTTAGAGGTAAATTTTCTTTCTGTTTGGTTTTAATCATGTTTGAATTCTAATTTCTAATTGATGACTCATTTCCTTTCTGCTTGTTTTGGATGTTATGCCAGTGGTAATTGATAAAAGACCATTCCTTCAATTGTAAGGACTCTTGGCCATTCTTCTCTAAACGGGGAAAGCTTGAAAAGGGTAAATTAATTTTGGGATGTGATAGGCTAGGGCAGGAGAGGCTTTGGGGTTAAGGTCATTGATAGCTTAAAAATTATATACTGATGTTGTGGGGCCTGAACAAATCCTTCACTCGATGATTCATTGGGAGCTCTTTCACTCGTTAATCTAGTGTCAAACCTTGATTCTCTTATTTTTGCTCAATAAAGCATTTCAACTTTGTCTTCTTCACTGTGGCTCTCTCCAACACCTTAAACATTCAGGATTGATGAATATGATCATGCCCTTGCGTAGGACTAGGAGTGAATTCACAACATTTATCTTCAGATGTTAACTGCTGTGGCCTTTTTATTATCCATTTTGAAAGCTTTGGTTGTAATAGAATTTATGATGGCAGAGCAACAAGAACCCAAAGGAATATGCAGAGGAGCTTTCCAAGGAGGCAGATCAGTATAATGGGTTTAACCTGATATTAGCTGATATATCTTCTAAATCCATGGTTTACTTAACAAATAGGCCAAAACCGGAAAATTTCATAGTCATGGAGGTGACACCAGGGATGCATGTACTGTCAAATGCAAGCCTAGACTCTCCATGGCCTAAGGTAATACTATCTGTCATGCTTTTGCTTCCATAATTATATTCCTGGAGATATGCTTTGGCAGCCGTGAACACACTCGCAATCATTGCCTAAGGTTTGCCAAGGATGGCTTATCTACGAGATATGCATATCTTTATTACTGAAGCAGCTTAGGTTTTTTTATATATATGTTTGGAAGCCGAGTTGTAACTGTGATGTGTGCAACGCTCAATTGAAGTGGGTTTTTTTTTCTTCTCCAGGCACAACGTCTTGGCCATGGTTTTAAAGATCTACTGGAAAAATATGGTGAAGCGGAACTTCCCACAAAAGAGATAGCTGAAATACTAATGACCAACGCAATTAAAGATGATGAAAGCATGCTTCCTGGAATTTATCCTTCTGAGCGGGAACACCAGTTAAGTTCTATATTCATCGAGGCAGACACTCCCCTGGTAAACCATTTTCCATTTCAAATACTCTCTGCTCCACATGCAATTCTGCTGGCAAACCCATCTCAATAATCTCCTTGATATGCAGGGACGATATGGAACTAGAAGTACTTGTGCATTGTCCGTAAAATCAAGTGGAGAGGTTAACTTTTACGAAAGGTATCTTGACAAGGACCAGTGGAAAGAGCACATAATGAGTTACCAGATCAAAAAGATGGAAGTACATGGGTGATTTAACTCAGTCCAGTCGTCCTTTCAATGAAAATAAGTGTCCTTTCAAAATCAGATAGGCTGAGTTACAAGATTATGTAATTTAATGGGTTTTTAATTGAAGGGCTTCACATGTATAAATAAGTTCCTTACACCTTCTTTTGTCTCCGACGGTAGTTCAATTAAAGCTTTCCTGTTTCAAGCGCGTCCTTCAACTCTTCAAGTGTCAGCTTTGAGAAAGACAACAATGGAGCCTGCAAGCGTGCATATTGATTAATGGAAACAACTCTAATATTCATTTGGACAAACCTCTTAACAGGACACAGGAAACAAAATAGTAAAGTAACACATTTAAAAATAATAATTAGGTAATTAGCACAATTTCTTCTCCTTTATCTTCTTCTCCACAGCCACCTCCCATTCCCTCTCAACATCGCCTGGATCTCTCTCTGCTCGCGGCTAAAAACACCCATAACAGCACTTCATCACCTATTTCTCTCTAGCTCTACCCATGATGGGCCCTCATATTTTCGGTTAAAACAGGCACCATTGATCACCCTTACCATCAACATTCCATGTTTAAAAAAATATTTAACACTTCTCCTCAATTAATGTAATTTATATTTAAACAATATTAATTTAATTTTACTGAATGTTAGGATTTTGAATTAAAAATTGGTTAATTAGATGTAATTTAGGTTGTTAATTAGATATAATTAGGTTATTTAATTAAATAATTAATTGTTTTAGATTGTTTTAGGTTAAAGAATTCTTTGGAGTGTAAGATCGATCATTTAACCAAATTCTATGTTCAAGAACTGGTTTATAGATGGAATTTGTGTGGGGGTATCACCAAATATCTGATTCATGAAAAAATTCAACATTGAAAGGGCTACACACATATTTGAGTTGTTGGTGATAGTTATTTATGATGAGAATAATAGAGTTTATCTGTTAGTTTTGCTATTGTGGAAGAAAAGACTAATAATAATTGGAGTTGGTTTTTGGATTTGCTTTGTCGATATGTGATCGGGAGACAAGCCGGGTTGTTTTACATTCAACATTTATTAAATACTAGATTAATTTTATTGTTGATGATGACTACTAATTGGCTTTTAATGTATGTATATAGATTAATTATTTGGTACGAGAAGCTCAAAAAACAACAACAATTATCCAAGAAGGTGTCGATGAGACGAGACGAGACGTATTGTGGCCAATACTATGCTCAATTTATGTCATGGTGGACTTCAAGAGGTTGGGGAGGCTGAACGTCTTGAAGTGGCATTAACGGAAGATGAGATTACTTATCATGAAAATATTGGGGATGTTGGTTCGTCCATGAGCATTTCATGCTTGTCCATGAGCGACCTAGATCCATCCACAAGTTAGGATGATATTGGTTATTTTCACACCTACATGGATATTATAGACTCATCCTCGAGGTGGACAAGTTGGGGTGATACTCTACACTTGTTCGCGAGTGCTCCAGACCCTTATACGAGCCGTGATGAATATTATATATAGTTACATGTTATTATATGTTATGAGAATTATGAATAGATGTATAATTTGTTTAATTTTAATAAAATATTATATCATGTTAATCATCTGTCTAAATTTATTATTTACAATTAAATATGTTATGTGTTATTTATGTGTGTTTTGAAACTAAAAAAAATAGTTATTTGAATTGTTTTTTTTTTTTCCGACAAGTTGTTGATGGCAGAAAAAATTACCTCAGGATGAACTTGTTAAAGAAATCACAAATACCATTCACGGTACGCGAGTCACATTTAGTATCTACATGGAATCCCGTATGTGTTATTTAAAAAAATAAAAATTAAACTTTGCTAACTTACCAAATCACTCAGTTCAAAAACATAAACTTTGAAAGCCACGCACTTATTTTTATCTCATCTCCGACTGATGCTTTCATGCACAAAACTGGATTTGAATTTTACAGAGTGGTGTAACCTTTTGGATTCGATTTCACTTATATGGTAAAAAGCCACTCCTGCGCATGAACTTGAAGCTGCTGCTTATTGTTGAGCTAAATATTCAGAACCAGTCGCTCAGATTCAGCTTTATCTTAGCTTACTGTCTTCCGAGTCAGTCTCGCAAAGACAAATATCACATTTGCTGCATTTACTGACCAGCCATTGCACAGCTAGAGTCGTTCAAATAATAACTAGACTTTCTAGAAAAGCATGGAGATTACTAAGATGGAATATAGCTCGGTAATTGAAGGTGGAATTGGGGTTAACAACTTTGAAGTTCATTATCAGGACTGCTGTTGTATCCCTCAACTGGCCTTTGAATTTCACTAATGCTCTTGGCACGTTAAGAGAGTCCTGATCATGACATATATCAGTACCGTCATTTCGATGAAAATTCTTGAATGAAGGACACCATTCTGTTGGAATCAAGTGTTATAAATTTGTAGAGAAAAAAGATTTTATTTCACAATTAAGAACGAACAATTTAATCCTGTAAATTCGATGCTGCTGGGGTGTAAAAATGCCGAGCTTCATCTCCAGGAGCATACCAGATTGGTTTGTAGATAAGTACTTGGCCCCGCCACGGTTTTGAGGCTATAGAAGAAAGAAAATCATCGAGGATGATGCAGTGATAGAACCTAGCTAGTGCTCGTAATATGTTAACATGTGGATTTCTCTACTGGATTTCATGAAGAAACTCATTAAGGATGCTGCAGTGATAGAATCCATTTCCATTTTTGTATTGTCAAGGATGATTAATCCCCTATATAGATAGAAAATCCCATCTCTACCGTCTAGTGTAGCCCCCATGTGCTCGCCTACTTTCCTGCATTTTAGCTGCCTATGTTCTTTGGTTTTTGATTTCTACAATTAATTCTCATTTCCTTTTGGTTGCTGCTAAGAATCTATTTTAAGAGTCCTTTCGCTTTTCTTTAAATCTGGGGTGCCCTTCTTGTTGATCCTTCTGATTCCGCTCAGGATGTTTTTGCAGATCTCAGCTATCATGGCCTCTCCTTTAAGCACTTGCTAAATGAAGATTTTCATTCGAGGAAATCTCAAAACCAAAAGAGAAGCATTTGCACAAACATCCTCAAGCACACGCGCATAATAACATGGGAGCTACAACATAGTACTGCTTAAAATTTAAGCACTGTTCCAGGTAGTTCCTTATTTAACTTGATGCTCATGCCACTCATCATCGATGAGATGATGGAGCTTGCCTTCGTTCTACTTGAGCTGGCTAAAGCTTCCCCTCAAGAACTGCAGGTCGGACAAGCACAATCAGCACCACACTTACAGGAGGCCTTGCCCACCCCAGTAGTCACCACGCTCCTAGGGCATGTGCATGGATTGCAGCCACAGTGCTCGCCACACGAGCATTTGTTGTGTCCAGCTCCCTCTCCGCCTGTGGCCTTCATTGAACTACACTTGTATGCATTATCAAGCAGAATGTTATGTTAAAAAAAAAAAAACAAAGAAAAGAAAATTACATCATGGCAACTATCAAGACCCGCAGGATGTGCCACCAGCGCAAGGAACAGGACATCCACACCCATCATTGCAACCCACGGTACCTCCTCTGGTATCTGCCATTATCCTCCTTGCTTTCTTTTGCCTCTCTCTCAAAGGGTATGCTGTAATTTGTATTCTTGAATTACAAGACGCAGACAGTTAATAAATATAGCTGCAATCAAAATATTATGTTGGCAATAAGTGGCACATAACGTATGGCCATAAATGACAAGGTTTGACATGTAACTGCCCTCAAAGGCTGGTGAATAGCACAAGTGGACTGCAGGGATGTACATGACTAACACCTGGGAATGTGAGTGGCTGTTGAAGCTGTGTGGTTTGCCCAATTCACGCATCCCTTGCCGCATCACAACAACATGGAGTCTAATCCTCCTCCAGATATGGAAACAGAATTCGAACAAGCAGATGACGTTTAAATCCTCACTGCGATGCTTGCCATAAAATCAGAATTAAGAACTTAATGATTTCTGTGTATTGATGGAGACTAATTATTTCAGATAATAACAATTTCTGGTCCAACAGGGTATATTTATTTCAGCTTATAAAACAACAGTGCGCCGGACCTTCATATTAATCTCAGAATTCATATAAGGTCAAATGAAGCAGGGAGGGAGATGATCATAAGAACAAAATAATATTTTGGGCCAACTGGAAGAGAACAAGGCTGAGAACAAAGGAAGGGCCAGAGATTATTGACCTTCACATGATCATGATTTGTCATAATCCTTTAGATGTTAACATGGTAGCAAATTACCGACATTAGCACTGTACTTGACAAGAGTGCAGGCAGAGAAATCTGACAAGTCACAGCAGGTGATCATGACCTTGCTCATGCACAGTAGCCGTGTTAAGGAATCTATGATGCGATCGCTATAAATATCATCAGAAGCTGAAAACATGTTCCATGGAATAAAAGAGTTTGAAATGTCGGTACAGCATATGCCTTTGATCATCTCATGAGTTTGGGCCACATTGTGCTGCAGTGCATATCCTGTTAACAAAGAAGAGATCACCAGACTAAATAACAATTTCTCAAGTTCCAATCAGTTTCGTCGTTTAAGCATGGAAAAAGACATTCTCCTGCATTGCAAGCCAGCCTACTACCTGTGGCCACGTAACCATCGAACTGCCATACCATTAAACAGAACCAAATTCAATCTCCTTTTTGTGGCTTCTAATTAACCAGATAATTGTCTCCTTCTGGATCAGCAACCCACAACATATATATTAGTTAACAAGCAAATGTCACGTAACAATTTTATTTGGAGTTCTATTTCGAGTTGGTGAAATTCTGTGCCCAAAATCTCGTCTGGCATATTGTCTCTTTCTCATGCGAAGGGAGCCTCTTCATTACACTGCATGTGGCTCTCCAACTCATTGATTTGGACGGACTTTATGAGTGGGAGAGGGACCTCTCTCTCTATAGTGGGTCACTCACTAGTCACTAGCCATGAGATGGAATCAGCTATATGATGACGCTACATGTTTTTGACATTTTCCCATTTAACCTTTCACGTTTTCCTGCCTGTTCTTGTTTTATCTCATCCTGAAGAAGCAAATATCACCATCAACCAAGATTTACGGGGCAATATCCATACTACTAGTGTACATTGACCACCACACTTTGTTTTTTTACTTCCATTCAAAACCCCTCCTCTTAAGATAATAACAATTTGATAGATGAGGAATCTCTTTAATCCACCTACTGTCACATCCTCATAAGTTTTGTTTTTTTACTGATTGGAAAATGAGGGCATCAGTTTCTTTTGACAGTTTCTCGAGTCTTGCTGGGTTAGACCTGGAACCTTGGAGACCTGCTGACTTGCATCTTATGTCATAATCTTCTTGCAGAAGCCCGACTACACAGCAACCAAAGCATCAAAACCTCTACCGAACCGGGCCACCACTAGTAACATGGCATGGACCTGGAAAATCAGGGCAAGGCTCATAAGTGATCAGAATAACCAACCACGGTAGATGTGTACTTTTATGGGTCCCAAATATTAGCTGTGCATCACTCACTCACTCACGTTGCGTTAAAGTTTGTTTGATATAATAGTGCTTTTCACTCCCAAATCTGCTGTGCAATTTAAAAAACAAGCACACATTTATACGATAAAATATATATAATTAATCTTAAGTTAAACTACCATCTCCACTTCCTTCTAACATACCAGTTAAAGTACTAGAAAATGTTTGACCTTTATTTGATCATGCCATGATTTCACTTTCAAATTCTTGCCCATACCCTTGCCAGAAAAGCAGGCAAGAGAAAAGAGAGAACAAACACCATCACTTCCATGAGTATCGTGTGTATGAGAGGGGTTTGCTATTGGAGGCAAACCTTTTTCCTTTATCTGGCTTTGGATTGCTTAAAATTATTATAATATATGTTTAGTAGCATAATCCAAGATCACACTTCACTTCAAGTATCTTAACTTTGAAATAACAATTAACAAGTAAAGATTCACACCATCTCTTTTGGATTCATGTACACCAACATATTATCATCATTTTTCTGCACTATTTCGTACAGGCAGTAGTTTTTTCCTGTTTCAAATGGAACATGTTGATCCCATCTGGGCCATCTCTAACCTCTAGCAACACTGTAAAGCATGAAAAATCATATTCTGTCATGGAATTATCCGCGGCTTCCCTCTTAAGTTCAAAGTAATCATCCTGTAGTCAAATTGCTTTAAACACCAGGTCTGAATCTTAAAACATGGAGTTTTTTCATTTCTATACATTAAACAAACACAAAATAAACACCAGGTCCTGAAGTTCAAAAGCAGAAAGATGAAGAGAAATAGCATCCAAATCCAACAGATATTTATGAGGTCTACTAGTAAAATATATTGCAAGTTGAAAAGTAGCCTCTTGGCAAGCGAGATCGAGAAAAGTATTCACAAAAATAATATTTTTTTCATCACCATCTCAGCATTCAAGAAAAGTATTCAGTTGGCCTTTTGCCTGTGCTCAGGCAGCATTCATCGCTTGCGGGGAAAATCTAAGCTAATAAATAACAATCAAATGCAAGTTTAAATATATAAATATACTTTTAATATAGCATCAAAATCTAGCATCACCATCTTCTTCTTTTTTTGTACATCTGATCAACTACAATGATTTTTAATCATAAAACGAACAAAATAAGTAAAAACTGAAGAAATACAAGAAAACAAATCTCCCCTCCTCCTTCCCCAACCTCCTCCTTCTTCACTCGTGTATACAGGCAATTTCCACCACCAAGATAACCCCAAGAACTAGAAGAAATTGAAAGAAAAATCAAATTCAAGAGCATAGAACCTGACTTTTTTAACAATCGATAGTCTATTTTTCTCTTCTTTTTTTTATCTTTTTGTTTCCCACTTTTCAAGGTCCTAGAAAAGGCCACCACATTATCAGTCCAAAGCATTAGGACCGGCACATGCCTTCAACTCGGGGCTCCAGATCCATTGCACCAAGAACTTCCTCCCTCTTCTACCATTCAAATTAAAGGTCTTACCTTTCCTATCCCTCATCACCTGCCCTATATACCCACCACCGCCACCTGTCCCATACAACCCTTCACACAAATCCCCTATCTCAGTTGGTGCTGTTGGATCCTCCCCAGCATACCAAGCATTCACCAAGGGATTTGAAGACAACTCTGCAAGTTCATGGCCTATAACACTAATCATTCCATCAACACCCACATCCCCATTTGGTGGCTTCAAGGCTCCTGGTCCACCTCCACCCATATAACCAGGGACTGCAAAAGGGTAAGCACATACTTCAGGGCATTGTTTGCCTGAATTACCAACCCAAGCATAAGGCAATGTGTAGCCAACCATTGATGGAAATGTAAAGTAATGGAACCCACACACTGCTCTACAGAAGTCTTGCATGGTCACATCTTGTGAGGTCAATATGAGGTAGATCCCATTCTTGTGATCTACTGGGAAAGGTGCAGACCTTACTGCTGAAGCTATCACTTGTTGGATTGTAAGTCTTGTTAAGCCAGTCCCATGTGAATAAGCACTATCAGCATATTCCCCAGCTATGAGCATTGAACGTGAGACGTTAGCCCCAGTTTGATCTGTGTACAAAGACACGGTGCGCCACCAGTCAGAGACGGAGGGCTTGGCGGCAACAGTTGAGGGGGAGATGGAGTTAATGAAGTCCTTGATGAGAAGTTTTTGAGAATTAGCCCAACGGCCATACCAGATAAGGTAGATGTTTATTGGGGCTGAAGAGAGGACTGGACCCATATGGTAACGAAGGTGGACTAAATCTGATGAGCCCTCAAATTTCTTAGAGGATGAGAGGGTTCTTGGTGGTAGTTTTGGGTTTATAATATCTGGTTTTGTGTTCAGGGTTTGAACTTGTGGGGAACTAGTTGAAGAAGTTGAAGCATAGACATGGTGAATAAATAGTAATGGTATGAAAAGGGCACAACAAAATGAAAGGGGGGAATAAGGACGTTGTGACATTTTGAGTGGTGTAGTGGAGGAAGAGGAAGAGGAAGAGGAGGGGTTTGGTGGTGGTGAGGATAGGAGGGGAGGTGGGGGGGTAAATAAAGAGGGGTGAGGTGGGGAAAAACAGAGAATAGGAGGGAAATGGGCTGGAGACAGCTGCAACGTGTGGGCACACTTTACTTTTGAGACTAGTTGAAAGTTGAAGGCTCTGTTGGTTTGCGGTTGGGTGAAGTGTGATTTGTATTTTACTTTAATTATAGATTTGAACATATATAATTAATTAATATATATTATAGTTTTGTTTGAATGATATAAATTTATTTATTTTTAAATTTTTTTTGTGAGTATTTGTTTTTATATTATAACATGTTTAATTATTTTTACTTGAAAAAAATATTAAATTAATATTTTTAGATAACTTTAATATATTGATATTAAAATAAAAAAATACTTAGAAAAAATTATTTTTTAAAAAATACCGAATCACAGTATAAACATTTTTTTTTTACAATACCAAACAAACTTTTTCAAAATGAAAAAGTTAACAAGAAGCCAAACATACAAAAAGAGTGTCTCCCTCTTTAAGATTGTGTGTCGGGTAATGCATGTACACGTGTATAGTAGTGATTCTTTTTAAAAATATTTTTTATTTAAAAATATATGAAATTTTTTTTATTTTTAAAAAATTATTTTTGATATTATTATATTCTATAATTAAAAAAATTAAAAAAAATTTCAAGCAAAAAAAAATTAAAAAAATCATGGAGCGCGATTCTAACCACAAAAACAGACAACTCTTGAGACTATGGTAAAAATTGTTTTAAAAATATATTAAAATATTTTTTTATATTAATGTATCAAAATGATTCAATAATATAAAAAAATTAACTTAAAACTAAAAAAATAAAAAATCTTGAAAAGCGCAATCTAACAACAAGAATAAATACATCATGGTGCTTGGCAACGTGATTGACTGTGTTTCTACTAAAAAATTGAATTTTTTTTGCTTAATATTTTTTTAATTATTTTAATGTTTTAATATTTAAAAAATATTTTAAATAAAAATATTTTTAAAAATAATCACCACGTAAAATGGCAGCCAAGCTTTCTAAAATGGGAGAAGAAGAAATGGAAGGATCCCTTCTTTAATTCTCTGTGTTTCCTATCAACCGATAAATACGTTGAATCCTATTAACAGCGATTATTTAATACAACTGCTATTTCCTGTAGAGATTCATTAATAAAATCGTGATTTCTATTAATAGTCACATGAAAGTATATTATTTTGTAAAAAAATTTATATCCCATGCTATATTTTTAAAAATTTGACCAAACCGTGTTAGTATTGAAAAATACTTTTTTACCCCTTTTCATAAAAGATCAGTTGAAGGAACTCTAAGAGTTGTAGTTTAACTGTTCAGACCATAAATTTACTCCCTAAAAATCATTAGTTTGAGTCTTACAAACCTCAATGCCACTGGATACTTATATGGTTATTAATTTCAGGGCTCGTGAGATTAGTCGAGATACGCACAAGTTAATCCCAACATCCATATTCAAATAAAAAAAATTGTTCCATACACGTTCATATTTGAAAAAATCAAAACTGTTTTAGACATATATTTGAAAAAAAAAAAAAAACTCAGCTATAAAACTTGTATTGGGTAGGTCAATCTAGGACCAGGAGGAAAATGGGTAAAAAATTAACCCAGTTTACCCAATCAAAAACTTGGATTCACGCACATAATCATAATAAAACTCGATTAAAAAGTTATTAAATCTTTTTTAAGAAAAAAATTAGTCAAAATAATATCACTTTAATTTTAAAAAATAATAATAAATTAACTCTCGTGACCTGTACAGGTCACTTAAGCCTTATTGCGAGCCAAACACAAGACAGGGTTTTAAAACTAGGGAGAAGACAAAACAAACTTGCTAAAGTCTGCCATTTCTTCAATCTGGAACTAGAAACTCGGTGTCCTCTGCTGCTATCTCGAGGCCAGGAATTGAAATCCCTCGGTAACCACAGAAGAGAAGCCTTGAGAGAATAAGACTCCAGATAAACTTCAAGTACAAGGTGTTAGAATATCAGAAACTTCATCAGAATCTTCAGTAGCAACTCCAGAAACTTGGTCAGCAACTTCAACAGAAAACCCAGTAGAATGGGCACCATTTATTCAGTCCATCCATTTTGTTACTAGTTCAAAGGTAATCCAGCTCGTTACTTGATAGTTTCCTTGTTTTCCTCAAGTTTTTTTCCCCTTCTTTACAGTATAATTGTACAGTTATAGATACAATAGAAAACTACACGGCTAAGTGTGGAAGACAGTTCAAAGAGATCTCCTGTCTTCATCTCCCTGTTGTTTTAAGTTGTTACATGGTATCAGAGCTAATATATGCTAAAGCTTTTCAAATGATCCATTATAAGGCTTTCGCGTAATCCAAATGGCCAACACCAACAACACTTTCATCCATGATCCTATCATGATAATATTCTAGGCCAAGGGTTCATCATGGATTTTTCGGGCATTAAATTTCTCTTTCAACTTATTCTCTTCAGATAAAATATTTTTTGCTCATTTGATAATGGTATCATAACCAACCTCACTCAATCTATATTCTGATTAGATAATAAACACTCTTATAATGACCGACAATTTACTGTAATTTGTACATTAATTCCATAATAGTTCATCAGAATCTTTCAAAAGTTCAAAAAAACTAGTTGCATCTACATTTAGTTCTTTATCTACACGCAAACCTTCACTTGAATAACCATGATTTATTATCATTGCATTCACCATCATACCCCTATAACAATTACTATTATCATCTATAACTTAATGTATGTTGCTAGAAGTAGATGTTGAGCCAACAATCCTTTCTAACATGGTTTTATAAGGAACATAAGGTTCTCTATACGCAAATCAACACAAGTATTTCTCTATAAACTTTTTTTTAAAAGATGTGTCGCACCCAACATCGCGGCGGCCCACAAAATAATCTCGAATATGAAAAAAGAACAGATTTCTGGCATCTTGTTCTTTTAGAAAAAATATCTTGTTTAAGGAGTCGCCACCTAGTATTATGGTTACTAGAAACCCTAACTGGTCAACAGAGATTCTATGGTACGGGATTGGTTACGTAAAAGGGAAGATATTATCACCCCTTAAATGTTTTGCCTGAGGCAAACTGCATTGCTGATTTTGTCTTAAATTGCTAAATATTTATTGGTTTATGCTCTTATAGTTTACTTGCAATATTCCTGACTCTGGCGCCAGTGAATATTCAACTACGAATAATTTTAACTTTGGCGTTGGTAAATATTACGTAGCTATAAAATAAATTTGGATTAATATTTTTATTCCTGACTCTGGCGTCAGTGAATAAACAAATAAAATAAATTTATTTTTACACATGCACATATTTTTTTATTTTTCTAGCTAAATAAAATAAAATATAATGAATAAAAATAATATAAATTTAAACCGGTATTTTTATTCCTGACTATGGTGTCAGTGAATAAACCAATAAATTTATGTTATTTTTATTCATGCATACACATCTTTTATTTTTCTATTTTTTATTTTTCTATTATTTTTTATTTTTCTATTTTTTTTGGGGCTGGGCTGGGCTGGACCCAGCCGGCCCGGTCTCAAAACTAAAAAAGAGGTCGGGTCACTGGTCCAAACCAGTGACCCGGCTGGATGGCAGGCGTGCATAAGCCCAATGAATTACAATTCACTTGCTATAGTAGCAAGTGAATTATAATTCATTGCTACTGTAGCAGTGAATTAAAATGCAAAGGAGAGAAGGAAGACTTACCAGTGGTCTGCTGCTCCTAAAGATGAAGATGAAGTTGAGGGCGGTCGGTGCTATTCCTTTTTTCTGTTCCTTCTCTATTCTTTTGCTTCTGTCCGCATCGTCTTTTCTACTTTTTCTTTGTGTTCCTCTATTTTTTCAGTTCTTGGGATGAAGGAATTAAGAAGATGATGATGTCGGTTCTCTCGGGTGGTTCTTCTTTTTCTGGTCACTGTTCGTCCTCCATTTTTCTGTGGTTCTTGGCCTGTTCCTCGATTTTTTCAGTTCTTCCTCTCTCTCTGTTTTCCCTGTTTTTTAGTTTTTCCACCTTGGGTCTGTGATTCCTTTTTGGTCCAATTCCCCTAATTTTTTCGTGTCCTCCGATTGCTTTCGTTTTCCAGCAGCTTTTGAAATGATGAAGGAACTAAGAAGATGATGAAGACGCTGGCTGGATTTATTTTGACTGATTTCTGGATCTTTCCTTTGTCTGTAGGGACGAAGACAATTTCAAGGATAATTCTCGTCTCTGTGTGTGCTGCTCTCTTGTTCTCTCCTTCTCTCTGTGTATTATTTTTTTGTTGCTTTGGATTTATGCTCTGCTTTTTTCTCTGTTATTTGCTCTCTTTTATTTGCTCCTTACGCCCTGTTTCTCCCCAAGGTTCTGCCCTTTTTTTTTCTCCCTTTCACGAGGTCGCCTTTGCCCAGCTTTTATAAAGCCAGCGGCGGCCTCGGTGGTGGTAACGGCCGGCCTCCTAAATGCTCTGTAACCGACGTCTTCAATGAAGAAACGTACGCGTTGGCTGCCAACGGACAAAACGTCTCTGCCTTTAATGGCAGAGCCGTTGCAGAGGAAGAAGATGGTGAACAGTCGCTGCAAAACGACTCCGTTTTCTAGTTCTAAAGGCTGCTTTCAATTTGGTCCTTGTAATTCTTATAATTTTGCAATCAAGCCCCTGGTTAAAATGTAATTGGATCCTTGCATTTCTAGGCCATTTTCAAGCTGGTCCTTGGATTTTAATTTTTGCATTTTGGACCCCAATTAAACCCCAAACTTTGATATTTCTTCAATTAAATCCCTGATTTCATTAATTAAATTAATTCCAAGCTTAATTAAGTCTCAAAACTTATCAATTCTCTAATTAAACCCTTGATTATTGGATTAATTAAATTAATTCCAAGTTTAATTAAGTCTCAAAACTTATCAATTCTCCAATTAAAACCTTGATTGGATTAATTAAATTAATTCCAAGCTTAATTAAGTCTCAAAACTTATCAACTCACCAATTAAACCCTTGATTGGATTAATTATATTAATTTCAAAGTTTAATTAAACCTCAAAACTTCCAATCATGTTGTCTTTAACCCAAAATTTAATTCATTCTTCATTTATTTCATTTTACTTGTTTTTCATCATTATTATTTTTTCATCATCATTTTTTTTATCCTTTTCAGTAAATAAAATAATAATAATAATTAAAATAAAATGGTCAAAAATTGGGTTATGACAGTTGCCCCCTCTTTATAATATTTATTATGCAAAGATATTAGAAAATTCTATCTTCTTTTAGCTTTGTGTAGTAAATTTATAAAAAAAGGTAGATACAGAAAGAACTTTTGCTTCTTTTTTTTTAGAAAATTTTTTCCTTTGTTTTTTTTTAGAGTCTTGAAAACTTCAAAAACAGGAGATTGACATATGAATTTTACAGAGAGATGTAGAAATCAAGAAACAAGTCATTTGGACGATGACCCATTTTTTTTTGTTTTTTTGTTTTTGTTTTTGTTTTTGTTGTTTTTTGAAATGGATCAAATTGTTTTGGGCAACCTGCCCGATGATAAAAGAACGCCAAGAATTTCGCGAGTGGTCTAATTGTTCCAGGAGACCTGCCCGTTGAAGAATAAAACGCGAAAAGGGTTTCGCGAGTGGTGTAATTGTTCTAGGCGACCTGCCCGATAGGAAGAATAAAACGCGAAAAGGGTTTCGCGAGTGGTCTAATTGTTCCAGGCGACCTGCCTGATGACGAATAAAACGCGAAAAGAGTTTCGTGAGTGGTTTAATTGTTCCAAGCGACCTGCCTGATGACGAATAAAACGCGAAAAGGGTTTCGTGAGTAGTCTAATTGTTCCAGGCGACCTGCCCGATAGGAAGAATAAAACGCGAAAAGGGTTTCGCGAGTGGTCTAATTGTTCCAGGCGACCTGCCTGATGAAGAATAAAACAAGAAAAGGGTTTCGCAAGTGGTGTAATTGTTCCAGGCGACCTGCCCGATAGGAAGAATAAAACGCGAAAAGGGTTTTGCGAGTGGTCTAATTGTTCCAGGCGACTTGCTCGATGAAGAATAAAACGCGAAAAGGGTATCGGCTTATTGCATGGATCAAAATCTTTGCAGAGCTTTTTTTTATGTGTTTCGGGGATCAGAAAAGTGCAGCTTTGCACTTGCTTGAGGATCTCCATTTTACAAACACATATTCGAACTAGTGTCGAGCACATTTATAACTGAAGAAGAAATGGAAGGATCCTTTAATTCTTTAAAAATATCCTATGCTATATTTTTAAAAAGTTGACCAAACTATGTTAGGATGGTAAAATACCCCTTTACCCCTCTATATAAATGGCCAATTGAAGGAGAATGTTCAATTTAAAATTGTTCTATACACGTGCATATTTTAAAAAAAAAAAACCCAGCTATAATAAAACTTGTAACAGTTGGGTAGGTCAATGTAAGACCCGCCACTCAGGACCTAAATTGATGCAAATCGAAGAAAAATAGGTAAAAATTAACCCGGTATAACCCAATCAAAAACTTAGATTCACGAACTATCTAGTAGATGATCCAATAATAAGAGCTTGAGACTAAGAGGTTGCTCTTCTGTGATCTTAGATTCGAGCCCTGTGGTTACTAATATGATGGCCACTAGAGGCTTACATGGTCGTTAACTTCAGGGCCCGTGGATTTAGTCGAGATGCGTGCAAACTGGCCTGAACACTCATGTTAATAAAATAAAATAAAAAACTTGGATTCACGCACACAATCATAATAAAACTGGATAAAAAACTTATTAATTTTTTTTAAAGAAAAAATTAGTCAAAATAATATCACTTTGATTTAAAAAAATAATAAATTAACTCTCGTGACCTGTACCAAGGTTGTTAAAATTGTGTTTTGACTCGTAAAATCATATGATTTTACGAGTCAAAACATGCTTTACGTGCTGAATCGTTTGAAAAAATAAAAAAAAGGGTGAAATCGTTAAAATCGGATGAAATCGCGCAAAATCGCGATTTCAGGACCGATTTTATGATGGTAACAAAATGCATGTGCTGAAACAAAATGTCCCCCCATGATCCAGCTGTCAGGTGCCTATTGGCTGTGGAAATGCACAGTCATGACTAACGCCACGCGGTTTTCACTCTTCAATCTTCAGTCACAAAAGAGTCTTCTCTCTTTAGTCTTCACTCCTTCTTTTTCACCGAACAAATCCCTAATCCCCTTCTCTAATTAACCAACCGGGCACCGACAACCACAAAAGCGGCGATGAGGATCTCCTCAAAAGCGGTCACGATCACGATCCAGTCTTCACTCCTTCTCTTTCCTCACTCCAGTCTTCACTCCAGAGTCCAGTCATCAGTGCTCACGGTCGCGACTTCCTTTTCATCAACAGCAACAATGATCTCCTTAACAGCTCATGGCTTCAGGCTTCCTCTTTAATCTTCATCAACAGCGGCACGCCGACAACAATCTCCTTTCTTTCCCATCATCAACAACTGACGGCTTCCTCTTCATCAACAGCAGCAGGTGACATCGGGCCTCTTCACCAACAACTGTTCAGCCTTCATCATCAACGACTATTCACCATAAGTTGATTTTGCCGCCATCATCATCACTGTAGTAGTTGATTTTGCCCCATAAATTGTAATTGTGTATTTCCCTGTAATAGATTTTGATTTTGCCCTGTTACCCTGTAATTATTAATTATAGTTTTGATTTTGCCTGGTCCTGTAATTTGTATATTTATAATGTTGAATTGAATTGAATGGAATTGATCGGGTGAAAATTGGATAAAAAATTGTTGAATTGGACTGAATTGAATGTCATTTCAGTTTATATCTTGACTGAATTGAATTGAATTAATCGGGTGAAAATTGGACTGAAAACTATTGAATTGGACTGAATTGAATGCCATTTCAGTATTATAGGACTGAATTAATTGGACTGAATTGAATTGAATTAATGATTTTAGGATTCCATTTCAATATTATAGTTTTTTGAATTGTTATGTATAACAAAAAGTTAATTATAATCATAAAATGAATTTTTTGTTAATGTATTTTAAAATTCCTTATGATTTTACGATCCGTTTTTACGATCCGAGTTTGTATTGCATTTTCCGTGCCGTGTCAAAATCGTGATTTTAACAACCTTGACCTGTATAGGTTACTTAGGCCTTATTTCAAGCCAAACAGAAGACATGGTTTTAAAACTACAGAGAAGACAAAACAAACTTGCTAAAGTCTGCCACTTCTCATCAAGTTTTGTCAAATACGTTCTTCAATTTGGAACTAGGAACTCGGTGTCCTCTACTGCTATCTCAAGGCCAGGAATTCAAATCCCTTGGTAACCATAGAAGAGAAGCCTTGAGAGAATAAGACTCCAGATAAACTTCAAGTACATGGTGTTAGAAACTTCATTAGAATCTTCAGTAGCAACTCCAAGAACTAGGTCAACAACTTCAACAGAAAACCCAATAGAATGTGCACCATTTATTCAGTCCATCCATTATGTTACTAGTTCAAAATAATCCAGCTAGTTACTTGATAGTTTCCTTGTTTTCGTCAATTTTTTTTCCTTATTATACTCTTTTACGGTTTAATTGTACAGTTAATGATACAACAGAAAACTACACGGCTAAGTGTGGAAGACAATTCAAAGATATCTCCTGTCTTCATCTCCCTGTTATTTCTGTTGTTTAAGTTGTTACATGGTATCCGAGCTAATATGTGCTCAAGCTTTTCAAATGATCCATTATAAAGCTTCCGCATAACCCAAATGGCCAACACCAACAACACTTCCATTCATGATCATTTCACAATCGTAATCGTATTCTATGGCAAGGGGTTTATTATTAATTTTTCAGCATAAAATTTCTTTTTCAGTCTATACTCTTCTAGTAAAATATTTTTCATCCATTCAATGATGTTATCATAATTGGCTTCACTCAATCATTCAAAGACAGAGCAAAGCAATTGGTAGCAAAGTCTTATATCATTAGAGAGTGAATGAAATTTGTTGATCAATTCGTGTTTAAACAAAAAAACAAGACTCGGGTTTGAGTTCTTACTTCCAGGGATAGTCTCCTCCGAGCATCAAATCACCCTCATCATCAGTAAAAACAATCAGCCAATCTTTGTTAGGAGCAATAAAGGCCTAACTTCATTGTTTGATGACATAATGATAGTTAACTTCACCGTTTTGATTGCATTAGTTCTAATTGAGTTGGGGAAAACTTTAACCTTACTGAAACTTTAGTTTAAATTAAGTTAGCAAGAATGAAATAAATGGAAAGTGTGGTGGCTTGATTTGTGTTTAACCATCAAAAGCATGCTAATTATGATTTTAAAAAAAAATTCAAAAAGTTAAATAAAAAATTTGTTATTAAAAAAACACACAAAACTATGTCTTTTTATTTGTATGCATATGATTAATTTCTAAAACTTTTCATGCATATAAGAAATAAAAATTATATTTTTATCATACTTTGAAAAATATATAAAAAATCATTATTAATGGGTATCACAACAAGTTTATGATTATCCATTAGGATTTGATCAAAATTTAAAAACTGCCATAAAAATCAATCTATTTATTTAATTGTTGTAGTATGTATTTTCCATAACTTTTGGGCTTTAGAATGGTTAGGTTTTAGCTTGATAAGATAAGAACATCTTTATTGAGAACAAATTTTCTTGAATGTTAAACAGACCAACGAATAAAAACTTGATCTTAGATAAAATAATCAATCAACAATGTAGCTTACCGTAGGTGATGCGTCTTCCTCGTCCACAATTAGTCCCTTTATCGAGACTCTCGTTGACCATTAGCTTTCTTAGTGATTATAATATTAGGTGACGACTCCTTCAAAAATCATAATTTTATGATTAAACCCAAAACCCTCAATTCTAGGAGGCAACTTCGTTGTTCGATGATGTGCACGTTACAACGCTTGTATCCATATTGAATTAAACTTTTAATTACCAGATTATGTAAAGTAAAATTGTAAACCTCCGCATAAACATAGGATCGTAAAAAAAAAAACACCTCGATGAGTAATGATGGAGACTCAATCTGAAAAGAATGAATAAATAGTAGAATTAATAATAGATGCAATGTGTAAGGGAGAGAATGATCTCCATAAATAAATTTAAAGGTATGATGGAAGTTGAAATGAGGTTACAAATTTTGGATTAAAATTTATAATGTTAGCGAAACCGGAGAAGAGCCTCAACGGATAAAAGGATTATTTTTGATACATCAGTGATGGATGGGGTAATATTGAATTTAATGAGTAAAAATTTAGGAAAAATTTCATGATGTTCTAGGTGAATAAATTAAAGCATGAAATTCGGGTTTTGATGTAAAAGACATCAACTTTCTAGACTTACTGTTTTAGCTTGGGTTAAAATGATAGAGTAATCGGAGTGCAGAAAGATATTGCAACACTGACAATGATAAGGAAACAAAATATGGAAATTTACACATGGACTCTTTAAGGGTATTTTTGTAAATTGGTTGAATTTCACTAATCCTCTCTATGGTTCGCACTGGACAGAAGAAATAAAAGGAGAGAGAGAACCATTCCAAGGCCATGTAAGTTTCGGCCAAAAAGAGAGGATGAAGAGGGGACTTCTTCAATTTGATCTTTATTGCTTACACGTTGAAAAGAATAGGTGTTTGATCATTTTACATTTTAAATGTATACTGAAATTTATTGTATAAGACAAGTACATTTATAAATTCTAATGACCATATATGTGAAATGCTAAATTATGCAATGATGATGTGGAGAAATGATTATAGCTTGCATTGATTGTTAGCAAGTGTTTCCATGTAAATTCTTATGTATGTTGTGAATGTATCTTGAAGTCAATGTTTATAAAACAAATTAAAAAAAAAAGAATGAAAAAGGGAAACTTGAGGTGTAAGAATATCATAGTGCAAATCGGTGGAAACATGAACAATTTAGTAAGAAAGAGAGAATAGAAATTTGATGCTAATCCTTAGTAAATTATGATTTTAGATGAGTATCTTGAGACTAATACAAGGGTTGAAACTAAAACTTAAGCATATTCACATATTTCTTTCAATTATGAATATGCAAGTATAGAAATTATGTTGGTGTTAGCTTAAGAGATTGATGTGAATTGATGGATGATGTAGTAAGTAGAATTATTTTGAGCATCTCTTTTCGATTTCTTATTGCATATAAATAATTGTGTTGATTTTTGAAGTTGTATGAAATATTATCACCATGAAAATCTAAGAAGGAATTGATGTCTTGATAAAAATTATAATTGAGTAGCTGGTCCTATTAAATTTGGTATGTGATGGAGTCATAAGATGTCAAAAGTTTATTGAGAGGTGATAAATTGGTGGTTAAATATACGAATTCAGAATAAGACAGTTTTGTTGGTCAGGACTCCTACTAATATTAGACATTGAAGATGAAGGCAATTGCTGCACATTTTTATATAAAAGTTATAGATAAATGAATTAGCTAACGTTTGGAACTGGTCTTGTCTCAATTGGATTTATAAAAGTCCAGAAATAGATAAAACACTATGGAAAGGTCAAACTGCAGTTTTGTTGGTTAGAACTCCCACTAATATTTGACATCAAAGATGAAGGAATTTGCCATACATTTTCATATATAGGTTGTAGAGAAATGAATTTTCTAACTTTTGACACTGGTCTTACCCCCATTGGAGTTATAAAACTCCATATATGGGCAAAATATTGAGAGGAGATCATGCTAGAAATTATTGGATAGATTTGCTATCTAACTTCTAGATCGGTTTGGGATTTGATATTGACAGATTATGATGCATGTTCCTTTATGAAAGTTATAGATAAATGTGTTACCTTTCAATTTACATAAATTGTGCTTTATTTGGAGTTATAGAACTCTGTATATGAGCAAAATACTGAGAGGAGGTCATTCTGAAACCTACTGTACAAAGTTGATGTCTAACTTCTAGTTTGGTTTGGGATTTGATATTGAGGTATTATGATGCATGATCCTTTATAAGATTGTAGATAAATGTGTTTCGTTTCTATTGATACAAAGTTTGCTTTATTTGGTGTTATGAGACTTTGGTTATGAGTCATAGGACACCGAATTACGTTGACACAAAACTGAGTTATAAGACTAAATTTCATTGATGTAAAAAAAGAAAAAACTAAGTTGTTTGGACGCTAAAAATTATTAATGAAAAATAGAGTTGTTTGAACATTAAATGTTAGTGTAAATAAATGCTAATTTAATAAAATGAAGTGATAAATAAAAAGAGTTTATCAATGAACTTGCTTACGAAACTAAATGGGTATGTGAGTTAATAGATATGATGAATGGATTAGAAAGACTTGAGTATTGATTTGGGATGTTCGATTGGAATGTAGGAGAAGCATTCAGAGTAGCTATTAATTCTCAAGAACATGTATACCAGGAATTCAAGGTAAGGGTCGTCTCCTTGCTTCTTTAAATTGTTTAAATTCTTGCAATGCTAGTTTGTGATAGACACTATGCGTATTTTGTATTACTATATATCATGAAAAATATTGCTATGTGAACATTGCCTACGGGCAGTATAAATATTGTTGCGTGAAAGTTACCAACAAGTAGAAGAAATATTATTATTGTGTGAACGTTGCCAATTAGTAAGAAATGTTATTGTTGTGTGAATATTGCCAACAAGTAGGAGAAATATTATTATTGTGTAAATGTTGCAAAAATAAGAAATATTATTATTATGTATTTATTACTGCGTGAATGTTGTCTACGGACATGAAAAGTATTATCGTTAAAATGTTGCCTATGGGTAGGAAAAATACTATTAGAATGTGAATGTTGCCTATGGACAGGAAAATAAATACTAATTCTATGTGAATGTTGCCTACAAGTAGGAGAAATAATATTATTATATGAATATGTCCACCTGGCTAGAAATTAGTATAAATACATATACAAATTGTGATCAACCGCAATGATGGGCATCTAAATGTAAATCAAAAGTTGACTAGCTGACCTGTTGATGACTAATGGCATTCGGCTAATGGCATCCGTGTTGGGATGACCGGGAATGATTGATAAGATTAGCTTCAGCTAATGGCATCCATGTTGGAATGACCGGGAATGATTGACGAGATTAGCTACGGCTAATGGTATCCCTGTTGGGATGGTCAGGAATGTTTGATGATATTAGCTTCAGCAAATGACATTCATGTTGGGATGACCGGGACTATTTTAAGTAGTCAAAACTACATAAAGAAATTAATTGATATATATATTAGTATCCAATTATGATAATTAAGAATGTCTAAAATGATTCACGATGATCACCGAAATTTGGTATTGGAAAATTAATGAGTTCCCACATAATATGAGGAATAGAATATATGTCCATTATATGTATTGCATCAAAAATTTAGATCTTATTTCTTGTGTTTTGTATGCTCATATAAATTAATGTTGTAATAGGACCTTCTCGCACCCAAGATGCCTAATAATCTTCCAGGACATTACTTTTACTAAAATTATGTAATATAAGCTAATTGATGGTAGTTATAGCAAAAATTCATTACATGTAGAAACTTGTAAAAATAAATGGAATTTACAAAGCATGTCATGTATATTATACCTGTTTTATAAAGACAATGTACTTAATTTAATTTGTATATGTATTCATTGAGAAAAACCTTTTCGTAGTTAATCTTTAACGTGCTTGTTATCCATTGTTGCTACCCAAATTCTTACCCATGTTTTTGATAAATTTTTAGAAAAATAAGAAATAGCAAAAAAAAAAAAACAGTGAAAACCCTAAAAAATGTATTTTTGATATATTTGCATTGTTTTTAGCATTTTCAACGTCATCTCAGAAGAATTTAAATTTTCAAACGTATTTTGAACGCGTTCAACTTTCAACACGTTAATTTTACAATCACTGATTTTTCTTGTTGAGTCGACGTTGATATTGCTCGTTTTCAAAAATAAAAAAATCAAAATTTAAAAAAAAAAAAAAAGAAAAGAAGGAAAAGAAAAGGAAATGTTTAGGGACCAGATTGTGGCCAAGCCACACTTCCCCTATAAATACTAGGCTAATGTGAAAAAGAGGGGGGGATATTTTGGGGGAGAGGCGGAAAAAATGATTCTGGGGGGAACAGGGAGTAAGAGAAAAACCCAAAAAAAAAACCCAAAGAACCCTAAAAAATTGTTGTCTTCTTGGCAAGCCGCCGCCGCCCTTCCCCTCGCGGGGAACCAAAACCATAGAACCTCACGGTTATCTCTCCCTGCTGACCCGGGCTGCCCCCTCCCTTTGCCGAAGAAGAAGAACCAAAGTCGCCACCACCTAAACCAGCGCCGACCTTCCCCCCATTTTCCGCTGACTTTTGCAAAACAAACCAGAGAGCACAAGACACCCCCTGGCTCTCTTCCCCATAGCCATTTCCAGCACCGTCTCCATCTCCTCTCCCCTCTACAACAGCCAAAGCAACTGACTTCCTTTTTTTCCTTTGCACCCGAACGACCGCCTCCCTCCCTTGAGAAAGAAAATCTTGAGAAACCCCTGCTTTGGGGGTTTTTGATTTTCAGCTTCTTCTCCCTTCAGCCGGACAAGTCTTCCTCTCCCTCGGCCACCGGGCAACAGTCGACCCATTGGCCTCCCTCACCCGGCCGACACCACAGACACCCAGCTAAGACTGGCCCTCTGCACACCACAGAGCTGCTCGTCTTCTGCCTCCCGCAGCAAAGCCAGCCCCGTAGCAGCTGCTCCCCCACACACGATAGTGGCCATGGACGGCTTGCGGATGAACCACTGAACCGCTCTCTCAGCCAGCAGCGGCGATCAGTCCCTTGAGTTGATCCCCCCGAGTCTCATCTTCGTGTGTGTCGACGCGCCACCAGCCACCAGCCACTATGGCTTTTTCTCCGTTCATCAACCATCTAGACGACAACAAGCAATGACGACGTTGAACCAAGAAGAAGAAAGCATTAACAGAGGGAGATAATGGTAGATCTAAAAGAAAAAGGGAAAACAAAAGCGAAATCTACTGCTTGTGTTGTTGGGTTGCTTTGCAGGTGACTGGGAGATGCACCGCCGGTACGAGCGGGAAGAGAAGAAGGAGAAAATCTCGATCCACCAGTTTGCTGGTCTTCGCTGGCGACGGCAAGTGGATCCACGCGCCGCCAGTGGTGGTGGTGCGTGAGGTCTATGCGCTGCCACTAGTCCGGCAGATCCCAGAAGGCTTCCCTGCAGTTCTGTATTTTTAGGGGGTTTGTTCTGTAATTTTGAAATTCTTAAGGCCTTGTTAGGGTAAATTTTAAATTTTTGTTATTTTGTAATATGTAAAAGTGAGGTGTGAGTTAAGCATAGTAAAAAGTGGTGTAAGTGTGTGTTTGTATTTTTTTTTATGTATGTTTTCTTTTAATGTAAAGATAAAAAAAAAAGACAATAAAAAAAAGAAGAAAAAAAATCAAGTTTTTTAATTTGTATGTAGTCAATTATTTGAAGGACAAATAAAAGAACAAACATGTTTCGGACAAATAAAAGAATATGTTTTTACATCTATTTTGGGATTTAATAACTGATTTATTAAAGCTGAAGAATTTGACTAATATTTTAAATTTTTAAATTACATTAAACTACAAAGCAGCTTATTTTAGGTAGGGTGTGCTAGGGATGTTAATATCTTTTCTAGCCACAACCAGTCCTTTACCCTTGAATTTTTGACAGTGACCAGTACATCCGGGTTTCCTAGTAATCCTCAATCAAATACTAGGTAGCGACTCCCAAAGAACCAATTAAGCAAAACATAACGAAAAATCGCTAACAGGACGCTGCGCAGGGGATGTGCGCCATCCATAAATATTAATCATGCAAATGTGAGTAATTAATTGTGTGATGGTTGATGACATACAATAGAAAGAATAATTAGTGTGATGATTTATGATCTAGGATCAGTTGATCGGGAATTGCTATGGCGAGTGTTGTATGAAAAGATGATTATGAAGGGTTAATGTATATTCGATGATTAATGTCGACACTTGGGACATCAAAATAAAAAGAGGAAGAAGAAACCCTCTTAAAACTTCAGTAAAATGGTGATAATTTGATATATTACTAGAATTAGAAATACATCAAGATCTAACCATTTGACAGTTTTTGGGATGGATCGGTTGGCCGTTATATCGTCACAAAAAAAAATTGCCCAAATTTTTAAGTACCAAATCGTAGGAATTAATTATAAATGTTTATGAAATCATCGCGCGTTACAAATGTCGCACCCTCGCGAGCGAAGCGCGGTGTCGCGGCGATCCTCGATTGATTTCGAGGTCTTTGTGTTTTATTGTAAATAAGGGAGTCGCCACCTAGTATTATGGTGACTAGGAACCCTGACTAGTCTTTCAAAGATTCTAAGGCAAGGGATTGGTTGCGTAAAGGGAAGGTATTAGCACCCCTAGTACGCCCTACCTAAGGTAAGCTGCTTGGTGTTTGGTTTACCTTATAATTGCTATGGTGTTGGTGTTTTCCTAGGATACATTTTGCTATGATGAATGGATTTGGGCTGAAAGTTTTAAAAAGAAATAAACCTTGGTCAAGGTGGATCACACCCTTAGATATGTCTACAAAGTACCAAGGAGAACCAATGCAGATCTTTTGAAATCTGTGTTTGATTCAGACTAAATATATTAAGATAGAAATCCAAGAAGATTCCATGTGCTTTAAAAGCTCATTTTTCCCTTAGTATTTCAAGAGTTTTGCGACTCGTAAATCGCAAGGCGGAGGGACAAAGATTTAGGAATCTAAGGAAATTCAGAGCGCTTTAAAAGCCTATTTTTGCCTTAGTGTTCCATACTCTCGCGGCTCGTAAACCGTGTAGTCAGAAATTGAAAGATGACTTATTATTTCTAGAAAATTATTTTGGATATTAACCACCTGGAGTTTCTTTATCCAAACATTAATAATGAATAATAACAAGTTATTCCCAATAATATTTTGGATATTCATTCATTTAGGATTTTTTTATCCAAACGTTAATGGTGAATGATAGATAAATTCCATCCAAAATAAGAGTTTTGTATTTTTTAGAATATTAACCAATACCCTTTGAAGTTTTACAAACATATTGTAAAATCCAGAAATGCAAGAAAATAATTTTTTGTTGTGTTTAAGAAATCCATGTAAAAACATATTTTTCAAAACTTCAAATATTTGTTTTTTTATATAAAAAACATTCAAAACATGTTAGAGTATTGACCATATGCAACACACAAAAACATTTTTTATATTTTTCTGTCAAAAAACACAATCACAATTAAAGTTAACAAACCACATATTAGTCAAATTCTTAAAACTTTAATAAATCAGTTATTAAATCCAAAAAAACATATAAAAACATGTTATATTTTCACGAGAAATACAACTGATTTTATTTGTCCTTCAATACTTGATCATATACAAATTAATTCATTAAATTCATTTTTTTTTTATTTTATAATTCAATAACATACATAAAAAAAAAAACCACACCCATCCTATATATCATGTTTTTCTCACCCATAATTACCATGTTTACAAAATAAACTAAAAGAATAATAATAATAAAAAAACACGTTGATATCTGAAAATTACAAAAAAAAGAATAAAAATAAATCGGGGACAGTGCCTGAAGGCTTCTGGGTCACAGAAACACTGGCGGCGCGTCTTCTCCACGTTGGGATCTGAAAGCGCTTTTTCCCTTATGCCCTTCTCTGCCGGCAGTGACCTGCAAAAACAACGAATCTCAACAAACAGTTTGTTTTAGTTTTTTAGTTTCTCCTTCATGGGTCTGTTTTTCTTTCTTTTCTTCTCCGTTTTGGATCTGCTTCTCTCTACAGATCTGTTCTTTTCTTTTTCTTTCCCATTCTTCCCTGTTTCAGGTGGCGGCAAGACCAAGGGGGCCGCCGGCTTCTAGGCTTTGGGTTTCCGTCCGGTCTGTGCAGCTGTCGGTGGCCGGTTCATGTCTTGGCGAAGATGAGGGCCTGCGGGCTGCTCCCTTTCGGTTGGAGGGAAGTGAGCCGGTTCAGGGAGGGAGGCCGTGGGTCTGTCTTGGCTGGTCTGTGGGGGAAATAGGGAAGTCTGCGTCTGGAGAAGACAGAGGGTGTGAAGCTGTTGAGAGGGAAATGCTGAGGGGAGACGGCAGCAGCTGAGTCTGTTGAGAGAGATGAGGGAAGAGACGGGACGGCTGGTGGGAGAGACTGAGAGTTTGTGTTGATGGCCGGCTATGGGACCAGAAATTGGAAATGGCCGGTTTGGGTTTGGCTATAGGTAAGAGGAGAAGGAAATCGCCGGGTGGCTTTGGTTCTCTCTTTTTCACAAGACAAGGCGAGGCCGGCTGCTGCTGTGGGGAAGATAATTCTAGGTTTAGGGTTTTCTTGCTTTTCCCTTATTTTATTTTAAAATTGCCTTCTCTGAATATTCCCTTTCTTTGAATATTCCCCTTCTTTTATTATGGCTGAAGATTCATTTATATAAAAAATCTTTATACATGATATTTAAAAAAATATTACAATAATTATTGCAGAGATTGTCTTCTATAACTAGCACCAACAAATCCTATATATATGATATTTTTATATTGCAGTGATTATTTTCCATAATCAGCACGAATCAAATTATATATCTATGATATTTTATATTACAATAATTATATATGATGCAATAATTATCTCCTTGACATATTGTTTCCTTAGCCCTAACGCTCTATGTTATCGCCACATGTAAACTCTTATTATTATTATTTTTTATTTGAAAATTTATCAAAATATGGGTCAAAAATTAGGTAGCAACAACAAAAATTGAGGAAAACAAAAGGTAAACAGAATAGAAGAACCTTTCTTCTTATTTTGTGGAGGGGATTCAAGAAAAGCCTAGCCTTTGAAGTCATCATCATCAGTTGAAGGTGAAGGAGAGACCATGTCAGGTGGAGGAAGAGAGGAGAAGAAAAAAATAGGTGTGAAGAAAAAGAAAATGTAGAGAAAGAAAGAGTAGAAGTTGCAGAGAAGTTAGGAAAGAAAAGAAGATGAAACGAGTGTGAAGAAAGTTAGGGATTTCGTCTTTTAATTAAGGTTTTTTTTACCAATGAAATCATATATGTCCAATAAAAAAATTATTAATTTTTTAATTCAGTTAGTAATTTCATATGTGATAAAAATTAAAACTTTAATTAAATCAAAAATTTTCAGAACTCCCTCAAATATCACCGATATAATTTCAATCCATCGATCATTCCATTGTGATTCTTTGTGACATGGGAGTGTAATTTTTTTCCAACGCTATAATTTTCTGACATAGTTATTCTATTGTCAATTCTATATGTATTGCTCAGTGGTGTGAGAGTGTAATTTTTTTTTCAATTCTCTGGAATTTTTAATGGACTTGTTCCGTCGGCGATTCCATATGTACTACTTAGTGGTATTGAATTGTAATTTTCTTCTAACTCTCTGGAATATACTGATGTACTTAGTCCGTCAATGTATCTGTTGGTATTTTACATTTTGTCGGTAAGTAATTCCATCGGTATAAAACATTTTTTTTTGTCCAAATTATATATGTATTTTTTATCTATCCATCCTGCAAATACATTAAAATCACAACACATTAATACTAATTCAGTGTATACTAATAAATCACAAAATATAAAAATTTTCTTGTCATTGTGAAGGAACATCCAAAAATATTATATTGAAGTTAATTTCATTATAGATTAATGTTTTATAAATTAATCAAAATTTTCTTCTTCTTCAATTTCATCATCTTTATCTCCATCACAATCTTCTACTTTGATTTCATTATTATCATCATCTTTATCCACTTATGTATATTTGTTGGTTTTCAAAACATTATTTAACTCATCAATATCAAAATCAACAAAAGTATTCTCAATGACGTGAAAATTTGAATTTTCCTTAAAATCAACATCATCTTCATTGTCACCATCCTAAACAACTTGAACACACTCTAGGTTTGGTTTTAACTCCGTGAGTGCATTTTATATCTATTTTTGGCGATAAATCCTGGTAAACAAATGAAATGAATTTTTGCATAAACACGTGGCAATCATGACTTTTCATTTCATACAATTTGTAATCCTCTAAATTAATCAATCTAGATATGTCCAAAGCATATCCATTAAGAAAACACAGACTCTAAAGCTATTGGCAGATAAGTAATTGTGCATTCTTGTTTAAGGCAAAGCTGGTTGTGGGCTTTGTGACCCATGACCTATCATAAACCAACTCTATATTTTTACGGTGACAAAACAAAGGTATATCCCTCCATATTGTTCTGTCTTTTCTTTTACATCTATAATCGTGCTAAAAATATTTTTAAACATGTTCTTTCAATATGCATGACATCGACGTTATGGCAGAGGAGAAAATACTTTGTTTTGCCAATTATAGGTTACACTAATACAAGAAACTTCTGCTTAATAATATGAAAACCAAACACAATGCCATTATACTGCGACACTACGTTATACAATTTTCACTACTTCAAGTACAAGCGGCAACATCCCTTTCAACTCTACCAACAAAGAATGCCTTTATGTTCTTTCTGTACTTGTGATCTTGGCAAGAATCGTTGGTGGCAATAAAAAAAAGAAGACATTTTACCACTATTTGTTAACACGAAGGCCTTGTTATTTTCCATATAGTATGGAAATATTAATTGTTCATGCATGTTCCAACCAGAAACCATTTCATTTACAGAAAAATCATTGATAGTCCACATCAATGCTAGCTTCATCTAAAAATTTTGTTTTCTCGAGACATCATAAGTTAAAGTCTCGGATGACCATAACTACTTCAACGCATTAATCAGTGGTTGAAGACAAACATCTATATTCCAACTTGTACTATTAGGAACAAGTATGATCATAGATAAAAACATAAACTTTAGCCTCATACATATCTCAGGTGACAATTTATAAATCGTAAGTATCACTGGTTAACAAAAATAAAGAGCAGTACCTAAATGGATTGAATTTGTTTGTACATAACTCAAAACATGTGTTCCGTGATTCTATTTAAAACTAAGAATACACCCTATTAAAATATTTTCAGGCTTCACCATCGGATAAGTGTACCATAACTTCATTCACCACATCATGTGCTTAATAGTCTTTAGAGACATGATTAACATTTGTAGTCTAAGAGTGATTAGAAAGTATCTAAGTCTTTTATATGCGACAATAGTCATTCCCCTTCTAGTCAATTTTCTAGTATCCTAGGCCGATGGGATTCATAATGGATTTAACAGCATAAAAGTTTTCTTTTAATCTATTTCCTTCATGTAAATTGCTTTTCGCTCATTCGATAATTTTATCATAATCGACTTCTCTTTGCCTACGATCTGACTTGATGGTGAACACATGTGCAATGATAGATAATTTACTATGATTTTTGCACTCATCCATAATGGTTTGTCAAAATTGTTGCTACCTATTTTATAATAAAAAAATAAAAAATTATATATACCTCTGCTTCCACATCACCTCTTCTGATGCCAGCAACTGATCAATCTCCTTATTCATGTTGTTGATTTCCTGCTTAGAGAAAGGATCCCAGGTACTTTGCTTCAATCGGGTTCTATTTCTACTGTCGAGCAAGATTGTCAAGAGTCTATCTACTCCATCAAAACAATCGAACCCTACAAGCTCTGATCTTCTTTAGCTTTACCCTGAGCAACACCTTAATTCTTTCTTTATTCCCACACTAAAGTGAGAACTTCTTCGCAGCCTGAATCTTTGCACCAAACATCCTCCAATTAGAAATGGCTTACACTCGAAAATTTTCGTGCAAGGAAATACACCTGAAGCAAGCCTAAAAAGAAATGCCCGAGACCAATGATGAAAGACCAGAATGGCAAGCAAGGTTGATAGGCCAAAGTAGCAATCCAAGGTTTTAATTAACAAAACCCATTAGTAAATATGCTTGTTTTTTGGAGTTTAATTATTTAATTGAGGGTTTAATCGTAAGTAAAATCAACTTTTGGAAGTCAACTGAAACAATTGATGTTCAAGGACTCAATTAGAATCTTGGAAAGTTTAAATTAGTCAAATCAGGGGCTTAATTGCAAAAAATTCAAAGTCTGGTGAGCAAATAGGGGCTTTATTGAACTTTTTATGAACCAATGATCAATTTGCAAAACACGCATGACTTTAAGGATTGGAATCAGGAGAAATCAGGGTCAAATCGAAAGACTTAGAAGCTTAGTGGTCATTTAGAGGCGTAATTGAACAAATTAGAAACCAAAAAACCAACTTGTAAAAGGCATCCAAAATTAAGGGTGAAAAATGAAGTTGATAGGGATGCAATTTCATTAAATTAAAAAGAAATAGGGAAATTAAGGATAAAATAAAATGAAAACAAAAGATAAGGGATCAAATTGAAATTTAGCAGATGCTAAATCAAAAGCAAACCATAATATATAGGAATTAGTCAAAACAACATCATTCAAGGTACTGTGCTTCTTATTCTTCTTTAGTTTTTTGGTTTATCGATGGAGCACTTTCGGACGACTGAATGTGACGTTTCTGACCACCCTAAAGGCTGAAACCACTACCATTCAACCGAGAAACACCTCCTCTACAACCTTATGCCTTTAACATCAAACATTTATGTCATATTTTCTCAATGGATCTCCATAACATCTTGTCCCTAGTCAGTCAAGACCATAGTTTTAAACATTACGCTGTTTAGGTAGGCATTTTCAAATGTTCGAATGTGGAGCTATAGACCTTTAAATCAAGCAAGAGTGGATCTGATCGAAAGACATGCACCCTATCTACCAAATCAAGGTGGTCTCAGGTGACGTTGACATCGATGATGCTTTGATGAGGTCTTGAAAGTGGTTGACCTAGTCAACCTTGGCAAGAACACTCATTTGCAAAATAATGTTCAACTTTTTCATTGGCTTCCACTTAAAAGCCTCCAGAAAGATTATATCAAGGGTTTAAAACATTTATCTCTGGATCCAAGGGCAAAAAACACCCACCTCATTCCCTAAGCACCTTATAAAACCACCCACACCTTAAACCAGTAGCTCCATGGCAAAACCACTAGGTTTTAGTCTGGTGGAACCCTAGATAACCCATCTAGAAGACCTAAATCTACCTATAAAAGAAGAGGTTAAAGAAAAGAAGAAAAAAAGGAAAAACAAAGGAGAAAACAAAGAGAAAGAGAGGGGGGAAAAGAAGAAAGAAGAAGAAAAAAACTTGAGCTAAGGGCAAGGGTCCTTTCCATAAAGCTTTTGAAGCTTTAGTTCTGGTCTAGGGAGGTCTGAAAGTAAGAAGAAAGGCAAGCAACACTAAGAACCAATCCAAATTTGGATTTTCAAAGCTAAGAAGATATACACATTCAAACCTTGAAAGTGGAGTCCATAAGGCTTGTTGGGTCATTCTTTCATGTTCAATACGAAGTCTTGAATGCCTTGATATATTCTTGATTGTTTTTCTGCCACTTTATTGCATGAAACCCTGGTTTAAAGGATTACAAAGGTTGCAACAAAAGGGCAAGGGCACTTTCTATTAATAAAAGGATAGCCCCTGCTTCTAGGTACCTAGTCTGACCATTTGAAGTGAAGATGATCAGTTTTTAAAGCTCATTCTATTAAAGATTGATTGTTGTTTTGAGTTGGTAGCTTTTAGGATTGAAAAACAATGCACTTTTTGAGTTTTTGTGTTGTTTTGTTGTTTCTTTGGTCATAATCATATTCCTCATCAATAATATGGCTTGTGGGGATAAGGAGAACACACTTTAGAGGTCAAAATAGGCATTTTTAGGTGCGTTTCATATATATGGTTTTTAGGTAGCTTGTTCATGGGCTTAAGGCAGGAATACCTGTTGAATCTTGCCTTAGGTACTAGTTTCAGGGCTTGATTGGTTTAGTTTCTAGTTCAGATAGGTCCGCCGATCATCTTTGATAAGTAATCTAGGAATTTTTCACATCAATAATAGGTTTTAATGGATTTAAATCTTAGGGTTTTGGTTTAGAACCGAAACTTCTTTTTAGAAAAATTATGTGATTTTGTTGATCATTAAAAGAAATGAACCCTTGATTCTTGATTTATGGAGGATTACGAACAAAAACATCCCCTTCTTTTTTCAAAATCTACTATGGATTGAGAACCATGTTTTGTGAGGAGACGAAGAACATTCATTTGTTTTGTCTTGTCTTTTCTGTTTTGATCCGTTTTTTTTTTGAATTTTTTTTTGAGTTTTCGTGTTTTTGCCACTTTTGATCTGTTTTGTTATTGTTTTCTTTCCTTTAGTTTGTTTCTAAGTTGACTTGGTCCGGTCAACTCAATTGAGTCAACCCCACCAAGTCAACCCAACGAGTCTACCAGTCCGGGTTTACCCGTTCGAGTTGACTTGGCCGAAATAATAAAATAACTAAAAAGGAAAAAATAATATAATAATATAAAGAAAAAATATAAAATCAACTTTTGCTTTTGTTTTGTTTTGCTTTTTAATTTTTTATTTTAGGATGTGTTTTTTAGAAAAATTCCTTTTAAACCCTCAGGGTCATTTTATTTTTCAAGAAAACTACAAATAAGTTTTTTTTTTGTTGCATATGGTCAAATCTCTAAAAAATATAACAAAAAAAATCATATCATTTAATATTTTCATACAAAAACAAAAAATATATGTGTTTTGGCATGCATTTTAGGATTCACTAATCAATTTATTAAATCCATGCAAATTTGAAAAATATTCCAATAAATCACCTTTTTTTTAATTTCATGAGAGTGTTAAAAATCCTGATATAGAATGCTAAACCTATAAGTAAGGCTCATATTTGAAATGTTAGGAGTTGACCATAAAATTCTCAGAGTTATCCTAAATATTCACTGATTTTAATTGTGAGTATTTTTCACTGTAATACATAAATTACGAAGAACATTTTCCTAAGAATTTATTTGGGTATACGAGTCCAAATAAATTCTTAAACATCATATTTATTCATACAAGTAAATCTCAATCCTAAACCTCTAAACCATATCAAATCACATAAAACAGCTTACCTCAGGTAGGGTGCGTTGGGGGTGCTAATACCTTTCCTAACCACACCAATTCCTTACCAAACAACTAAGTGGCGACTCCTTCGGCCCCTACACGTATTTCACACATGTGTGACAAGAATCTTTCAAGAGATCAAAAAACCCGATCACATCTGTATTTGGTTATTCATCGATGACTGGACATTCACCTGCATAAACCTAATTCATTCTCATCACATACATAACCATATTCCTATAAGGATTACTATTGTGATCTTCAACTCTATGCACGTTTCTAGAATCAAAATTTGACCAAACCATCCTTTCAATCATGGTCTCGTAAGGAACATATAGTTCTCTGTATGCAAACCAATATAAATATTTTTCCATGAACACTTTTACAGAGGATGCATCATTAAAATATTTGGATCGAGAAATTTTTTATTTTTACACCTTTTACATGGACATCTAATACTGCCTCTACTAATATTTCTCGGATTAGATAGTGCGTAATAAATAAAACCCTCAATCTCATTACAATACTTCATCCTACTCAACCCTTCGGGTGAATCTTGATAATTTTATGAATGCTTATCTATTACTTATATCAATCATATATAGAATATCGATGACAACATGTATTAATTAATTATGTGAACTAAATAAATTAGCTAACATTGGTTTAACTCAAACTTTTTTAATCTATTTTAATAATACTCTTAAATCATTATCAATTATCTATATAAATTCAAATTCCTACACATTTACTGAAAGTTTTAACTCAACAATAAAATTTACTCTTAAAATGTACACATTAAATAAGCCATTATTTATTTCATTACAAAAAACCTAAGTCATAAAATCGAACTCAATTTCATCAAATTACAAACAAATATTTTTTAAAAAATTTCAAACAAATCATACATTCAAACAACATATTTCTATGGAAAAAAAATGTATAAAACAAGTAAACACACAAATAAACTACATATATTACAAAAATATGAAATACAAATTAACATTTTAAAATTTAGTTCAAACAAAAATGGATAGTTTTGCTTACTTGATATAAGGAATCCTAAAAACAATTGAATCAGAATAGTGATGTTGACAGATTGAGTATTGGGGTAGCTGAATTTATGGTGATGGAAGCTTGATTTGTGATTAAAAAAAGGGGGGTTGCTGTTTTTTGCAGAGAAAATGGAGGAAGAAGAACGAACGGGGGAGGAGGAGAGGGGGGGTCGCTCAACATATTATAACTTAAATATTATTGATAAATTCATCGATGAATATTATCAAGTTTATTCTATCGGTATTTTTGTCTGTAAAAATGATACTTCATTGTATCTCTTTTTTTTTAATCATTCATTTTCCACTTTAATTCCCCCAGTGTACACTAATAAAGATTTTTTGTCTGTGTTTATGGACAGACATTGAGAGGAATTATTCCGTCGGTAAAACTCACTGTAATCTACGTATGAGAATTTTTCCATCAATATATATTTCTTGTTGATTTTTTTTTCTTGTAGTGTTGGCTAAACACAAGGAAGGGAAATATATAAAATCTCTATATCAATATCCAGGTTTGATGATCATGCCATGCGTGATAACTGAGGAATAAAAGCAAGGAAAAAAAAACCCACAAACATAAAAATACAATAACCATGGTATTAATTGTTAAATAATATTTATCTATTTTTTTTTATTAAGGGTAGAATAGTATTTTCAGTTTAACCTATATATAATTCATTTGTATTTAGGTTAACTTAAGCACTCATAATAAACAGATTATTGAGAATTCTAGCCTCCTTTTATGTTTGATCTGAATTACTTTAACATGGTATCAGAGCCTGGTTGATTGAACCCTTGGCTTGCTAATTTTATGGAACTCGCTGCCCCTGTAGAAATCATGTTCACCAATGTCAAAGCCACTGTTGGTATCAAAATCGTTATCATCATGCGTTTCATTCCTTGTAGGATGTTCCAGCATGCTCAATGTATTCCTTTGAAGCTTAACTTCAGATCCATTTTTCAAAACATCAAACATGGGTTGTTTGACCTATTAAAAGATGGAGATTGAAGATCAAGTTTTGTGCTTGCAGCTGAAGAATTAATATCTGAACCTTTATTTTGGATTCTTTAGCTTTTGCAATTTGGTATTTCTGTTCTGTCAAAGGCTCACAATATATTAGTCTAATATATATTATTTTGAGTAAAATACAACTCAAAATATCACAAGAATGAAATTATACTTCAGCCCTTCCTCTTCACAAAATAACAAGATTCATGAGCTATAAATACATCATGAATCCTTCAAGTCAAAGGTTCACAATCTTTTTATTTTTAGCATTTTCAACATATATATTTTGAGTGATATTTTGTCTTCAGCTTCTGCAAAATTTGGTATTTCGACCTTCCTTCAGCTTCTGCAATTTGGTATTTATGTTCTGTCTATGCAATTGTTTTAGTATTTTGTCTTCTCTTCAGTTTCTGCAATTTGGTATTTGCGTTCAGTTTCTATAAATTTTGTTTGGAGTGATATTTTATCTTCCGCTTCTACAAAATATGGTATTTTGATTTTCCTTCAGCTTTTGCAATTTGGTATCTATGTTCTGTCTCTGCAATTGTTTTGGTATTTCATCTTCTCTTTAGTTTCTACAATTTGGTATTTGCGTTCGGTTTCTATAAATTTTGTTTGGAGTGATATTTTGTCTTCCGTTTCTACAAAATATGGTATTTTGATTTTCCTTCAACTTCTGCAATTTGTATTTCTATTCTATCTCTGCAATGTTTTTGGTATTTCTTCTTCTCTTCAGTTTCTGCATTTTGGTATTTGCGTTCAGTTTCTCAAAAAAAATTTTGAAGTGATATTTTGTCTTCCGCTTTTGCAAAATCTGGTATTTCGACCTTCCTTCAGCTTCTGTAATTTGGTATTTATGTTCTGTCTCTGCAATTATTTTGGTATTTTGTCTTCTCTTCAGTTTCTGCAAATTTTTTTGGAGTGATATTTTGTCTTCTGTTTCTGTAAATTCTGGTATTTCGACTTTTCTTCAGCTTCTGCAATTTGGTATTTATGTTCTCTCTTGCAATTGTTTTGGTATTTCGTCTTCTCTTCAGTTTTTGCAATTTGGTATTTGCATTCAGTTTCTGCAAATTTTTTTGGAGTGATATTTTGTTTTCCGCTTCTGTAAAATCTGGTATTTCAACTTTCCTTCAGCTTCTGCTATGGCATCTACTACCAAAGAGATTGTTTGGTTACGTTGGTTACTTGCTGATATGAGAGTTTTCTTTTCTCATCCTACTCCTATGTATTGTGACAACCAGAGTTCTATTCA
>Ga0325411_1000574_pt1 | contig 38701 bp, 18 predicted proteins | sample PopdelMetagenome_13_FD_206181 | JGI IMG/M metagenome (GOLD analysis project Ga0325411, IMG submission 206181) | Populus deltoides microbial communities from Bellville, Georgia, United States - Xylem-PdIQD-R4 | ecosystem: Host-associated > Plants > Phyllosphere > Stem > Wood/Secondary xylem...
TTGGCCCGATCCAAACTCGGTGAGACAAGTGAAAAAAATAAGAAAAATAACATTTTCATCAACTTGTTGAATGCAAGTATTATTCCTTTTTAAAGTTTTTAGACTTATCATAAGGACTCTGGACTTGTAGAGGGTCATATCTTTGATGGCATATTCGTTCAGCCCCAAAACTTCAAACCTGTTGTTCATCCCATAGACAAATTCATCAAGATCAATATCTTGGTCAAACTCCTTGCCATCCCTTCTTCCATGAAATTCTCTTGGTTTACAACCCCAAAATCATCAGCAATATCTTCATCACTGTTGTCTTCCTCTTCAACATCGTTCGTAGTTTTGACATGGTTTCTGATACCTGGATGTAATGAAAATCCAACAACAAGGGTTACAAAAAAAAAATGTTTTTCACTCACCACTCCAAAGTTTAGAAACCGAAGAGAGAAAACTCCAATGCATGCATAATTAGATAATCTAGAAAGATGACATTCTGAACTTGAAAACCATGTAGGATCTCATTTTCCCATGCAATAAAGAGACAGGCTCAAAGTTGACCACGGGCTAAAGGCAAACATCCTCTATTTGTAATGCTAACCCAAATTCAGGTAACCCAACTTCATTTGGACCAGTAGAGGACACTCGTGTGTCAGTTCCAGTATAAGAAATTCGGCCGGATGAAACCTCTGACAGAATTCCAAGGAAAAACAAAATGAAACTTCTAACAGAAGCATCAGCTACTTGTGTAAATGTCAATATCTATTTTATACCAAAAAATGGTTCTTTCCTACCTCTAAACGCTTTACTTGCTAAAGTGACCTAACTCCAAAATGCGTGGTATGAGGATTTCACTCTTTTTTTTAAATCCCCTTTAAAAGACAAGCCAATGTCAGAGCCAAGAATTCAAACTCGTCACATTTCTTCAGCTAACATGGGTCAAATGGGAAGAACATGTCCAGCCACTCCAGCCCATCAAAGTCCCTAGAAAGATCTGATTCTAGCAAATCTTCAAAGATGAATGCTTTGGAGATGGTGAACAGATGGGCTGCTTTAGCTTGTTTGAGAAACTCATTAACAATAGATGGCAAGCACAACTATTCATCCATCAAAACCAATAGAAGCTTAGAACCTGGTAAGACGAGTTCTTATTTTTATTCCAAAATTTGGTTGGGGGTTGGGGGTTGGTTATGTTTAAGGCCGCATCACTCACCTCCAAAGGCCCCAATTTGTGCTTCAATATTGATTCTATAGACACGAGGAGAAGCTGTGATTGAGCGTAGGAACATTCAATATTGATCTCATTTGAAAGCAGAGCACGTTCATAATTCCCTGTGGTAAGAAAAAAACATCAATACATCTGTTTCACAACTGCTGCCACCAGGAAGAATGTATCATATGATAATTGAGGAAACTCTTGTTAGAGTATGTAGAATAGATGTTGCAATAAGTTGAAAACTCCAATCATGTGCAGTTTTAAACAATTCAATAGCAATAGTGGTTTGTAATTACAAACAAGATATCGCAACAATAATGGAGCAACAGGTGAGGACCAGTAATGGGAGTCATTGTGCTTCTAAGCAGCAATGAACCACAGAAAAGAAAGTACTGTAGTGTGGCAAATGGAAGTGGTCAGTGTGAAGCTGCTTATGGCAATGGAAGTAGTGAAGATGTTAGTGCTAACATTGTTTTTGGTAGCTAAAGCATTAAGTGACAATAGACGTGATAAAATGTCAATAGAATGAAATGTCTCTGTATCCCATAAGTACAAAATATAGGAGATTGCTCGCGCTCGCACACATATTAGACAATCAATTACAGGACAGACACACACACACACATATATTAGACAATCAATTACAGGACAGACACACAAGCACATTAGAAAATCAATTACAGGATATCTTGAAAGCACATTTAAAGTTGACATGGTCCATGATGAAATTTTCCAAAAAGCTAAAATAGATCATATGAAAGAAATATCAGTCATGTCAAGACAACTTCAGGAACTTATCAAAGCACTATATACCTGGCATGCATAATAGAAAGCTTGAGGTGCTTTTGGATTCTTGTCACAAACCCACTCTTCACAAACACCAATCCACCAGCCTAAAACACCATAAACCCAAGCAGCACATTAAATAAGTTATCCTAAATGATTTTCTGTTCTAATATATCAAGTTGTTGCAATAACACAAACAACAAAATATTAACTGGATCTTCATAGTTGAAAAAAAAGAATGTTAAGCATGTCTCATGACCTTTTCAACACATTTATGAGAGAGGAAACTGATAGAAACTTCCCACGAGCCAAATAGCTAGCAAGATAAGCCTAGCACTCATCCTGCATCGAACATGCAAACATTCATTAAAAAATGATACTCGGGAATCAGGACAACAACCACATTCCATGTGACTATGCACATTCTATACAATTTTAGGAACTTAATGTGGATGGTGAACAGTTAGCAAGCCTATGAAAGTAACAGTTAGCAAGCCTATGAAAGTAACAGTTAGCATATCCCAACCATTCACATACATATACACATGAAAGCAAGACAATTGCTTACCTGAGCAAACTTTGACTTGTATGTGTTAAGATAGTTGCCATGAATGAAGACAAAAGCGTTTCAAATACCAACAACATCAAGGGAAAAAAATAATTTTGGATGCAAGCCTATGAAATAAAGACATGAAGTTCAACGAATATAACTTCAGAAAATACCTCACCCAAAGGCTTCTTATCTGCAGAGGCTTCAAGATGCTCAAAAATTGTATCATCAAGCTATCCAGTAAGTCAACAGTAACACTTTTACCTAAACTCTTGAGAATTAATGTACTTGGAAGCTGAGAAAATAACAAGATATTAGTTTTCACTTTGGACACCAAGACAAGAAGGTAGAAATTCAATTTGTAACTATCATATATGTGCTGCCCAATATATAATAAAAAAACACATTCAGCACCACATACTCTGCATTATGGAATGAGAATTGCTTTACAGAGTAACATATTGGGACTATATCTTGAATATCGATATGTAACATTGATCTCACAATTAAAACCAATAGAAACAGAAGTAGAGGCCATGACAGCATGATTTTTAAAAACAATTAGTTTGAAGCTATCACCAAATAGCTTAATGGTACAGAGTTTCCAAGTATTTTTGAAACTCTTCAATCTCCACACAAACGACATGAAAAATGCACATTATGCAGACAGGAACAACAGCATGCATGCACAAAAGCTTATCAGTAGGTTCACAGTAAGGTAAATTTTTTGTCACTAATAGTGTAAAATACACACAAGTGCCACCATACATGTCAAGGAATTCTCACACTCAAGGGAGTTCTCAGGAATGAAATAGTCATGTATTCAGTTTACTGGACAGCCATCAACCATGCACAGTCAGGAGGCGGTGAAATACTCAAAGGAGGTCTCAGGAATAAAATGGTCATGTATTTAGTATTTTAGTTAACTGGACTACCCACAAATAATATTTTCATTTGTCTGTTCCACAAATGAATACAACTCTATGATGATCAGTTGTGGAATCTGGATCATGATCATACCTCACCATCATTATTTGCCTGACCATCGTCATCAACCACCTCATCCTCATCTTCTAACTCCATTGTAAAGATGCCTTTACAGAGATCATCCCTTAACATTTCATCCTAGCCAATCGCAACCTGTAGGGAAAGCTCTTTAACATTAAGGGTGATGCAAACAATAAGAGCAATTCCAAGAACCAACTTATTACAACCACTTATATCCAATTCTAGAATTGGACAGCATATTCACCACTTCCACGAGCATACTGTTCCCAACAAATTCTCTAATAGCACCGCCCTCCAACATTAGCATATTCTTCAAATGTATCTGCAGCTGTAAAGAGCAAATGAATAATAAGAACAAATACCAACAACAATCATAGACAAGAGGCGTCAGGAATTATTTAAAGGATCCCTTTTCAGGATATATTATCCATAGGATATTGCAGGATGGGTTAACTGTAATTAGAAAGAAGAACTTTAATATATCTTTCAACTACTTAACTAAACATCTATCCAGAGATAGCGTGAGCACATCCAAAGAGGGAAAAATAATCCAAACCACAACAGCTAATTGAACTCACATGACATTTTAGATGATCCGTGTTGAAATCCTTCCTAAAGAACATAGGCCTCGTTTGGACAACTGTTGTAGACAAATTTATGGCTGCCATAGGCACCAAATCAACAATGACTTCTAGACCAGCATGCACACGAGGAAGAACTTGTTCCTTTATTGCCTGAACACATGCATTCCTGAGCATATGTGATTCCATTGGTGGCATAAAATTGTTTATGAGCATATCAAGGCATAGATCAACATATTTTCCATTTGAAGCAGCCTGTAGAATGATAAACCAAGAAAAATATATGATGGTTCCCTCACACTACAGAAATACAATTGCAAATAATTGCAAGACCACATACCACGCATATTACAAGTTCAAGCAATGCACCCATCACATCAGGCACAAAGTTCCACATGCTCATTCCAAAAATCATGATTGAAGAAGAGACACATGGTCAACATCGTTTATATAAGAAACTGCCCCAGATAATGCCTTTAGATTTGTCTGCAAAGTGAGCACAAACAATATTATAAAATCATGAATACTTAGTTAACTAAAGTTGGCGTACCATGTAAATGCTAAACTGAGAATTTCATGGATACTAACATTCAAACAACAGTACGAAACTACATAGAGCTTTGATTCAAAGAGAAAAAACTACCAAAAGCAAAGCCACTTTATCAGGAGCAAAACAATCGCTGTGATGCAAAACCCCAGCAAGCTGGTGTTAACTGCTCCTATCACCCTGAGCATGGAGAATTCAGCTTTATATTACTTGCGAGCAAAGATGCAACAAATAATTGGAAAACAATATGCTTGAATGAACAGATGGATTGGCTAGGAACCCTAGCAAGTCTGTGTGAGTAAATTATTATTATTATTATTATTATTATTACTATTATTATTATTATTATTATTAAATGTATAATTTTGGAAACCACTAGCAAGGAAAATTATCTTCCGACGCTTATTGGTGTTCACTGGTTGGTTTTAGGTAAGGTCAGAGTCGATCCCAAAACCAAACCAAGCTTTCATCGGTTCATAAGTTTGAGGACTGGAACCAAACTGTTCTTCAAGAAAGACCAAAATAAAAGCCAAACTGAAAAATATCAGTTTAGTTTGTTTTTATTTAGGGGTTGAGGACTCCTGCTCAAAGAGTGAACAAACAGGGGTGACCAATTTCAAGCAAAACTAAAAGTTACAACTTCAAGTAAATGTAAGAAAAATAAAAAAATAAATGAGCAACCCAAAAAATAGAGACCAGGTGCATAATCAAGTGAAATACAAAATAGGTTCAGCATGCAAGATAAATTCAGACGAGCCTTTCAGTCTCTGACAATTCCACAACCAATTATGAACTCAACACTTCTCTTTCAATCTAACTATTCCATTTCTATCAAATACTATATTACTTAAACAACGGATCCTTAGATCTACCAAACAATGAAGTAACTCTCCAAGAAAAGGAACCCCAAGCCCACCACAGCCCAGAAACAGTTCATGACTACAGGCTCCCCTATATTTTTAAACTCTTCTAATGGCACAGCATTCAAATACCTAGCCATTAGCTCCAAATGACTTGAGCAAACTGAACAGACCAACCCCAGGGGCCAAGTTAGATTGTTTAATCAATCAAAACAAGCCACTCAGCATCCCCACCTATATACATTTCCTATAACAACCTGTATATGAATTCAACTCTACCATTTCTCGCCATAAATGCGTAAAAAATTCAAACACGACCAGTTTAAAAAACTGAGCTTTAAGACAATTTCTCCAAAAAAAAAAACCACTAATAATAAACTATCAAAACCAGAAATGCTGACAAAAGGGCATCTCTAACATGATAAGCTAAATCCCAGTCAGTGAAACTAACAGCTTCCTCAACCTCATCTTGCTCTTCCATTCCTCTATATTCTGTATATTGAGGGGCAAATTCAACACCCACCTGTTAGTCCCACTTAACCTGCAAAAACAAGCCAAAACCATTAAAATAAATACAAAACCCATCGAGAAAAATAAAATAAAATAAAAAGAAACAAGTTGCCATCTTTCGAACCAAAAAACCATCAACAAAAAAATAAAACTTACTAAAGGTTGCTTTTTTTAGCTTGTTATATAGCTGTTTCTTTCCTTGTCGTTCTGGATCAATGGTGGTGGAGCGGCGGCGAGTCGTCGGGGAAACGGCGGCGATGAATTTATGAAGGAGCAGCTGGCTATTCATTGTAAGTTTGTGTTTTGTGTGTTAACTGCTAAAGAATAGAGTAGCAAATTTATGGTAGTGTGAAATAGTTACTGTTTGTTTTTGATTTCGTGTTTTAAAAATAAAATTTGACAAAATTTAAGTTTTTTTTTAAATTAACATTTTTTATATTTTTTTATTATTTTAATAAATTGATGTCAACATTAATTTAAAAAAATAACTTCTATTGCACTACTAAATACTCACATAATTATATTTATGTGATGGGTACATTTTAATTTTTTTATTTAAAATTATTTTTAAATAGTTTTGATATGTTAATATTAAAAATAATTTTTAAAAATAAAAATATTATTTTAATATATTTTAAAATAAAAAATATTTTAAAAAATTATTATTATTATTATCAAACAATTTATAAAGGTTTTTGGAATTTTAAATTTTAAATTATTTTTTTATATTTTTTTATTGTTTTAAATATTTAAAAAAAATTTCAGCCACAAATGTTCTACGTGGAGGTCTTTTATTTGGTATGAAACAGCCTTGTTTCTCTTATTTGTACATTATTATCATTAAAAAAATATTTATCTTTTATTTTACCTTCTAAATTTATAAGTTGATAACACTTATTCATACGCATTAAAAAAACAGTTAATAAGAGCAAAATGATTAAACTATAAGATATTGATATTTAATGTAGTTTTTCTTTTCATTAATTAATAAAACATTAAAACCTCATCTCTGTAATCATTTAAATTGAATTTAATTAAAAATAAATTAATAAAATCTCATATTTAAAATCATTTTAAATATCAAGAATTAAATTCTAAATAGAATTCAAACTCTAAAAAAAATACAAAAATAAATCAAGATCAACTTTCTAATTTATTATACTAAGAAATTAATGTTAAAGCTAACTTCTTCAAAATACTCATATATTCTTTTTCTATAAAGAAAAACATTTAAAGGAATAAAAGGAAGATAATAGAGGTAATGTAATAAATAAAATGATATAAATTATATTTCTTCGTGAATTTTATTTTTTTTATCAATTGAATTGAAATTAAATAATATAATTAAATTCAATTAGAGTGAAGAATTGATTTCAAGCAGCTTACAAAAGATCTAGCACTCTTATTATTTCAATTATTTTAGATGCATGCCTAATTATATTGTGGATTCACATAATGCAACTTTTCTTGGGGTTTTTTGTTATTTTTTTATTTTTTTATTTGATTCTTTAATATTTATTTTATTTAAGATTAACTTTCATAGTTTGTTTCTATTGGCTTAATGTATCACAGGGTTAAAAAAAGCATCTCGTCAAGTCACTCGATTGTGTGAAAAATTGTTTAAATTTTAAGATTTGATGCTTGTTCTTATTATTTTAATTTTTTTTCCTAAATTTTTTATGAAAGTTTTATTATTTTAGTTTCACTCTTCAATTCAAGTTTATAATGTGTTGTTTTTTTAGTGATTTTAACCCTCATAATTTTTTCATGTATAGTGCTTTTGATTTTATAACCCAAGTCACGGTTTAAAAAGTTATCCGTAAATTGGTTTTTTTTGTCTTATTTTTTATATTCATATTTTTTTATTTTTCTTTCTATGCAATTATCATATTTTCATTTAATTTTTACTTTGTTAACAAATAAGATCATTGAGACGTTTTGGGAATATTGTGAAGATATATTTCCATAATATTGGCAAGCATTCGTCTTTTGCATTGAATCGTTGTTTTTTTTTTTACTTTATTTGTTGTCGATATTATTATTTTCTAATAATATTATTAAATTAATCGAGTTTATTAAACTCATTCAAGCCAATTACCTGAATATTATTTTTTTTATTTTTTTAAATACTTACCTCTTTTTGATATTTTTAATGGAAAAAAAGTTAGCACGCGGCGTAACGCCGGCCATCTTCTTAAAAAATCTGCAATTTTTAGTTAAAGGAGGCTCCCCAGACTTTATCATTAAATCATCATTCCTCACTCTCTCATCCTATCAAAATATCTAATTTTTATGCCTAGTTCATAAACTATTACTATTTTTTTTAATCCCGGCTTGCATTAATTTTATGCAAGATCCCACTCTTGTAACCCAATTAATATTAAATCTAAAAATTAAAGAGAGATTATGATGCGCATCTAGAGGAAAAAAAAACCTAGAATCCACAATCAAGAAATAAAATACTTATCCAAGAAAGCTAAATTCATATTAGAAAACCCCAACTCGTTGATTATTTGAATTAAGAACCGAAGGTATATGATTAGAACGTCACAAATATGATCTCCTTGATAAGTTCTGAAAAGTTCAACGAATAATTAAACAAAGTGATCAAATAATTTTTTTATTCAATATGTCTAATATATTTTCACATCAAAAAATAAAAAAGGTATTTATATGATTAACTTAAACAAACATAAAGCCTAATTAATTATAGGTTAAAATTTTAATTCAAATAACTAACTAACTTAAAAGTATGGATGAAATAAAGTACAAAGTCAAAGTCTTGTATAAATAAAAGCTCAATTTGCATAGTAACTTCTAGGCCATATTAGAAAGCCTTTTCGATGTCTAACTGCTACAAAATTTTAATCTTGTTGGAATCAAGGCCCTTAAAATCTTCTAGCAAACTCTTAGCTAAATCTAACAGTCAGATTCAAATTTATGATCATTAATGTCATAATCCAATTTTGGATCCCCAAGATTGTTTTTTATAAAAATACATCTTTCTTTATTCAAAAGATCAAAAAAAAAAAATTCAAAGATTCAAAATCCAAAAATATTTTCAGGACACAAAGATATAAGCTTTTAAGCCGCAGCAAACCAGGATTCCAAAACAATAGCTAAGTTGGGATATTTTGACAAGATGGGATAAAGAAAGACATAAAAGAAAGAAAATTGATGTTGAAATCCAAAATTGACCAAAACTAGAAAAATTATTTAAGTTTAAGGACTTAATCAAATTTTTAACAAGTTTGATTGACTTATTTAAGGACTTAATTGAAGAAAAATTAAGTTTGAAAGTCAATTGGAAAAAAATTAGAAGAACTTAATTAAAGAAAAACCAAGTTTGGAGACCTAATTCGAATCAATTCGCAAAGATTAAAAGATCAGGCACACAATTAAAACTTTGAAAGGCTAAATTGGTGTAATCAAGGGTTCAATTGAAATAAATTTGAAGATTGAAATCTGATTAAGTGTCAAATTAAAGAATTTCAAAACCAAGAACTAAAGTGTAAAAGGCATATAAGTTCGAGGACTGAAATTAATCAAATTAGGGGTCACTTTGAAAGAAATTAAAAGTTTGATTATTGATAGAGGTCAAATTACATAATATGAAAATCAAGGACTAATTTGTAAAAGACGCTTAAATTAAAACATTTAAATTAAGGTTTCTAAGAGTGCAATTGCAAAAATTAAAAAGTTTCATGATTAATTGAGGGCACTATATCCTGAAATTGGAAAGACAGAGACTAAATTGAAATTTCCCAAAATCCTAATTAATAATCCTAATTTTTTGGGTTTAAACATATAATATGTCACTCGTTTTTAATGATGTCATCCCATCCTTGTTTATCATCTTCTTTAGATAACAAAAGCTAGTCGAGATGCCACTTTTAAATGAATGAATGTAGCATCTCTGACCATCTTAGGGTCTTCAACCACTACCACTCGACTGAGAAACGTTTCCTTTACAAAGATTAGCTACTCCCATAAAATATTTACTTCTCATTTGCTTCAATGAGGTTGACAATATCTTGTCCCTAGTCAGCCTCTCCTACGTTGATAGATATAGGTTGATTGGGGATCGATCTTCCAATAAATGAACGAGGAGTTCTAGACCTCCAAATCAGTTAGGGTTTGTTTTTAATGGTAGATATACATCCCCGTAAATGATTCATGTTTGCCTATGACACATTTATATCCTATTTGTCACGATGATCTCGCCAAAAAGCTCATTTAGTCAGTCATAACTGAAGAAAAAAAATCTCATGTTTGGGTAGACTTTGTGGTTGCCTTCTCTTAATAGGTTTGAGCTCATAAAAGGATTAAATTGATGCAAACCTCATGATCACGTGGTCACACAACCCACACGTAAAGACATCAATTTCCGGAAAGCCAAGTAAATCAGGGTTGATAGGAGTGTGACATAAAGATAACTTATACCTAGGCACCAATACTATTAGAAATGAAAAACCCCACCCAACAAATATTGATTCGCGAATGAGAAGTATAAGGATGACACTACAAAGTCAGTTGTTCTTTAATAAGTTATTTTTTAGTTCTTTATAGAACCAAGGAAGGGAGAATATCTCACCAACACACACATAAAGTGTGGCAAATAAGAAGTTTTATTAATCTGAATTGTCTAACTTACATATCTGATTATGCCTTCATTTATATTAACTCTAGACTTAAATAAACCCTAATGGACCCCTCTTAGGTGGACTTACATGAGGCCCACTTACAATTGACCCAAATAAGTAATAATAACCCAAAGAGTTAAGAAAATAATAAAAATAATAAAGATCCAAAAATTATTATCCTAAATATGCTAGAATCAAATTTGTCACCCTTAAAAATTTCCAAATAGACTAGGAAATTTAATATGAAGGTAGAATTAATTATGAAGTCTTCTTTTCTTCTTGTCACTAGGATGAATAAGGAATCCTTGTAAGAAAAGGATTCTGAAATATTTATGAATCTTTGTCACACTTGAAAACTATATCGCAGCCCATTAAAGATAATTGTAGAACTAGGAGTTCCTAAAACAAACTGTCACATTTTTGTAGGAAAAAAATCCTAGCCAAATAGGAAGTCCATAAGTCAAAAGGACACTCCATATAAAATTCATCTACAAGTCCATAGGAAGTCCATAAGTCTATATTTAAATGTCTTCTCTAACATCGATTACCCTGAACTTTTAACCTAAGGTAGGAAAAAATATCAGGAGACTTCATATAAAATTTCAGCCCGATCAATGGTCGGATTAAGAATTATAATTGTTGCCATGAAACTGAACAGTTGTACATTTTACGCCACAATCCGAATCTGATTTTTTTTTATTGCCATGATCGTATCATAAATGAACCAAAATGCACCTTTTATAGGGAGGTTAGATGAGAGGATGAGGAAGAATCTTTCATAAAGCACCCATCTTGTACAAAACCACCATGGTTTTGAAATTTCTGATTTTGGTTTGCTTATAAAAGGGCAAGTGCTCTTGAGCAAAAGAGGGAGGGGACAAGAAAATCATGGAGAGAAAATAAAAAGAAAAACATAGAAGGATCCCTTAGTAAATAGAGAGAAATAATTAAGAAAATCATGTGAAAATTTAAAAGAAGAGGGGAGAAAAGAACATACAAGCTAAGGATTAGAAGTTAAGAAGAAGAGGAAAGAAGCAAATAAAACAAAGAAGGAATCCATATTATCCATACAAGGTATACCTTTAACTTTAATAGGGGGTGGAGCTCAATGGGCACACCCCTCCCACTTTCACTTGGCTTTTAAAAGGATGTTTAAGAATATGGTAGCGGTTGCTTTTTAAAGTGCTTTTTCACTCAAAAATATATCAAAATAATTTTTTTTATTTTATAAAAATTATTTTTAACATCAGCACATCAAAACTGTTATAAATCAATTTTGGGTTTCCTCTAAAATTATCAGTTTCTTTTAAAATTAAAAACAAAAACTTAAAAAAATTGAACGAATAAAGAGCAACAAAAAAGTAAAAAAAACTGACAACTTCGCAAGAGCATGCTGAGAAGGGTTTCAAATGCGTGCAGGAACCAAACTGAGATTTTGGACAAAAATCAAGAACCTAATTATACCCGAGATAGAAAGACAATGCCAATTTAATGTCAAATTAAATTATTATTGCATGAATTTGCCTAAAATTTAAGCTTGAGGACTTAATTAGACTTTTAATAAGTCAATTTGATTAATCATGGGCCTAATTAAAGATTTAATTAAGTTTAAGAATTAATTTGGGCCAACTTAAAAGAATTAGTTAAGTACAAGGACTTAATTAGACTTTTAATGAGTAAAATTAATTTATTAGGGATTTGATTGAGGAAAATAAATTTGAAAGCCTAATTTGGGTTTCATTGAGAAGATTGAATTTTTAAAGGACTAGATTTAATTTTTTTCAAACTCATCTAAGTGAAATCATGGATAAAATTGTAAGAAAATCAAAGTTTGATGATTAATTAAGGGCCAAATTATCATTTTTAAAGTACACATTCTACATTTAAGTAAGTTGGACTTGTTTCTTCACAAAACCTTTCTGCTGGTAGAATTTATAAGTTGTCTTAGAAAACTTATATCTCTCTCATATAAGATCTTTTTATGTTGGAATTTGGTAGGATGATAGGTGGTTAAGTCAGGAATCCAAAAAAATTTAGTTTGTATAAAATGGACTTATCTAACTCAATATATACAAGTCGGAATGGTCGAAGGTCAAAACTAGCAGAATGTAAGACTTGGCTTTGAAGGCAATGATTTTCATCCTCTTTCTTTTTTCTTTTTCTTGTCATATATGTGTATAAAGGTGTGGATTTTAGCTTTTTAATGCTACTGGAATCATTTTATTTCGATCTCTACAACTCAAGTTCTGCATAAAACATCGATTAGATGTCAAATTTGCTAATATTCAACACGAGTTTGAACATGGTCTGAATTTTATCTCAAATTTACTTCTTTTTGAATCTGACATCCAAACATTCCTTATAAATATAAAACAAAGATTGTCAAGGCATATATATATATATATATAACATGAACAAAATAATAGGTAAATATGGGTAAAACTATCAAATAATCTGGTTACATTAGTGCATTTTAGCCCCCGTATGCCAGATAGTGTCCTTTCTAACCTTATCTATCTGAGTGTGCTTTCCAGCCCTCACATATAAGTTAATATGCTTTTAGCCTTATTTATGTTTTTTTTTTCGAGTGCGTTTTCTAGCCCCTGCATACCAGATAATATGCTTTCTAGCCTTATTTATTTCCTTTTGAGTGTGTTTTCTAGCCATCGCATATCAGATAATGCGCTTTCTAGCCCTATCAATTTTCTTTTGATTGCATTTCTAGCCATTGCATACCAAATAGTGCGCTTTCTAGCCCCATCTATTTTTTCCAAATGCGCTTTCTAGCCCTCACATACCAAATAATGTATTTTCTAGCCTTATATATTTCATAATGAGTGTGTTTTATAACCTTTGCATACCAAATAATGTGCTTTCTAACCTTATTTATTTCCTTCTAAGTGAGCTTTCTAGCTCTCACATAACAAATAGTGTGCTTTCTAGCTTTATCTATTTTCTTTTGAGTGCATTTTCTAATTCTTATATACCAGATAGTGCGCTTTCTAGCTCTCATTTTTAACACTTTTGGAAGGATTGCCCATTTCTTGATTTGATAAATCCATAACCTCTTGTATTTTCTTTTTTATAAGCTTATTATCTAAACTCCCTTACGAGACTTTTTATCATAAATATTGTAAAGAGAGGGTAACTATCATAACTCAATTTTAAGTTTTCTAAAAATTATTCTTTTCTTTTAAAATTAAAAAAACAAAATAATAAAGAGCAATAAAAATGTGAAAAAGACTAGTAAGTTGGCAAGAGCAAGATAAAAAGGGTTATGAATATATGGAGGAACCAAATTGAGATTTTGAATAAAAATCAGGAATCCAATTATACTTAAGATTGAAAAACAATGCAGATTTAAGGTCAAATTAAATTATTATTGGATGAATTTGCATAAAATTTAAGTCTGAAAACTTAATTAGACTTTAATAGGCCAATTTGATTTAATCATGGGCCTAATTAAAATGTTTAATTAAGTTTCAGAATTAATTTGCATCAAATTAAAAGAATTAATTAAGTGCAAGCACTTACTTAGACTTTTAATGGGTCAAATTAATTTTATTAGCGATTTAATTGGGAAAAATTAAGTTTGGAAGCCTAATTCGAGTTTAATTGAGAAGATTAGATTTTTAGTAGACCAAATTTAATTTTTCCAAACTCATTTGGATGAAATCAGGGATAAAATTGTAAAAAAATTAAAATTTGAGGGTTAATTAAGGGTCAAATTAAAACAATTCAGAACCAATGGTCTTTTTGCAAAAGGTGTGTGAATTCAGAGACCCAACTCAACTAAAAAAATGAAAAAAAAATAAAAAAACCAGAAATTCAAAAGTCAATTAGAGACGAGATCAAAAATATCCAAGATCAATAACAAAGATGAAAGAGATATTAAACTTAGGAGATCAATTTAAAACTTGGCAGGGATGAAATTAAATTGATTTTTAGAATCAAAATTCAATTGAAGACTTAATTGAACAAATCAAAAGATTAAGGGCTGAAATTGAAAAGAGGTTAATGTCCTAATTCAGGTCAAAACCCAAAAAGCACAGTTTCATTTAAATGAAACAATGCCTTTTAGTGTTGTTTTGACCACAACAATGTTGTTTTGGTCAACAAAAGTCACAATAAAATAAAGTGTAAGTCGACATGTCGTCTAGCACTATTTCATCATTTCCTACCTTTATACCATAAAAGTTGCCCATAAAGCCACTTTTGAAGGTTATTTAATGCTTCCTCTCTCCTCCAAACAAGACAAAGAAACACAACATCTCCAAGCTTTGACTTTGGACTACACCCCCGTCTCTTTCTTTATCGGTTTGTCGCCCTACATCTGCTACAATAAACAGCTAAAACCTCTAATCTGACCAGCTTTAATGGTTTGGTTTTGTAGTACTTGGTTGTTGATTTGTTGCCAACAATTGAGATTATTTCCAAGCAAATCAATAGCCACAAACCATGTTTAGGAAACATCCCATGTTCTTTTTTTATCCTAGTTTTTGAATTTTATGTTCACGTTATAAACTTTAATTGTTTTTAATGTTTTAGTCATTTGATTTTGAGAAAAAGAAAAAGAGAAAGTTATCGAAAATTAAAGAAAAGAGAGAAAGTCATCAATTGACTATATTTCCGCTACAAAAATAAAATTGGTGTCATTGGATTTTTATTTGTGAGAGGAGTGTCATTTAGGTTTAGTTAAAAAACTTTCATTTAACCAGAAAAAAAAATTGGATCTTAAAAAATGTTTTTGATTGAGTTTAATTTTGGATCATTTGACCATTTTTAAGAGTGTTTTGAGGTCAAAATGAGTTTTTAAAGGTGTATTTTTTAAGGGTTTTTTTGGATAAAACAAATAGTTGAAAATTGAGTTTTTTTTTAATTCAAAACATTGAACCTTGAATTTTTAGGCACTTTTGATGGCTAAAATATTTATCAATAGATAACACACTGTGTATTATGTTTTTTTTTAATATGAAGGATTAAACAAAAACAAATACAAGGATAGAAGGTTAAACATGCGGACTTGGTGTTATAAGCCCCCATGCGCTTATGCTTTTTTGTATGCCAGCCCACCCAGGTCTAGACTCCTAACCTCGTTTTACACAACTCTTTAGTTTTTTTTTAATTTTTAATTAAATTTTATTAAAAAATATTATATATAAATAATTAAAAATATGTTTGGAATTTTATTATGTTAAATATCATATTCAATTTTACTTTTATTTTTAAATTCAATTATAGAATATTTTTGTAATATTAGAAATCATTTTGTTAATTATTATATATGACCCTCATGTTAATTTTTTATATCATGAATATTTTTTATTGTAATTTTTTATATAATTTTCTTATATTAATTATTGTTTTCCTTCAATTGTATACAAAATCTTAAGGTATGATTTCTATTTTTTATTGAAATTTATTTTTTCATATTATGATGAGTTTGTTTTATTTAAAAAACAATGTGCTTTGTAATACTTATTTTTAATTATTAATTTTTTTTACAAAAATAATATTTTAATTGCCTTTGCTTTTAATTTTTAAAAATATGCTACTAATAAAAAAATATTTTGTTAAAAAAAGCGTGTATAAGAAAAGAATAAATTCATTTAATATTTTTTCTTTAGAATTAAATTTGTAACTTTTCCTACAAATATCTATTTTAATTATAAAATAAATAAATAAAATTAAAAGTTAAAAAATTAGCTTGCAACATTGCATGGGCAAAAAACTAATTAAATTACAACACTACAACCAAATGGATTTTTTATGGTGTTTTATTAATTATATGAAGAATGAAACACCTGTAAATGAGTTTATAACAACTTAGTATTATACCTCAGTTGCTAAAACATGATAAAAAAACCATGAGGCAGCAGGTTCGAATCTTATTAACAACATTATTTTCCAACAAATAATATGTGATTTGTTTAATTTTTTTTTAAAATAAAGACTGATGACAATATCAGTCAAGTGAACCTGGTCTCTAAATTCATGTGGGCCTGATATGCTGCTAGAAGTCAAATACTTGACCTGATCTGTTTTATTGTTTTTTTGATACTCCAAAAAAAAATATCAAATTTATTTACTTTTTAGTTTTAACATGATAATTAAATACTATTATAAATTTATATTTAAATTTTAATAATTTTTTTTATTTATTATGTATATGATATAAAAGTACTAATACTAATAATAATTTGATTATGAAAATTCAATTCAAATCTTTTTTTTTAATTCTTAAAATTTTTTAGATATATTTTTAATATGATTTTATCAAATTTATAATGTTTTTAGATTTCAATCATACATAAAATACAGATTATTTTGATAATTTTTAAAAATTTCTTTGATAATCATAAAATGTTTGGTTTTTTAATAAAAATAATGATTCAAGTTAAAAATTATAAGTTTACTAAGATGAACAAGAGATATATTAATAAAAAAAATTATCTTAATTGAAAAATATTTCAAACAACTATACTTTTGGGTTTAATAATACTAACAAACAATGATGCAAATTAAAAACTTGAGATATATTAATATAAAAATTTATGCTAATTGAGGGTTTTTTTTTCTAAACAACTGTATTTTTGGAATAAAAAACAATTCCGTGAAACCCATGTATTTGTTTTTTTCCCTGATCAATTATACAAACTAGTATATAACTAGAGCAAATAACTAAATTTATTCTCGCTACACACGAATGCAGCTTCACGGTAAAAACAAAAGGAGAAATTAAAGGCCGGCGTGCCTTTGCCATTGACTTAGAACTCAAACACTTTGAAAACAAGACAAGGTAGAGCGTGACATGGAAGAAGATAAGAATAAGATTTTTTTATTTTTTATTTTTTATTTTTTTTAAAAGAAAGGTTTGGTGACAAACTGCCTAGGAGGAAGCATCCTGATTCCTCAAGAATCATATGATGCGGCAGTCATCATCGTCGCCCTCAATCCAAAAACACCGTGTCATCAAACTTCACATAGACAGATAAGAAGCATATCACGTGAGGTTGTATCTCATAATTTTATCAGCCTGCTTTCTTAATTCATGAAAACCCGAAAAATAAAAATAAAAAACAGTGATTTTTTTATTTGATTTGGTATAGTTTAAAATTCAAGTTTTGGATTTTGACCGCATCACCGGATTATCTGGGTAAATTGTTTTTAAAAAATTAAAATGATGTCGTTTAATAAAAAAAAAATTAATAAATTATAACCAGGATTTATTTATATATATTTTAAGGTGGTTAAACTTTTTATTATCCATTTAATTTTTATTTTAATTATATTATAATATTATGAAATTGTATAGTTCTACTATTTAAGTTTACATTATTCTCGGGTTAAAAAAAATATTCTGGACACCGTTCTCTAAACAGTTAGGAAGAGGGAGAGGTTTTTTTATTTTTTTAGTATTTGAGAAATAATTAAAGAAGAACGCACGTGTCCGCCATTACTCGGTGGACATGTGGACACTGCACTCCACCGCACACCTTCTCCTTTTGGTAAGGTCAAACTGTTTATAGAAAACGACGGCCCCTCCTTTTGACCTTTTCGACCTTTCCTTTTTTACCCCATCCTCACCTCACCTGTAAGGTCATTTATTGTAGCTCCAAACAAGGCACAGTTTCTCCTTTTAGATTGAAGTTGAACTCAACTGTCGTGTTGCTCCTCAAAATAGAAGCACTTTCTTGAATGTTCTAATAAGAATAGCTTTGTTCTGGGGTAAAATAAAAACTCGTTTGTTTTTATGTTTTTTTCTTATTTTATTTTTATTTTTCAAATTATTTTGAGGTATTAATATTTAATGATAAAATATTTTTTTTCAAAAATAGAAACTTACTTTAATGATAAAATGCATTATGTAAAATCTAATTGGAAGATATATTATTGATGAAAAAATGTACCAGCATAGCATGAAATATGGGGAAAATAAGGGGTAAAACAAAATATAATAAGACAAACAAGAGGTAAAGATAAGTGTTAAGAAATATCTATCCATTTTTAATATTTATATTATTTGATTTCTTTTCGATTTAAAAAAATCAATAATATAAATATTATAGATAATAGTAAATTAAAAAAATTATAAATAAATATTACAGTTTTACTTACGAGTATAATTTTTAAAACTTATCAACCTCACATATCCTATATTTTATTTGTTTTTATATTTGATATTTTATAAATTAAATACTTATTTTTATTTATTTAGGAACGTTTCGATTTAAAGTTCTTGATAGCATGTTTTTTAAAGATTTATTTAATGTAATAAAATTTTTTTGTTTTTTTGCTATAAATTCCTTTATAAATACAAATCTATAAAAATTTACAATATAAACTTTATTGATGTATATCTATAATATCCACAAATAATTAAGCCCCATCTAATATATATAATCCTTTTAAATTAAAAAAAATAGAATTAATTAAGTGTATAATTTATAAAATATTAAAAGTTTGGTAAAATAAAATCTATAAACACCCTCTGGACAAAGTAGCCACAGATCAAAATCATCGGTTCTAACTCATCCAATACATTTCACGTTATCAGTATTCAATAAATAAACAAATAAATTAATTAAAAACAAACTTCAATAATAATTCTCTAAATCGCAAATATATATATACAAAACCAGAATCCGCCAAACCCCAAAACCAGCAGAGTACACAGGGCATGGACATAGCTGGATTTCTAACAAGACGACGCATAAAACTCCACCCTTTCCAAATTACCTAAACTACCCTTCTCCCTCCCTCCCCTCTTTTCTTCTCCAAAAATTCACAATTCTTTGCCCTCTAATTTCTTGTTTTTGGCATCAATGGAAATGACAAATGTGAAATCTGTTGATCAGGCGGTGGAGGGAATTATGAGAATTCATAGATCTTTACCGACAAGACCAGGGATCGAAGAAGTAGAAGCTTCAAAGACATTGATTCGGAATGTCGACAAAGAAGAACAAGCGAAACTGGAAGCGATTTCGAAGCAGACAAAGAGCCCTGATTTTCCTCAAGAGTTGTTCATGATCTTGCAAGAAATGCAAAAGCAGTTGACGTTCTTTCAAAGCAGAGACCAAAAGAGGGAGGCATTAAAATTGCTTGATCTTGAAAATGTTCATAACCTGTTCGATGAATTTATTCAAAGAGCTTCCAAATGTCTTTCTTCGCCTTCTTCTTCTTCTTCTCCCCCTTCTGTTTCTGGGTTTGACTTTTCTTCGAATTATACGAATGGGGGCAGCAGTTCTTTTAAAGGGAGCGCTGCTGCGGGTTCCTTTTCCATTGATGGATCATCCATGGCTACATCGTCTGGATTGTATTATGCAGAGAAAGAGCCGACGAGGAGTGCTGAATTGTTTACTAGGGATGATAGTTATGTGAAGAAAACGAAATCTTCGTTTTATTCCGATGGTATTGGTGTCTCTTCTACGCCGCATATTGCGGACTCTACTTTAAAAGCTAGTTCAATCAGTTCAAGTAAGCTTTGATTTCTTGTCGTTTTGTGTTCATTCTTTAACGGGTTATGCTTATTTTAGTTTCCAACTAGTAATTGCTAACAGGTAGTTTTGTTTGAATTGCTTTTTTTTTGTGATAATTTCTAGGTGCGTAATGTTTGTGATGTAAAGGTTGATTTTGTATTGCTAATTGTGTAGGTCAAGATGGTGAGAAGTTGAGTCTAATTAAGCTTGCGAGTTTAATTGAAGTTTCTGCTAAAAAAGGAACACGGGAGCTTAATCTCCAAAACAAGTTGATGGATCAAGTAGATTGGCTACCGGATTCGATAGGCAAGCTGTCGAGTTTGGTTACGCTAGACTTGTCTGATAATAGGATTGTGGCGTTGCCAGACACTATTGGAGGTTTGTCATCATTGACGAAGTTGGATTTGCATGCCAATAGAATTGGTGAACTCCCAGGATCTATTGGGGATCTTCTTAGTTTGGTTGTTCTGGATGTGAGGGGTAACCAGTTATCGTCCCTGCCTGCTACTTTTGGCAGATTGGTACGACTTCAGGAGCTTGATCTGAGCTCAAATCGGCTCTCTTCGCTCCCTGATACGATAGGTTCACTTGTTAGTCTGAAAAATTTAAATGTGGAGACCAATGATATTGAAGAAATCCCATATACTATTGGCAAATGTTTGTCACTAAAGGAGCTTCGTGCAGACTATAACAGACTCAAGGCACTGCCAGAAGCTGTTGGAAAGATAGAGACTTTGGAGGTTCTATCTGTTCGGTACAATAACATCAAACAGTTGCCTACAACAATGTCATCTCTATTAAGCTTGAAGGAGCTAGATGTAAGTTTCAATGAGCTTGAGTCAGTGCCTGAGAGCTTGTGTTTTGCTATATCACTCATCAAGATGAATATAGGAAACAATTTTGCTAATATGCAATCCCTACCAAGGTCTATCGGGAACCTTGAGAATCTTGAAGAGCTGGATATTAGCAATAACCAGATACGTGTCCTTCCAGGCTCTTTTAGGATGCTAACACGACTTCGTATCTTACGTGTAGAAGGAAATCCTTTGGAAGTACCACCAAGACATATAGCTGAAAAGGGTGCCCAGGTATGTGTACTCTTGCATTTGGTTGTTACATAGGATCCGATCTCTATGTAAAGGCCTAATTTGCCTACACTATGACTGATTGAAACTCGTCTTCTCTATCTGATCTGTGTTGTCTCAGGCTGTTGTGCAATACATGGCCGAACTTGTTGAAAAGAGGGACATCAAAGCCCAACCTGTAAAGCAGAAAAAGAGTTGGGCTCAAATTTGCTTCTTTTCAAAGTCAAACAAAAGGAAGCGCAATGGCATAGACTATGTGAAAACCTGAATCACCTAACATGAAACACAACATGACCTTTATGTAGGGTAAGTTTGAGAATCATCTTCAGTATCATGTTGAGAGGAGGGGGGCTGTTTGGCTGTGATAAGATTGAGGAGTTACTTCTAAGGCGGGTTTTGATAATTTCACACTGCAAATTGTGCTTTTCTTATTTCATCTTGCATTGATATTGCTGCTGAGTTTAATTAAGTGGCATGCTTACACCATGACTGATTGAAGCTCTTCTTCTCCGTCTTTGCTGAGGTTATAGCGGTTTGCAAAGCAGAAATTCCAGCGCAACAAATTCACACATCAAACAGGGGACTCAGTTCATAAAACATGGTTTTCACTCTTGATCGTCAAATTGCAGATTTTCATTATTGTTTTGTTTCTATTCTTGGCCTTTTCATTTTATTCCATTTGTATCTGATGCCCTTGAACTGTAAGAGGTGTATAATTCAGCTGGCGGATAGGAGGGCGAGGAAAATAACATGTTTTGTATTCTTAATTGTATGAAGTTTGATCTTACCTCTACCACATGTAATAGAATCTTTTTCTATGTTTTAGATTCAGTAGAATTTAAAATTTCTTTTGTCTAATGCTTTTATTGCAGTTCTAGTAAACATTAACATCTGCCGTTCTAGTAAAAGTTAAAATAAATCAACATTTTCTAGCTAGGCCATTTATTCAGGTGCCCGGTGGTTTCTTACTGGGAGTATGGTTATATCAATTTATGCTGTGCGCTGATTTCTAGAGTGCAAATGAAATCATGCATGCCATATTGTGTTTAGTTCTCTCTCGTTCCCCTGATTTTGGTTTTTACTTGATAGGTAGTTGACCTAGCACCGCTTGCATGTGTTTCTTCTACAACAGTCTACTTTGATAATATTTTTTACTTGTATTTTCTGGATTCTTTTACAGATCTTAGACAAAAGAGTTTACTTATATTTCTTTCTTTGGTTTACAATATTTCCAATGTTGTCTAATTTATCTAGAAATTGATTATTGAATAACCGATTAAACTGTAAACATGTTGGAACAGGAACATCTTTATTATTAGCATGCTTACAATGATAGCGTATTTATGTGTTTGGAATTTATTTTAGCCATTGGTTATTGATCATTCTTTTGCCTAGAATTTGTTGATATCATAGTTCTATCTGGATTCAGTCAATCTATTAACTGATAGATGGTGAAAATACTGAGAGAGACGAAAAAGAAAAAGAAAAAGATAAAAGAAAACATTGAAAGACAGTTCTTTGCCTTGGGCTTACGCCAGAATGAGAGCAAACAATATCCGTCTTCAGCTCCTTGCCTGTCTTGTTTACAGATTATCAAAGGGGTTGGAAGTGTGTTCTCCAAGAGAGTCCATCCAGAAGCCACTTTTTATGACCTGTGATTTGCGAGTGAGACAGCTATCTATCCCTTCTTGGGAAGGGAAACATCAGTGGTCTGGTAGGTTCAGGTAGGTGGGAGGCATCACAAGATTTTGTGGCAAAGAAGCTGATAATTTCATGGGCTGAGTACAACTTCACATGATCAGTCTAGGTTAGGGTTGGCAAACTTGAATTTGAAGATCCGTCGAGGTTAGTTAAGTTAGTAGTTTCCAAATGTAAATAATCTAGGTTGCTTTGAAAATTGGTATAGAATCCCAACCTCTGATACCACATCTCCTGAATCTTGGCATTTTGACAGTGGTGACATGTAGATCTTGATGTCTCCAATATGACTTCAGCTCTCACGAGCTATGCTTTGCACTCAGCTTGACATTGCTCTTAACTGCTTTAGTTTACCTTATGTATTCCATACCTTACGTATTCCATACATCATTATATATAAATCATACACAGAAGATGGTGGGTCAGTACCGACTGAATCGTACTATGTTGAGGTGACATCTCTTTAAATCAGAAGGTAGCTTTTTTTAGGGAGAAATAGGAAATCAGCAGTTAGAGGCATTATTAGTGTGATTGGATTCTTTATTAGGTAAATGCCATGCTAATCATTGCTATTATGTGTAACCTGAACAGTGTTGTTTGTATTGGATCATGATAATTATGTAATAGAAACAGACTGTTAGTTTCAGGAAAACAGACTGCTGTTTGTATTGGAGTATGTTGGCACTGATCAGGTAGCAAAACACTCTTTGACTTGGACTTTTCGAAGGGTTTAAAGAACAGCAGCTTGTTTGTTTAATATATATTTATGATTTTTCAGTTTTGGGATCTGGGAAGCCAGGCATAAATAAGCTGGAGATGATGACCGTAGGATCTGGCTTATCTGTCCTCTTTTTGAAAACAAGAAAAACTTCCATGGCTGCATAGTTAAGACCCGGAACTCAAAACCACCCTCTCCTAACAGGAGCTTTATTGTGGATTCGATATTCAAGTGGCATCCACTTATCACGAACACGAAAATTAAGCCCATTTTTCTAGTTTGGTTAAAAACAAACAATCCACATCAAAATTTTTTTAAAAAAAATCTGTAAGAACCTAACCTTGGAATTAAATCCACTTGCAATTAAGTCAATCTTGGCTTGGAAGAAGATACAGTGCTATTTGTTAGATTTTTCTGTAGGAATCGTGCTCGGTGTTGTTTACTCAAAATTTCGAAGGCCCCGCCAATTAAGAATAACAATTTTGATTGATTATTAATTTGGCCATACATGGATAAAGCTGTAGGTGTAGAAAATGGCAGAAGATGATACTCAAATTCAGGTTCGATCCAAAACAAAAATCAAGTTAGATAGATCTGTTTCAAGTATTATAACTCTAAGGGAATATGTTATGTAGTTATTCAGTTGGTTATATATAACATTGATTTTATTTATGTAGAATGAATTTTTATTATTATTAACATTCATTTATATTTGATTAATGAATCTAATGTTTAATTAATGAGTCTAGGGTAAGTATAAGGTTCATGAGACAAAAATACTTTGCAAAGAAAATTATAAATTATTGTAATTATAAGATTCTTACTGCATCAAAATATTATTCCTAAATATTCATGGTCAATGTTCTATTAAAACTGAATATTAATTAGAGCTATTGAGATCGGTACATATTATGTTCATTTCTTTATGAAAGAAAGCAGTTGATTTCATAAACTGAGATATGAGGGATTCCTGAAACTAATATGTATGTGCTTGTCAGATGACATGTACATTAAATAGATCTGTAAGAGAATTCCATATGGAAATATCACTTATGTCCATGGAAAGACTCGTGATAATTGTGTAAGTGATCTAAAACTTGAGATCACCAAGTTATCTTATAAAAAAGTATTATGTTTTATCCTGACCACATGTTGTCTTAATCAAGGGTAACATATGAACAAATATTGGGTATAAATGTATTTGAGTAATCAAGAGAGGATTCATCACCCTAGATAAATTAAGAAAAATATTTCATCTGTTCTCAAATAGCATTGATTGTGGAATCCTTAGCCAAATGGAATGGAATGAGTTTTGAAAAGAGTTTCAAAATCTTATTTAAAGAATCAATGACTATAATGTTGAGAATTAAAATGATTTAACAAAGTAGACACACTCCATGTTATAATGTTTAAACCAGAATATTTATGATGAAGGGATAATAATTACAATGAAAAATTAATCACTAAAAGGTTAAGTTAAACTACTATTGACTTTTCTAATATTTGAAAGATCATGACATATTACTATATATTATATTTGATCTTCAAATATAAATTAATCAATCGTTGAATTGATAATACATTAATTTGTTTAATCCTATTTTATTTAAGATTATAATTTATATTTGGGCCAACTTATTAGGGAACCTAATGGGTCACACACATAAGAATCATTGGTCAAAAATTAAAATGAGATGATTAATCAAGTGTGATTTGATTGTAAATTAATTTTAGAAATTGAGAACTAGAATATAATTAATACAAGATATTACAATTCTAGACCTAGAAAAATCAAGTAGGGACTTGATTGATTAATATTATTTAAGAAGAAAGTTGATATTTTGCTATTTATAGAGTTTTTACGGTTCCTTATAAATAGAATGCTATACCTCTTATATCCTAAGAGAAAGGTGAGAAAAATACAATATGTAAACACCTAAAACATAAAAGAAAAGAGTTAGCACTCTAAGGTATAATAATCCCTCTCTACTAAAAGGGTTTAAGAGATTTCTTACGGGTGGTTCGTGTGGATTACTGTTAGAAACCGGATATTTAAACGACTCGTGGTTTGGGACAACCCAGTCTTTAAGCAAATATTCAAAGATGAAAAGAACATCTATTTTTTAGGTAATCTTTACATAAACCCTAAACAACTATAGATTTATTTAACAAAATCCTTGAGACTCCTGAAAAATTTTAAATTTATTGTTTTTGCTACGTATATGTTTTTTAGGAAACTCAACAGGAACATCCTCATTTAACTGAACATCACAACTCCTTTACAATCACTAAATCTGTTGACAATTGATTGAGCTATACAAAGAGAATAATCATCATGTCTTAATCCTTTCAGTCAAAAGACCCGTTTACTTGATAATACAATTGTTGAAACCTAGATAAAGCCCTTGTTTGGTATTGCGTTTCAAACGAGGGTTGACCAAAATTTGAATTTTTTTTGCTTAAAATTATTTTTTTAATGTTTTTGGATTGTTTTGATGTGCTGATATCAAAAATAATTTTTAATATATATATATAATATTATTATTTTGATACATTTTCCAGTGAAAAACACTTTGAAAAGCAACCGCTATTACACTACCAAACATTCCTAACCCTTACGTAAATCTAATTATATTGTACAATATTACGTAGATAGAACAACCAAACATTTGCTCCTAGAAATCTAATGTGGAATTGTATTTCACATGACTAGTTAGGAGTTAGAAGATATAATTTGTCAATAATTAAGAATCAAACTTCAATTCTTACTTATATGAACTAAACTGATACAACCTTTTACTATGGTCTCATTGGCAAAATTATGCAGCCATAAACATATATTGAGGTCCATTATATATTGTACAGAACATGCATCATAAATGAGTAAAACCCCTAAAAACTTGTTATGATGCAAATAAATCCTAGATTATTAACAAATCAAGTTGCCCGAATGGTTTACTGCAAATAAATGGACTAAAATTGATCTAAATTATAGGGTTAAGACAATGTTTTTTTTTAAAACACGAAGAAAATTACCCAAAAAAAATACAGAATTGAAGAACAAGCTGCCAAACTAGAAATGGACTTTGAGGCCTCTAAACCTGCTGCTTTTGGTCCTCATAAACTACATTATCTATATCAAGCATAGTTGAATAAAAAAAACTAACAAAAATATCAAATCACATAAACATCCATTAAGTTTCATTTTTCAAAACTACCAAATCAAAACAATAATCATGCTTAACCAATATGAGGTTCAAAATTGATACTTTAACACTCCATAGGATTAAAATAAAACTCAAGAGCCTTGAACAATGCTTTAGCAAACCAGAAAAATATTAAACACCTTGCTGCTATATTTAGCAGTTTTCAATCAAACTAAATGCAAGCTTAACATACCAAGACACTAATCTTCACATCAATATATTAAAAAAATTGCATTATAAAGTAAACAGAGATTTTGAATCCAACAAGTCTTATGGACTCTACTTTCAAAGTTTACAAAAATATACCTTCCAAGCTTGAAATCTTTAACGAGAGTAGATTTTTGCTGCTGCTTTTCTTTCTTCTTATCTCTAAACCTAACAAGGCCAAACCTTTGAACCTTTTTTGAGCTCTTGAACTCAGTATTGAATCCCTTAAAGCTTAACCAAATTTCTTCCCTTTTTTTATCCTTCATTTTTTGTCAGATTATCTCTCATTTTATAAGTTGATTCAGAGCTTCTAGATGAGTTTGTTAGGGTTCTAACAAACCAAAACTAGGTTGGTTTTATCACAGGATAGATGATTTTGGATTTAGGTGGTTTTGATCAAACGTGGTGGCTAAAGTGAAGTGTTTTAACTCTTTGATCTTGAGAGAAGTGTTTTCAACCTTTAATAAGAACCCTCTAGGAATTTCTAAGTGTGAACACATGAAAAAGATGGATGTTTATGTGTAAATGGGTATCTCAGTCAGGCTAACTAGGTTGACCACTTTCAAGGCTTCGTTAGAGTAATTCTGACATCATCATCATTGAAGGCCACCTGAAGTTGATAGAGAAGGTGCACATCTATTGTTTGGATCCAACCTTGTTCAATTTAAAGGTTTGTAGCTCCACATTACCCGCTTGAAGGTGCCAACTCGATCAGCTCATAATCTGAAAATTGAATGATGGCTGATTTAGGACAAGATGTTGGAGATTTCTATGGGAGAATTGAGATGTAAACATCCAATTTCATGGAAATAGGGTTGTAGAGAGGATGTTTCTCTTCCATTGAAAAAAACCACATGCCATATGATAGTCTAAAACTCCACAACAAGCTTTTGGAAGATGTTAACCTGACTATCATGAACTGCCAAGGAAAAAGATAAACAGAGGCTAAACAACATGTTGTCTGGGTTAAATACCTAGAAATTAGGGTCTTTAATTTGGGATCTGATAGATTTCATTTTATTATTTGTTCTTTTAACTGCACCCTTAATTGTCTCCCAGACTTTTAATTTCATGCAATTTTCTCTGTCAAACTTAATCATCAGCCCTAGAGTTTAATGCCATTTTGATCTTGGTCCTTGGTTTTTGATATGTGCATTTGGACTCTTAATTGACCATCAAACTTTCAATTTTCTTCAATTTGGCCCATGATTTGGTCAATTTCAGCCCTTGAAGTTTTGCGCCTATTGTGATTTGGTCTTTGAATTTGAATTTCTTCAATCAAACCTCTAATTGCCTATCAAACTTTAATTTTTTTTACAATTAAACCCCTGATTTGGCTAATTAAACTTTTCAAAGTCTAATTTCAGTCCCCCAAACTTTAATTTCTTTTAATTAAAATCCAAATTGACTTTAAAAAACTGATTTTCCTTGCAATCAAGTCCTCAATAAAATTGATTAAGCCTTTAAAAATCCTCATTGAGTTCTTACTCATCCAAATTATATTTATTTGCCCTAAATAAAAATATTTTCACCGAATAGGTCTTTTATCAATCAGGATTGGGTCGCCAATTTTGTCAATCTTTTACATACTGGTCCTTCAACTTTTTCACTTGTCATTTTAGTCCTTCATCACCAGCTTGAGCAATCTTCTAGGCTTTCTTCATGTGCATCTGTTTGTAGTTTGTATTTTTATTTATTTATTTTTTCTTGATTTTTTATGGGGTAAAAAATAGGTAACAATATGTACTGTGATTGTTTTCCTAGTAAGTTGTGTTAATGAAATATGAATGTTTAAACAACATATTTTGAAAATGAAGATGGAATGAATACGAGTTGTTGTAGGGTCAGATTAGGGTGCGAAAAAAGGCTGAAATAAACAGCCTAAAAAATAGCATAAAGGAAGTCATTTTAGTAGTCTTATACAAGATAACAAAAAATAGGAGATACAACACTGTAGAGAGGTTATAGATGTAGAAAAGTCAAGGGTTATTTGTTGGTTTATGTGTTTAAGTTAGGGTTATATATTGCATGGAAATGGATGAGTGTGTTTTGAATAGGTGCAAGGTTTGAACTTCTCATGATGTGCATAAACAATGTGAATTTCCTTTAATTGAGTTAAAGATATGGATAGAATAAGAATCGAAAGAAAATTTTTATAATGAATTCCTTAGTTATGATAACTTTGACGCTATTAATGTAAGGAAGACTGCAGAAGTTGGGCAACATTCAGGAAAAGTTGAGCGTTTACAAGTTTCAAAAGGTGCTCGACATTTTATGCCACTTTTAGAATGTTATAAAATTATGTAACTGTAAATTCCTTAAATGTATATTTTTATGTTTATTATTGAAATAAAAAGATATGAAAAGGCAAGTGAAAGTGTCATGGAGATTGTATTAACATTCTTGTATGGATGGCCGGGATCATTAGTACCTTGTGGTTAACCAGATTTGCATGTCATTCTTGTAGATCGCATGTAACACCTTACCTCACTAGCAAGATATTGTTCGTTTTGGGCCTCCCAGTCCACCCAAATTCAGGGCTTCCACCCAGGTCCCCCTCACGGTTTTGTTCTTGGCAGCCACACATGACCCCAAAACGCGTCTTACTAGTCAAGGTGAGCATGCACTTATAAGGCCCTGGCTCTAGTGCTCGCTTCCGATATGTGATCTTACAATCCCCCCACCTTAAGACTAGCCGTCCTTGGCTCTGATACCAAATGTAACACCTCCCCTTACTAGCAAGATATTGTCCGTTTTGGGCCTCCCAGACCACCCAAATCCAGGGCTTCCACCCAGGTCCCCCTCATGGTTTTGTTCTTGGCAGCCACACATGACCCCAAAACGCGTCTTACTAGTCAAGGTGAGCATGCACTTATAAAGCCCTGACTCTGAACGCTCGCTTCCGATGTGGGATCTTACATGGCAAAGCCTAAATAAGTTAATTGTTAGAAGAAAGATTGTATTTTAGTTAGAATAAAGTTTAAGGATAGAATTTTGGAAGTATTATTTAATCCTTAATATTTGTAATTATGATGTGTATTTACAACGATGAATGTTCATTTTAGGATCTTCATAAACTCGACCGGAGTAGTAGTTCTACTTATTTATTTTAATCTTTAACTTTAGGTAATGAATATGTAAATGTAAACTAAAATTACCTATTATGTCATGTAATCAAATTGATAATATTTTGTCATATGAATAAATTCGATAAAGTATAGTTAATCGATAGTTTTTAATTTCATTGTGTATATTTTATGTTTAAATATTATATCCATGTATGTGTTAAATGTAATGTTTGAAAATGATGTGATTTATTAAAGGATAGATGATAATTTGTGTGATGGGAGTAGCCAAGAGGCTATCCTTGAATTATGTCAGTTGATTGTCTATGATAGTTGGACCAAATTATATGTGCTAAATTGAGATGAGATAATTTGTGTTATGGGAGTAGCCATGAGGCTATCCTTGAATTGTGTCGGTTAATTTTCCAAGATAGTTGGACCAAATCATATGTGCTAATTGGACCAAGATAGGTTGAATACTAAGAACGTTACTTTTAAGGGAAACTCTAATAAAGTTTTGGTAGAATTAATGACGACATAAATTGACCCCAATCATGATTTTAAAAAGGAATTTAAGGATTACTGAATTAATCTAGATGAAAAAAAATAAATTTACCTCGTTTTTCATATAAGTTAAAGACTCGAAAGCTTTTAAAATTTCAAGTTGTTACAATTAGTAATTAGGATCAATGTAGAATGATTAATACTATATCTTGTACTTGAAATATGGCCTAGCTTGTCTTTGTCTCTTGTACTTCCGGAGACTTTATTTTATATGTCTTCATATGGTGACACATGATTCCCAGGAAGACATATTCATAATTTTAATTTTAATTTGCTTGTTCCAAATTTAAATTTGTCTTTTTTTCCCCTACAAGATGAATGATTAATAATTACTAGATCATTGGTATGTGCTATATTATAGATTGGATCAAAGATTCTTTAACATAAAAAAGCTTAGGTTTTGCTAAAAAATTTCTAGTAGAAAAGAAAATTTTAAACCTTTCGGAAATTGATTTAATGTGATTTGGTTGCCGTGACGAGTCCAAAGACAAACTGGATAACTGGTAAAAACTTAGTTAGACTCAAAATAAATATTTAAGATAAGATTTTTTTAATAAATATTAAGACAACAACATATTGGATCATGATAACTCATAAAAAAAAGTAAAAAAAAATTAAAAAGCTCAAACTCTAATAAATCCAATATTGAAAGATAAAACTGAAAAAAATCAATTAAAAAAATAACTAAAAAAATAACCTGAGTCAACCTGAATTAATATGCTAAACTCGCAAATCGGATCATGAAACTAGTATAACCTAATAGAAAACAAATTGAAACAAATTATGAAGCTTAATTTTTAATCAACACAGTGTTGAGAGATGAAATTGAAAAAAAAATCAATTAAAAAAAGGACACAAAAAACAACTTGAGTTAACTAAGGTTAACTTGCTTTGATCTTGATCTATATTTGTCTCTCGATTTTTCAAGTTTTGTTTTTAGATGTCATTAATGATTTTTTATTGATTTATTAACGCACATAATTTTTAGTTTATATGATTACATGTGTGCATAAAGTTTTTTATTTATTTTATTTTTTGAACTACTAAAATGTATTGAAAAAATCTACATAGATAATTTTTTATAAAAAATAAAATATTTGACCTGCGACGGAGTGCGAGTCACATAGCTATTGGGTCCGGCTTTCAACAAGACCCAGATATTTTCAATTTTATTTTTTTGCCTCTTTAAATTTTTAAAATTTTCTCTTATTTAATTTTTTTCATACGATAAAAAGAAAATAAATTGATGAGATTTTTTTTATATTATACAAAAGTTGGGTGATGATAATTTTTTTTCATTTGAGGTTGCGTTGATTAAATTTTTTCTTTTAGTGTTAGGTCCTGCTGCCCAATAAAACCTAATAGAGTTGGGTTCTACTACCACCAGGATCTATTAGCACTGGGTAGTGTTGGGCTCTATCTCTAGCAAGACCCAATAGAGTTGGGTCCTACCTCTAACATAACCTAATAGTGTTAGACCTACTATCGGCAGGATTTAATAGAGTTGAATTGCTGCTAAATCTAAAACATTTAATATTTTTTATATTTTTTTATATTAAAAAAATTATTATTGACCCTGCCACGAGCAATATACTAATATCATAAAAAAAAAAAGAAATAGAGACTAAATTATAATTTACACTTAGCTAAATTGCTCATGTATTCTTGCTTCGTTTACTCATACTTTCAGCTTCAAAAACAGGGGCAAAAAATAAAAAATAAAATAGGTGTAACCTTTAACGCTAGGCACCACGAAAAATAGTCAAATCCAAAAGTCATAGTCGCATAGACCGACGAGTTGTCGTTTACACATAAACCTCGAAACGAGCTAAAAAATAAAGGAAAATACCCTCTATGTATAAACCCTAATTGGCAAAATTCTCTCCTTGCAAACGTGCATTCCTTTTATTTTCCTAACCAGGTAGCCCCTCTCCCTCTCCCTCTCTACAATCAACAAAAGCAACAACAGTATTAAGTTTTTTTTGCAATCATGGCAACAAGTAAGTTCCTTTGCTTTCTTTTTCCTAAAAAAGGGTTCATCTTCTGAGCTTTTAGTATCTGAACCCCATTAATTCTGCTTTGTTGTTTTAATGAAATGATGTTTTATTTATGTGTTTTGTGTGCTTTCTTGATGTGGGTTAGGGCTTATGTTCGAGAATTCATGTGAAGTTGGTGTCTTTTCAAAGCTCACTAATGCATATTGTTTGGTTGCTATTGGTGGTTCTGAGAACTTTTATAGGTAATTTCTTTTAAAAGGTTTTTTTTATGTTTTTTTTTTATGTATGGTTAATTAATTAAATATGATAAAAAGCAAGAAAAGAAGTGAAAGAATTTGTTTTTATAATTAGTAATGTGATTCTACTGTTGTTTTGTGCGCAGCGCATTTGAAGCAGAGTTAGGAGATGTTATTCCTGTTGTTAAAACTTCCATTGGAGGTTCTAGAATCATTGGTAGACTTTGTGCAGGTAAAGGGTTTTTTTCTTGTTATGCCAGCCTCCTAATGGTTATTTTTTACTAATGTCTGAAAGAAATTCTGATGTGTTACTGGTTTGGTTTTAATGAGTAGGAAACAAAAATGGAATTCTCTTGCCGCATACTACTACTGATCAAGGTGAGTATTACAGTTTTGAAAATATTTGTTGTTGTGGTTAGGGTAATTGTATAAGCAGCCAAGTTGATAGTTTACTGATTTGTTGTCCTTGTTGTTTCAGAACTTCAACACTTAAGAAACAGTCTACCTGATCAAGTTGTGGTTCAGCGAATTGAAGAGAGATTATCTGCATTGGGAAATGGTGTAGCTTGCAATGACCATGTTGCTCTAACACACACTGATCTTGACAAGGTATTTTGAGCTCTTCCTTTGAATTCATTATCTTCTTATTCGCTCTGAGTACTTTATATTATTGCATATCTTTAGAAGTTTGTTCTTGCTGTCTGCTTGTATTTTTTCTGTAATTACAAGCATTTTCTAAATGTTGATATGCTTGTTCTTCATTATTTTGATCAGGAAACAGAGGAAATGATTGCTGATGTTCTTGGAGTAGAAGTGTTTAGGCAGACTGTTGCTGGTAATGTTCTTGTGGGCAGCTACTGTGCTTTCTCCAACAGAGGTGGATTGGTAAGATTTTTATATGCTTTTCTAATGCTTATTCAGGCAACTAGCTGTTAAATATCTAAATATGCTTATCATGTTTTTAACTGATTACTTTGTGCTGCAGGTGCACCCCCACACATCCATTGAAGACTTGGATGAACTCTCAACCCTCCTTCAGGTGCCTTTAGTGGCTGGAACCATAAACCGTGGCAGTGAAGTGATAGCTGCTGGCTTGACTGTGAATGACTGGGCTGCCTTTTGTGGGGCAGACACTACTGCTACTGAACTTTCTGTTATTGAGAGTGTTTTCAAGTTGCGGGAAGCTCAGCCAAATGCCATAGTGAATGAGATGAGGAACTCTTTGATTGACAGCTATGTATGAACCAGTGATGTTGGCCAACTGTCAAATATATTAATGGTGCTATCTTGCTGTAAAGCTGAATCGCTTGACATTCCAAATTGAAAGTATTCTGATGCTCGAAATCACATGTTTTGTTATTAAAGATCAAGTTTGGTTCAAACAATTTTTCTCCCCACTGGTTTTGGCATGGTGATTCTTGTCTTGTTATGTTTAAAAATACTATTTTTGACCGATGAAACAATCACAATCTCTGTTATTTTATTAAATTTCTTTATAACCATGAAGAACAAAAACTGATACTGAGTTGGCTTACTGTTGTTGATTTTGTATTATCAATATTGCTAAGATCGCTAAGATACATGGCTCAACTCTGTTAAATTGTCCAATTGGGTGCCTATTTTCCCCTTGTATGCTAGCAGTACGCTATATGCTCTAACAAGATTGTGGTCAAATTTGAAGCAGGTCTAAAGCCAATGCCTAACTTTTTCAATGGTAGCTATTAGCTAAGAAGCTTGGATCCGAATGAAGGCGTTTTGATCTTCATGTTCATGTCTGAAACTATATCACGTATAAAGGTGTTACTATGTTCATTTTAGCGATGCTGAGACTTGGATAAAACAAGTGAATTACATTTTCCTGTGAATGTGCTGAGGGGGCTGCAAATGTTCCCATGCAACTAGGCTTTCAGGTTCAGAGCAGGATTTAATGCTTGAGCATATAAATTCTGCATCTTACGAGGGACTGCAGTTTAAGCTGATGAATGATTTAATATTTGAAAGATACCTGATTCAGAGGCCTGGTTAGTTGACGCATGAAAATTTTGACTCCCTCTTTATGTAGTGTTACATTAGCCATGCACCATTTTATCAGCAGCAAAAAATACCTGACTGATGGAATATAATTTACTCAAATTTGTTGTTTCCTGTGCCTATAAATGCAAATGGTTGGGCTGCCAAATCTTATGGGCTTCCTGCCCAATGTATTTCTTACCGTGATATTCATCCTGTTTTTTTGTTTTTTTAACAATGAGAAATTCATCAATGTCGATAAAACAAAAACCCCCTTTACAAAGTTAGGTTGCCTAGATACAATAAAGAACTCAGTTGAAACTTGGAAGGATACCACAACAAAGGGAAAGCTCTTGTAACATTGTTTGATGCCTAAAAACCAGAGACTTGGTGCTAACATTTTCCAGGGGATCAAAACATAGGGAAAGCACGAAGCTCTCCTATCTGTACTGCCCCTGGACAAAATCAAACACGGTATGACATTCAATGGCAAGGAAAATATTTTAGTTTCCACATTCAATGACATGACTGACATGAGGAACAACCCGACACTATAACTAAACATGTCATTTACTCTTTAGAAGTGTCAAGTGGGTTGATTATAAGTGTCAGGACAAATAAGCTTAAGAAAGCATTAAATAATTTTCTCGGACCTTTCAAAAACATGTCACTGCTTTATCCACCTGCTTCTTTCCAATCATATATATATATATATATATATATATATATGATTGTAAGGCACATTTACACATTTTCATCTCATGAAAGCAATGCTAAATCAAGCAAAATTAATTCTTGTGGAAAAAAAAGAATTAAGCAAATAACAAATAAGACTATATTAATAAAATAAAAAACTCATAATTAAACAAGTTTGCAGTAGACATGTCCAACAGTATAATCTTATAAAAGGAGCACAACACTTGGTGGAAAATAAATCCTTGAAGCATATAAATTAAGCAGTAAGCATAATCTAATTCATAAATTACATAACAAGAAGCACTTGTCATCATTTAGTTCTGGCGGTCCAAATATGGAGGGAATGCAGCGAAGGATTGGTCTGTGATGGGAGCGGGAGCATTTAAATCACTAGAGAAATGAGAAAATGGGGTGGCAGCGAATTCGTTAGAGATTGAGGCGGGCACAGGGAGATGAGGAGATGGAGCAGCGGCCATTGATGCTGCTGCTTTATCGGTTGTTGATGATGATGATGAGTTCCTCCTCCTATGCCTTGAGGTCGAACTACACCCTTGTTTATGTTCAGTATTGCTGGAGTTTTGAAGGCGAAGAAAGTACTTCTGGGCATGGCTTGCAACTTGTGAAGGGGTTCTCGTCACTACACAGTTCCTAGAAATGCTTCTCCAATCTCCCTTGCCATATTTCTTTAATCCATTCAGGAACAACCTGTCAATTAATTACAATGTGCCATTCATTGTGAGGTAGAAAGCTTCTACAGGAGAATATAATATTGCCCAAGATTTAATGACACTCTTAATTTCATCGAGTAATTAATAACAAAAGAAGTATATATATTCTTCCAAATGAAACCAAAAGAACAAAAAGAAAAGGTTAAAATTAATGCAATGCATTAATAACATATTTAAATTATTTAACACCACGCCATAACCCCAAATACAATCGGATGCGGAGAAAGGCCTAGAAATTTATAGGCAGCCTAATAATTATCTTTCACTCTGTTAATCACAGAATGTCCTCCATTGATTTTAAAGCTCAAGTTAGGAATTACAAGAAAATCAAAATTGAGGAAAAGATAGAGAAAGCAAATTAAGGATATTATTATTATACATACTTGTGTTCTTCTCCAGTCCATGGAACCCCTTTCTTTCTCTGTTTGGGTTTATCATTACTATTAGACCCTTTTCCTTTGTCACCTCTTGAAGGAGTCCCATAGTCAGGCAATGGGATAAGGCCTGACTCAATCTTCTCTACATCTTCAATCAATATTAGAAAATGATCTTCAGTCTGCTTCAAAGTTTTCTCTGGAATTCTTTCAGAAATGTTTTCAAAAAAATCAGGAGAACCAGGATCGAACTCTGCGATAGCGTTCTCGAACAATTTGTTCTCCTCCAAAGTCCACTTCACTCGCTCTCTATCAGGAGAAGAAGATGATGATGAATTCATTCTTTTTGTTAGAAAGTATGGATTTTAAGAGAAAACTTGTGTGTGTAAGAATGGTAATTCTCCATACTTATATATATGAAACATTTACCTGGCTAGGGTTTCCAGTCATTTCAATTGCATTTGACTGAATGTGTAAAAAATACGGTGTGGTGTGAATTACCAAATTGAGGTGTTCGATTTAGGAAGGTAATAAATTCTTCCAAATCAAATGAAATATACAGGTTCTTCCAAGACGGTGAATGAGTAAATAAGACAATTACAGTCTTGTTCTGGCACTGGAATAGTTTTCTATCTGGGAACTGGCTCATGCATGCATGGGGACGTTTCTTGAGGACCAAGAGTTTTTCTTCCATAAATTTACTCTGAATTTCTCACCAATATATAAAAGGGAAACTACATCCCTCCTCCCTGTAGATTCATTATTATTTAACTTTTGCTCTCATGATTTAAGATTTTTTAACATTACATTTCTTCTTCTTAAAAAGTTTCATTTTTGCTCTATTGTTATTCACGTTAATTTGATATATATGTTATTATCGGTTGGTTACACGTGACATTATTTTATTCATGTAAATACATATTTATTATTAATAAAGACTTAATTTACCTTTAATATTCATATAATATTTGATTAACGAATCTAATATTTGATTTATAAATCTAGATTAAAGATAAAGTTTATGTGGCAAAAATGCTTTGCAAAAGAAAATATAAAGTTATTATAATTATGAGATTTCTAATGCATCAAAATATTGTTCTTAAAATATTCTTGACCGATACTCTTTTAAATACTAGACATTTATTAGAGCCATAGAGACCAATATATATTATGTTCTTTTCTTTATAAAAAGATGTGGTTAGTCTCATAAACTGAGGTATAAAGGATACTTAAAACTAATAATTAGGTGCTTGTCATAAGACATGAACACTGAACTGACCCGCATGAAAATTTCATATGGAGAGATCACCTATGTTTATGGAAAGGCTCACATGATAGTTATGTAAGTGACCCTTACACTTGAGATCACTAAGTTATCTTATATAGATAATGTTATGCTTTAATCATGTTACTTGTTATCTTATTAATCGAGATAACAAAGGAGCAGATATTGGGTATAATATGAAATATATGAAGATATTTAAGTGATCAAGAGATGATTCATCACCCTAGGTGAATAAAAAAAAATATTACACATGCTCTCAAATAATATTGATTAAGAAATCCTTGACCAAAGTAAAATGAAATTTGAAAAGAGTTTCAAATCTTATTCAAATGATCAATGATTATTATGTAGAGAACAAATATAATTTAACATGATTGATATACTTCATGCTTTAATGTTAAATCAGAATATTATTGATGAAAGGATAATAATTACATTAAGAAACCAGTCATTGAAAGGTTAAGTCAAACTATTAATGACTTTTATAATATTTAGAAGATCATGACACGTTACTAGATGATGCACCTGATCTTCAAATATAAATAAATCAATTGTTGAATTGATAATAAATTAAATTGTTTAATTTAATTTAATTTAATTATAATTATAATTTATATTTGAGCCAACATATTAAGAACCTAATGGATCACACACATTAAGAACC
>Ga0325411_1000575_pt1 | contig 38643 bp, 30 predicted proteins | sample PopdelMetagenome_13_FD_206181 | JGI IMG/M metagenome (GOLD analysis project Ga0325411, IMG submission 206181) | Populus deltoides microbial communities from Bellville, Georgia, United States - Xylem-PdIQD-R4 | ecosystem: Host-associated > Plants > Phyllosphere > Stem > Wood/Secondary xylem...
GAGAGAGAGGGAGAGAGAGAGATATATATCCAATGGGTGATTTGGGTAGGCTGCCGTTCCTAATCCGGCTATTTTGCTAGCTGGCCTCGAGCCAACGAAGGCATCTTCTAATGGAATCATAAAATGCTCGTTCAGGATGTCCCGACTTCCTAGTACGTATGTGTACTTGGAGGACAGGAAACAGATTTCTTAAAGAGGACTCCGATTTAAGTGGGAAAAGATTGCGGAGCTCCGCGTAGCATGATGATATAATGCTTAGGCAAATGAGATGTTTGTTGGTCTTTTTCCCCGCGACGCCACACGGTGTTCGCACTCGATGCGTGTGAATCTGATGCGCACCCACGGCTGGTAACAAGATAGATTGAAGTCAGCAACATTCGTTCCTCGTTGGAACTAAAGAGTTGTGGTTACAGAGCTTGTCGGGTTCAGTTCTCAATTCCTTCGTTGACCATAATCCATCCATCTCTGACCCAAACCAGAAGAGGGTTGGTCAACTGCGACGGATGAAGCGAGCCACCACTTGCACGTTATATCCAACTTCTACAAATGTGTTCGTATCTGTCGTTCTATATCCGAATTTTGGTCATTCACGCTTCATACCTAACATGGTCATCTGCATCTCCATATCCTACAACGAAAATGGATGGATATCAATCAAATACAGAGTCACGCTATCAGCACTTTAGGAGGAGATATGTCGACATAGCAAAACTGACAAAATAATAATTTAGGATCGTTTATACTATTTGTTTGCTCCAGATGCAGGAGAGGCGGCGTCCGTTATAGCTAAAGGGTATTTTAACGTCAGTGAGAACAAACAGCCATCCTATGGAAACGTATCCAGTTGGCTACCACAGGGCACTGCGATAGCTCAGAAATCAAGATACAATGCTTGCGGACAAGCGACAGATCCTCGTGTCAAAAAATATGGACCTCTGGATGACGTAAACTCGGGAAATCTGGGTTCCCCTTTTTCTTCAGAATCAACAAAATCTGACTCGTGCTATCTTCAGGATTTTATTTTATTTTTCGCAGTGCTGAAGAAACATCTTAGAGATAGTTTCAGAATAACATTTTATTATGAACCTTGGCATACCCTGCGTTAACAACAAACTGTATTTTCAGTGGCCGCCATACAAGGGCAAGTATTCAACCACCTACAGAATTTATGAGAATCCAAGGACAACAATGATCTGTATACCATTTCACTACTTAAAATAAGCGGTTGGATGGATTTAAACATCCACCAGAAACCATGCTGGTAAGAAAATACAAAAAATGGTTAAGCTTAACAAAACAAGAACTCAAGTAGGCCTGAAAAACTCCAAGCTTTGTGTTATTTGAGACAACATTTACTGTAGCTTTAGCAGGAATCAAGATCCCGACATGGAGGAGGTTTTGGTTCTCCATGCAGAGTAGTATTTCCACCTTCTGGTCCACACTTAATGCGTTTTGGGTTTTGTGTGCCATGCTGGAATGCATAACAAAAATTTAGTTTACAGCAATAATAATGCTAATCAAATGAGAGAGAAAAAAAAACCCAGGAAAAAGTAAGGATTAGAATTCATCCCCTGTCCAGTAGTCTTACCGGTGGCTTCTCCCCCTTTCTTAGCATCTCAACTATCTCAACAACTCGTTTTGGAGTAACATCCTCCTGCAATTAAAATGAAAGCCAACATAAAATTCATAAAGCTTTACATCATCTGAATACACAGATTCTCAACTTTTAAGGAAACAAAGGGATTATAATTGACCCACGTAATAATTGTAAGTATATCCTTCAGATCCATTGGAGTAATCGGCCACTGTAATCATAGGAGCATTTACACAACATCCCTGCAGAAAGGACACAACTGATATTACACAATGCATTGATAACAAAAGATGGTCAAGAGCATCATAAAAGACCTGTATCTCTCCATTCATGTTCACCTTGACCCCCCAATTGCTTGCAAGATTTGGGTTCGATCTCTCTGCTAAGATGGCAAGAGACTTTACAATCTAAGCTAATCAATATGTTTGCATTTGATCTCTTTTAGTACCCTTACATAATAGTGTGGCAACGAGTGGCATGCAGTTAACACACTGGATAGGAGCGCTCAAACAGTAATATGTGTAACAATAGAACCGGATAATCCATAACAAAATACCGGTAATCTCTGGTGCTAGTTTTACTTTTTGTATTTGCTAAATTGGATATTGAAGATTTCAAGTACATCTAGTAATTACCACATTGAAATCCATTTTCCACAAATTTCATTGGAGCTACCAGCATGGATGTAGTTCTTTCCAATTATTGAGTCCTGATTCAAGTACTACCCAAGGAAAACAGTGCTCATTTTAATAAAGATGGATGAAGAAATACTCACCATACATTCCATTTCTCCAACAGAGAAAAGGCCATCCTTGGTTACTTCTGCACTTTAAAAGTTCAAAGTCAGGGCTTATTCTCCAAATCTCAAGTCAAATTCTACATAGCATGAGATCCACCGTAATGTGAAAGAAGCCAAGCATGTTATTTGGAACTCACCATTGCGCTTCACTCCCAAGTGTTTCAGTAATGCATCTTCAATTTCCCGTGAACCTCGTATCATACATGGTGTTGTGCCACAAACCAATAGGTGATATTTGCCCACCTGAAAAACCAATTAAAGAGGCAGTAAGCTGCAATTTGCATTAGGTATATGAAGAGAAAGCAACGTGTAGAAAAAGATATATTTTCTCACCGGAGACCTGTTGAACATTGAGTAAAATGTTGCGACTTCATACACACGGATAGGAGCAACTTCAATAACCTTAGCCACCTATAGGATCCACGAAACATTTGGATACTGTTAATCATTTATTGGTCTGCAGTCCAGTGAGATTAGCTTTCTTTTAGCCATGTGAAGATATCTGAAAATCTGATACTTACAACAAAAAAGTTTAAAAACTAACAAAAAGAAATTGGCAATACATGTTGGCCAAACAAGATCTGATTATATTAACAGAATAATCCAGATATCTCTAAAACTTAGAATGATAAATTGTATACTATTTGATGTCAAATGATACAATTCATGGCCAACTTGGATTTTAACCAATCTATCCATTTATGTTCAAGATACGACCTCTTTTGCATGTCATATAATGTTTTACTCTAGGAATAAGAACAGAGGGACGGAGAGAAAGTTGGACCTGCTGAAACAAGAATACTGTTCAAAGTGCCAAGCACAGAATACCCTCAAACTAAATAGAGTAGCTTTAATGCCTATTCTACTAGTTTTTTTTTTTTTCCATTACAATACAGTAATATTAGGTATAACCTTCAAGAAAACATATGGGTATGCATGGTTTGATGGTATCCCTAGGCTAGCTTGTGTGAATATCAACCATCAAGGCCAGGACTAGGGAATTATTAGAAAATAGATCCTCATAGCCTGGCCTGGGAATCGAACTATGCTTGACAAAGCGAGGAGTATACCCACCAGGCCACCAACCCTCAAGGTTAAAGCTAGTTGATATGACAGAATATGATCAGTTATGAGTTTTGGAAACTCCTATCCAAATGCTTCAGTGATTAAGAAATGCATTCTCTAGCTCTCCATTAGCTTACCATCTGGGAATCTGTCTCTAAATGACAACATAGCACATTAAACACGAAAATAATGCTAAAACCTGATTTTGGAGGGTTATTTTAGCTTGACTGCCGTTGGAAACTTTATGTTGAGAAAATGAAAAAAAGAAGAAAAAGATTACTGAGACCAGATTAACCCGGCTTCAAACCAAATGCAATCCCTAAATGGTTCAACAACAGACAAGCAACCAACAAACTGTTCAACAACATCTGATACTATATAGCATTTTACTAAAACAGAAAGGTGCAATGATGTGTATGTATCCAACTCTAACCACTAATAATTTGTTTACCACAAACATATCAAATGTGCCATTAAGTTCCCTGCTCTTGACTAAACTAGCTCAAAATTACTGCTAGAAGTTTATAATGTCAATTAAAATCATTAATTTTCAAGCATCATGTCCACTTACTGCATTCATTGCTGAAACAGGGAGCCACCCTCCATGCTGTTGCTGCGCAAGATCTAACAGAGGAATAACTGCTGATTGCTTGTAGTTGGATGGATAGTGAGATACTATTTCTTTAACCTGACATCAGAGGTTAAGAACAATGAAATGTTAACATCTAAACATTAAAAGAAAATCTGCTAAGAGATACTATCAATGTTTTGGTTAAGGAAGTTCTCTATTGAGAATTCAATATCTGCAGGAGACAAACTATTTAATCGAGATTCCAGGGTTATAAGAGCCAGAATATGTACTTTGCTTGACTGCCCCTGGTACCACAGTACAGGAATACAAGGCTAATGCCTCACCCATTGACACTAATAGTGCAACCCTCACATCTAGTAGCCACTTTATGCTGGGTTCATACTGCTGCTTTAAGGAAACAAAGTTGCATCCTTATAAATAGCCAAGTTTTTGGTGAATTGGCAAGTGTTTTTTTCCCAACATAAGTGAAGAATGTAAATAGTTGCCTTTGTGGTATACAGAATTCTAGGTATAAGCTGTTGATGTTATGTTTTCATTCTTCCTTGTAACAAGGATGACATCATTATCAGCATGGTCACAAAATTGCTTCCATTAAATGCAAATAATCCGCTATCATCCAGTAATGCAGAGTTTTGGCTCCTAAAAAAAGGTAGTTGCATCAGCATGCCAAAAAGGAAAGAACACAACTTCTTGAGAGATCACATCTTTTCATTTTCTTGTTACTGTAGAACCGCGAACCATAGATTATAGAAAAATGTGAATTTGATGGGTCGTTTCCTAGTAATAAAAATTCATTAAAGAGATTAGCCTACTCCCAAAGAGGAAAAGAAGATATAGCAAAGGTAGCCAGCAAGTCCCACAAAATGATATGCTGCATCGCCAATCACATACCGACAACTTATCATCTCTGCTAAAGTCTCCTGTAACCAAACCAATGTCATGCACAATGCATTTAATTCCGAGCCTGGTTATATTTATAACCTATTACTCCCATTTCAATGACCAGACTTATAGCGTCTTTATAATGGTGGATTTGGCAACTTTACGAATTTATTACCTTCGTGACCTGGCTCTAGTTTTAACAAGGTTATTCATCTCACCACTCCCGATAGTTTCTAAATAACCCAGGCCAAAGCTTATAATACACTAAATTCAGAATTGTCTCGTTGATTACAGCTAATAGTTTAAGAGCATAAAGGATCGCGATTTACAGGAAATAAATGTAAAATGAGATGAAATTTCATTTAATTAACATTCATTTACAAAGACCAGCGGAAAAATAAGAGCAAATCTTCATGTTATTAGAAATATCACATTACCTTTTCTTTATTCGCGGCCGAAAACTCCCAAGGAAGGTCCGGATTGTTATCTGCAGTATCAATGTGCTGCACCAAACCCCAATTTCGTTAAGCACACCAGTAATTTAAAAACTTATATATACTGTGAGAATCAAAGCAGAGAAAATCAATGATTTCGTAGCAGCGAGGACTGGTACTTACGTAGTTCAATGCAGTGGATAAGGATCGAGATGCCTGTAGAAATGAGAGAAACGGAAAGAAATGAGATCAAAAGAGGCGAGTGGTTGGATGCGGAGAGAACGAGAGAGAGAAAAAACGAAGGAAAAAACCTGAGGAGTTAAGCGGAGAGACTGACGGATCTCGAGGAGACGCGTGGCTACGATACGAGCTAGCATTTTCGGAGGACGCTGAGCTCAGTGGAGTGTGGAGACGATTTGGTTGGGGTGGGGGGAATATTTACCAGAAAACGGAGAGAATAAATGAACGGAGACAAGATGGTGCGTGTACAAGACGATCAGCGTGTAGTAGGCGAGTTCGTTTGGCCCATTACCTACCCTGGTCTTCTAAAATCTGGATGCACAAACATTACTGGATACAGGTTGTTTAAAGGCCCGGCCCATGAACCATGCGAGGAAATTATTATAGAATACTCTAAAACGCGTGGGATATTCACTGTAGCAACAGTTTTTCTTTTCTTTTGGTTTTTTTTTTTTACATGTTTTTTTGTTGTTTTTTTACCCAAAATTGATTTCTTTTTTTTTTTAATTTTTTTATTTCAAAATTATCTTTGCTAATTTTTTTAAATATTGAACTGGTTGAAAATTTAACTATATAGTTTTTTTTTAAACATTGTGAATTGCTATAATATTCTCATACATTGTTTTTTTTTATGATTCCTTTATTCATTTTTTTTTTTCAAAATGGTCTTTGTAGATTTTAATTTTTTTTATATTAAGTTGGTTGAGAATTTAGCTTTATAGTTTTTTTTTTTGAAGAAAAAAACAATATGGATTGCTACAGTGTTTCCCCTTCATAGTTTTTGTTTTGCTGCAGTGTTTCCCCATATATGTTTTTAAAAAATTATCTTTATCGAATTTATTTTTTTAATATTGAACTGACTGATAATTTAGCTTTAGCTTTCCCCATATGTTTTTCTTTTATTTTTTTTTCTAAAATTGTCATTTTTTACATATTTTCTTTCTTTTTGTTTTTTTTTCAGAATTATTTTTGTTGATTTTATTTTTTTTACTATTCAGCTATTGAAAATTTAGTTTTTTTGTTTTTTTTTAAACAATGTAGTTTTCCTCACGTGTTTTTTTTTTTTTGCTTTTGTTTCCTTTTTTTTTCATTTTTTTACCCAAAATTGACTCTTTTTTTTTTAGATAGCCTTTGTCGATTTTTTTTTTACATATTGAGCTGGTTGAGAGATTAGCTTTGTAGCTTTTTTAAAAAAAAATACTATGGATTACTACAGTGTTTCCCTTACATGGTTTTTGTTTGGCTACAGTGTTTCCCCCATATTTTTTTTTAAAATTATCTTTGTTAAATTTATTTTTTCAATATTGAGTTGGTTGAGAATTTAGCTTTAGCTTTAGCTTTCCCCATTTTTTTTCTTTATTTTTTTTTAAATTTTCCCCACGTTTTTTCATTATAATTATAATAATTATTATTATTATATTGTATTATATTATATAACTTTTTTTTCTTTTTTTTTCTTTTTATTTTTTTAATGAATTTTTTTTGTTTGATTTAGTTTGTTAATGTTAAATTTTTTTTATTTAGTTATCAGATTTTCATGATACGAATCTCGGGTTTGATGGGTTAACCTGATTTGACGAGTTATTTTTTTCATTTAGTTTAATTTGTTAAAGTTAATTTTCTTTCTATTTAATTATCAGACTTTCATACTTTTATGACATGTATCCTGGGTTTGATGGGTTAACTTGATTTGATGGGTTAACTCGGTTAATTCTAGGTAAACCCGTTATTTTTTTTCTATTTAGTTATCAAACTTTCATGATGCAAATCTCAGGTTTTACGAGATAACCTGATTTAAAAGGTTGACCCAATTAATTCAATGTTTTTTTTCTTTTTTTTCATTAGTTTTTTCCTTCCTGTTGATTTTTTTTCTTTGTTTTTTAATTAATCTATTTAATTATCACACTTTTATGACATGACCTTATAGCCAGACCCACATTCAGTATTCTTGGGTTCGGTGTTACAGCCAGACTCACTTAAACTTGGGTCATGCAAGTTTAATTTTATTATTAATATTATAAATATTACTCTTAGGTCAGGCGTTGCAGCCAAACCTAAGATTTTTGGGCATAACTTTGTAGAAAAACCCAAGATTTTTAAATTTTTATTTTTTAAAATATTTTTTATGCAAAAAAAATGACCCGCTGCATCGCGCGGGTATCAAAGCTAGTAAACTTGAGAATGTGTGCTTGGTGCCATAAAACAATTTTTTTTACATTTCTAATTTTTTTTCTTTTTCTGTTTTTTAATGAAAAATTTAATTGTTTATTGAGAATGAAAATGATTTTTTTCACTGATAAAACATATTACAACTATTCCTCATAAAAAAATAAAATTATAATAGTCGTTTTGATATTTTATATTTATGATGATATAATTATAAAATATTGATATTATTTCATTAAAATAAAAATGATCATGAAAAAATTTATATTTTTAACTAAAGAAAAAAATATTTATATTATATTCATGATAAAAATTAAATTTATGATACTAACTAAATATAAAAAAATAACTTTAGTCTATAAAGTATTTGAATATAAAAGAAAAATATATATTATTCATGTGTTTCATTTATTTATAAAATAATGAAAAATTATTTGTAAAGTAAGATTGTGAAAAAAACTCTTATTTTTCGATTCTTGATTCAAGAAAAGAGAGAAGACAATCATGTAGAATCTAAGTAGGTTAATGAAAACACAAAAATTACGAGAAAAAAGCATAAAGGTTTAATGAGTGAAGAAAGTTATAGATATAAACCCTTAATTTGTAGTTTTTATTTTCTAAACAATAAAATACATGGCAAAGGTCATATTAAAAGGTTTACAGTACCCTTAAAACATATCAAAAAACCCTAACTCTAAAGAACTAGAGAATAAATAAAAAAAAACATAAAGGAAATAAACAAGAAATCCAAATTAAAACAAATAATATGAAAAAACACGAGAAAATAATAAAATCAACCCAAACACGTGCATTAATGCTCAAAATGCGATTATAAGAGATCTAATGGTCCATTTAGTGATGTGGTGGCTATCTTGAAGAGAAATGCTTGTAGAATAATGTGTAAGAATTTAAGTCTAATCAAATAGTCAAATATCTTATTATTGCAGTGTTAATGAGTTAACTAGGTTTGGTCATCACAAACTGTTTTTTACTTCTAAATATGTCTTATTGGTCTATAAAAGCATTTGCTAAGCTATCCAAATAGTTTATATAGGTTAGATTCTCATTTAATAATGCCATATCCCTCCCCCGTATGCTTGAAATTGCAAGTGTCTACAAGCTCAAGTATATTAAAGGAAGTGACTGAATTCTAGTGTTGGAGAGAGAAAGTCTCAGTTGATATCTATTGCGTCAATGAAAAAGGAAAGATTTTGGTATTAATGGATTTCGATCGATAATAGAAATTTATTTTATATGTTTTCTTGCATTTAACCATGTCTTAAATAGTAGATATGAGCTTGTAAAGCTTTATTATTTGAGGTTTATTTTAGTTTTTTTCAGGTTTTTTTATTGTTGTTGTTTAAAGCCTTGAATAAAATTTTTTAGAATGAATAAGTTGTTCTTTAAATAAAATAGGATTGAAATTAAATTTTTTAGGTGTAAAACACTCTCGTCTTGATTTTCCAACAACCTTTAGTCGATGGAATCTCAGTAAAGTTGTATGCTATTTGTTTTTAAAATTTAGGGGTGGATGACAAGTCTTATACCCCATAATAAATAAATAAATTAAACAGGTTTAAGAGCGTTGAATGATATAGACCTACAAGCCCGAGCCTTTTGTTTTGGAGGCCTAGGTGTCCCTAGGACTTTTTTCTTTTTTTTTTTCATGTTTCTTTTGTTTTTTTTTTCAATTGGATATTTCAAAATTTTTATTTTTTTTAATTTTATCTTTTAATATTTTTTTAATTTTTAATTGGTTATTTGTTTCGGTTTGATAGTTATAGGTTTGATATTTAGTTGGTTCTCAATTTATTTAATTAAATACACACGTAAACCTTTTAATTTAGAAATTAGATTTTTCCATGTAAAAAACATATAAAATGTTTTCATTTTTTTTTATTGAATAAAAACTTTATCCAACCCGCGCGCTTTTAGTGAAATGCTAAAAGCTAAAAAATGGTCCGCGATAGAAAAAGAAAAACCTTACAGACATGGATCCATGAGAAAGCCTAACTCCAATACAAAAACTAACACCAGCCCATACCAGACCAGCCCATCCCAGCCCAGCCCATCCCTTTTTATTTTTGTTTCTCGACAGAAGGGGATGGCCAGAATCCAAAAGAGAACAGAGGAGCCAAAAACCCTTGAAATATATATTTGTTGCAAACACTAAAACCTTTTAAAAGACTTCCCATTTGCACACTCAGGCTCAGGCACTTTCAAAACCCCACCCACCGCTTCAATGCCACCCATTACCATAAGTACTACCAAGACCTAAGAGTTTCATCAATGGCTTTAGAGCAAGCACTAGCACTATCACCAGCAACTAACCTCTATTTTTCAATTTCGAACCCCCCTCTCACAAACACCAAAACTCCTGCCTTGTCCCTGAACCCTCTCACCTCGTCCTCGAAGAGGTCCCATTTCCAACGCAGCTTGAAATGCTCCGCTGATTATAGAGATAACCAGTACAGTCAAGCGGTTACGCATGCTAAACCGGCTGAGATTCAATGGAACAAGGACCTCTGTAACTCGGTGCACCTCATCGGGATCGTTGGGACTCCTGTAGAAATCAGGCACCTCCCCTCCGGCAAGGTAGTCGCTTGGACACGACTTGCTGTCAAGAAATCTGCAAATGACACCTCCTGGTAAGGAAATGCTCATGTCTAAAACATAAATAAAGTTGGGTGTCTTGAAATTTAACATTTTCAATTTTGTAGTTTTATTATTTATCGTTGCGATTGCGTAGCCTAGTATTCTTTCATGCCAACAAAACAAAAAAATCATCTTAGGATTCTGTCACACATCTGTTTCCTGTTTTCCTGTGATTTTACTAGTTTTGCAGTTTGCTTCACGCTGTTCTAAATGCTTCACAGAATTCAGATAAAGTGCCTCAGAAACATTTTATGAGAACGACAGTGCTTGTTTCGCAGGATCAATTTGACATTCTGGGATGATTTGGCGCAAGTTTCTTTTCAGCATGTAGAGAAAGGCCACCAAATATACGTGTCTGGTCGATTGATCACAGATTCAGTTGAAAATGATGAAGGGAAGCTGCAGACCTACTACAAGGTTCTGTGATGGTCATATCTGTTTTTGTGCTAGTTTTTTTTTTTTTTTTTTTTGTCCAAATGGATTTTTATCTCTTCGAACCTCTAGCAGGTAGTTGTCCAGCAGCTGAATTTTATTGAAAGAAGCTCTTCAAGAGGATTATATGACTCCGACTTTAATAACACGGCAGCTGGTAAATCACATATCTTTTATGAAACAAGATTTTGAATGTAAATTTATGGTGTGGATGGTAATGTTATTTGCTATATAATTGCCTGCAGGTAGTAAGTTTGGTAACAACACTGCAAATGACATGGGTTCCATGGAAGAACGGTGGCAAGCTTTTTTTGCTAATCCTTTGGAGTGGTGGGATAACAGGAAAGATAAGGTAATCGTCTCGGCTAATGAATCGGAAAATGCATGCATACATGTGCTTCTTGCCAATTTATTTTTAGAAAGTTCTCGAGCGCTCATTTGATGCAATGATCATTTTGTGCCTGCATGTGCTGGAAAAAAAATTCCCTCATGCATTAGGATCTTGCTTTGTTAATCCATATTTAGTTTATGTTATATTTCATAATCATTTATGCAAATGGATCAAGAGGCCTGAAGTACTCTGCCCCTTGTTAATAGTGAATGAGGACCTGAAATTGATTGTTTGCTGTTACATATTCCTATATGATTAATATTATTTCTTTGATTTGCAGAGGAACCCAAAGTATCCTGATTTCAAGCACAAAGACACTGGAGAAGCTTTGTGGGTTGAAGGCAGGTACAATCCTCCCTGGGTGAAGTCCCAATTAGCTATATTGGACGAACAAATGGGATCTCTTCAAGATCAGGACTCTAGGTTGCACGAAAGTTCAATGTCTGGTGATGATTTCATTTCCTTGTCCTAATTAAGTGATTCCCTCTTCATTTGATGTGATTTTTGGAAGAGCTGAAATAGGTTTTGTTTGTATATTATGTAATGTAGAATCTATGTTTTCTAAGAGTTGCAAGTTTCGCTGTGGCTTTTGAACCATTTAGAACATGAATTAACATTCTTGTCATTATAAAATGCTCTTTGTTTTGGTCTTGAGAAATATGTCCAACATGGAAAAGTAATTCCCTGGGGATTTATTCAGGAGCACCATATAGCATTTTCTAAGTAAGATGAGATTATTTAGTGTTTGTGCTAGAGTGCTTTGTTGAACCTCAATCCATCCAACTCGGTTTCAACTTGATCTATTACCACCATGGGCTAAGTGTAGGGGTATGATGTAGAGCTATGATATTTCTGTGATATATTCTCTATGTAAACATTCCAAGAAATTTGAAGTGAAGTTAACCATAACACCAACAACAATAATCGTAAGATTCATTTCCTGCCATTTTGTACTTCAATACTGCAGTCCTAAAGTGTTGTTTGTTCTCCAAGCCTCCAGGTAGTCATTTCACAATCGCTTAAATCTCCAAGCTGTCTAGCTGTGTTTGACTATATGTATGTACAGAAGTGCTTAGCATCTTGTATTGTTTAAGTTGGTTTTTTTTTCTAGTAAGGATTGATATCTGTGGAGGACCGGGCTTGATTGCTTTGAGTGGGTTTTATCAAATCAACCCCCTTTTATGATCAGATTCTGTATCTACGATTATATTATATTCTGTATCCATGTTGCTTACTTTATTTTCTCTATGGATCGTTCACATTCTGTCACGCAAGGTGGTGCTTCTAATTAGAACATACACAAGAAATTTTCGTTAATTTATGACTTATTTGGTATTTATTGCAGCCAGTTCTTAGAATCATTACTGATGTATAGATGCCTCTGTTTTTCTAATTGCAATTTTCTTTCATCATATGTGAAGTATGATAGAGGTAGCAAGTCTTTAAGAATACAGAAATACTGGAGCTGGCAGCAACTCTGTTGTGTCTTCCTAAGCCATCATTTAGAATGGGAGTGCATCAGAGAATTTTATACTCCTATCAACAATCTCTCTAGTCATGGTTGATGACGAGTTAGAAATACTGAAATGTGTTTCTCACATCATCTAGTTCGATTTTGTTACCCACCTAAAATGGAAGCTTGCCAAGCTATAAACATGCGCATTCCCTTTTTTTTTTTTTTTCTTTTTCTGGGTCTGACAAAAATGAAATTTCAATCTGAATGTTAGTAATGCATGCTTATATTATTGGGTAATGCCCGTTGAAGCAACCTGGCTTGGACGGAACTCTTTCTCCGGCAATAGGAGGAAAAGTTTTCTGCAATTAATTATTGTGTACATTCATGGAAACCCAGTTTCAGTTGTTTTCTGTATGAAAGAAGTGGGATGCAAACTTCTTTATAAATGATCATCTCGGATATTAGTGCTTGAACGGGTGTTTTTGCTTGGACTTAACCCCCATTCTCCCGAATATGCTGGAAACAATATTTGATAGACGAAATCATACAGATCATAGAGTGCTGAAGGTTACTTTCACAATTTTATTCATCATAGTCTCAAGTTTATACATAATCAATCAAGGCTAATGTTAGATAGAACCCTACCTCCTGTGGATATGAAGAGGGTATGAATCCTTGTTGGAATTGCTTTCGTCTGAACTTCATTAGTGAAAAAGGACTCAAGTATCTTGGTAATCAACCCATTTTTTTGAAGTGATCGAGATAGATTTCGAAAATTTTATGCCTCATGTGTGATGATACTAGGTTTCACTACTTTTTAAGAATACAAAAGGCCTGGATTACTAAGTAAAAGCAACACGAATATATTTTTTTTCTGTAACTAGCACTGAATATTGGAGACTCGCTCGTTTATATATAATTCAGATAAAAAAGTGTGATCTTTCTGTCTCTATAGTTTAATTGATGCATATCCAGATTTTGGAAATTAAACCAAAACCAAGGAGGGAGAACCGAAGCCAAAAAAAGAAGATCTGATCAACTTGTTTCTGTTCCCAAGAGACCTAATCTCTTGGAGAATCCAGGCCAAATTACTCTTCCCCTAAATCACCATATCTCCTTTTGCTGACAGGTTTCAAGTTTTGTGTTTTGTTTTATCAACAGCCCAATCCTCTAGCTTCTGATCCTTTCATAATTCTCAGCCTCTTGCAAGAGGAGATAAACATACTGCAGCAAGAATAAGACATTTGTAAGTTCAGGGAAACAAATACGAAGCACTTCATATTCACGTAAAAGGAAAACTATGGAGGAGGGAACTCACTCCCATGGAACGTCTCCAACTAGCATCCAGTCTCCATCTTTATCTTCGTAAGTAGGAGCAAATTCAGATCCATTGTACCCTTCCTTCTCCGAGTATTCACCTGAAAAATTGCATGGACTCCCATTAATTAGAACCAGTACAATAATAATAATAATAATAATAATTAGAAAAAAATAACAAGTGATGCATTATCAGTACTGTTTTCATATTTGTGAGGGAGGGAATTGCATATAATCTTACCAATGGTAAGCTTGAACATATTCTCCAAGGCTTTGAGGAGCTCTGGGTAGCTCTTGTACACCTTAAGATCAATCTTCCTGAGATAAGGAGCTCCATCCACGCTCACTTTTACGTACATGCCTGCAGCACCATCAACTTGATCATTTTTCTTTGGTTGCAAGCAATTTTTTCTATAAGATCGGATTGGTGGCCATCCCACTACTTGTGCCCTGCCATCATTAGCCAACATAAACCATGTTAATGCATGCCGGATAGATTGACATAAAACATCATAGTTGCTTATCAATATTCTGTTAGAGGTGAAAAAACTTACTTGGCAGGAGGGGCACTGTCTCTTTCACCATTTTCGACATTGGAGGACACACTAGAACTGCCCTTGGACCTGGACTCCTCTGATATTTCTGGCGAGGCTCTCTTATTACTCCTAACACTAGGAGTAGTTGATGGTTTCTCTGGCTCATCACTTCCAGGCAACCCTAACCTCAGTTCTGTTGCCTTTAGATTTAGATCGCTTTCGTATGCCATTGATCTCTCCATTGCTTATCACAAATATTCTTGAACACTAACTTGATGCAAACCAGATAATCTCTATTTTTTTTGTGTTTTTCCCTTCTCGACACTTTCTGCTTAGGGGAAATTCTTGAATATTCCAATCAATCAAAGTTGAAAGAACTAATTAATTCTTGAAATGAAATGAAACGGTTGTCGTGTTGATGAGAAAGATGGGATGTACGAATAGTTTTATAGGGGTGATTAACAATGGACACTATCCAGGTGACTCGTTCTCTTCGTGCATGAACTTCATCGATCAGAAATGATAACCCCACAAGCCTGAGCCACACGCTCTACCTTCTAAACCAATCATATACTTCCAAGTGGGGTTTTCCAGGTGGGGCTCACAGAACACGCTTCAGCTATGCGCGTGGAGCTGAATCATTTAAGTGAAAGTCAGCAACAGATATGGCTGCTTGTCAAATGAGAAGCACAATGGAGTTTGGTGTTGCTCGCGAGGGGGACAAAGAAGAGACAAGCACAGCCGATGGTATTGAAGACACTGGACCAGGACTGAACGGCTGAGATTTGGTTATTGGAGAGGCAAATCAAGGAACGTTGGATCTTGAGTGCTTGATGGGAACATCCCCATGTGAACTGAGGGTCCCACGTGAATGTGGGACCTCTAATTTTTTCGAACTTGATTTGGTCTTGTGGACGGTACATGACATGTGGCATGGTCAGCTCTTGCCTTGCTGAGTCATACATTATTTTCTTTCCTTTTTTTTTTTTAAAGATTGTCTACCTTTAATCAACTTACTTCACCATGAATAAATCTGTTTACTGTTAGTTGACTATCAATTAATAAGAAAATCAAATGACCTACGAGGAATTCGAGTCAAAGAGTGCAATGAACTGTGCATTTGCAGAATTTTCTACGAGTTAACCCTTGATCTAAAATTGTAGCATGCATGCATCCATTGACAATATTTGACAAATTCACAAGACGATTTGTCAAATGGTAACATGACTTTGGAATGAATCATCCTCATGTGTGAATCTGTGTATCATTATTCAACGCTTAGGGTTCATGTTCCAACTTGAAATTATATCATTTCTTTCTTCAGAATTTTGGCGTTCAATGTACAAAAATAAATGCCAATCTCTTGTTCTTTGTAAAGGCATTGTTAAAATAGAATTTGGCTTCTACTTTCTACTCCGAGGCAATGTAGGTAAACGGAATTCAACATCAAGATGTGCCTACCACACATTTATTACAAGGAAAGATGCCACCTTAATTTTAACTTTGAATCCATCTCCGAGCTAGCCAGGCATGGAGTACACATAAATGCCTGAATATTTGGAAGCCCCACGACCAAACTCTACTCAAGGCAAGATCTTTTGTTGGCTAAATCTAGTGGTGCATAATTCACAAGCCTAGCCAGCCAGTAGCCCCAGATGGTTCACAAAATCTTCTCAATTTTTGCAATTAATTGAACGATAGGAATGTATAACAAATTCAACCTGCTGCTTCTCTGTATGATAACAATGCGATAGTGCTATCTGATTGTTACTTTTGTAATTCTCATCCACAATTTTTTGTTTTGGCCATGATACTTAGAGCTTCACAGGTGTAAACACATACAGCCTCTGCTGTCTTGGCAGGTTTGAAATTAAGTATTTTGGTTGCAAGATCATATCCCTGCATAATGCTCCGACTGTACCGACTTCAATTTCTTCAACCAAATTATTAATGTTCCTTTCGATATAGTGGAGAGCTTCACTGATTGAACTTGGCATTGACGTCCGGATTATCATATCTTCGCTCTTATCATTAGTTAGCCTTTGCCCTCCATCTTTTCATGGGCAATGTTTTCGATATTGCTCCATTCCCTAATCCAAAATGAACTTGTAATAAAGGAGAAAAAACCTCCCAGGAAAAGTTTTTTATCTGATATTTTCTTCTAGAGATGATGATATTTCTACCTAGATAGGTGGCGTTTTCTAGTCCATATTTGCTTCAAATTAATGTTAATTAATCGGTGCCTTTTGCTTTAATCTTGATCAATGCTTCCAATCTGGGGGATAGCAGCCTGGGATATGAAGCAGCTAGCTTCATTCTGGCGCTCAAGTAAAAAGTAGCTGGCAGTTCTGTGTGGTGGGAAATCGGCCACCCTAATTCTTACTTGCCGGTGCCAATACATAGCCACACGCAGTGAAAAACCACCTCAGAGAGGTGGTTATTCATGCAAGATAGATGAGAAGAAGACAAATTAACGGGTCGTCCCGGTAATGGAACCAACCAATCTTTTAAGAAAACGGCTGGCAATCCATTTGAAGCCCAATTAATCACTCGTTAAATGAGCCATGCCAGTCACAAAAAAGGTCTCCCACCTTTCTCATAACAAAGATTTGGATCATATAGTTAAGGGTAATTGAAGATTTATATAAATTTTAATTTTAATATTTATAAAATTAGTCTATATACACATAAATTGATCTAAACACTTATATTAATAAAAAAAAAATTGAATCATAGCATTTATTGAACTGTGATAATCACTTTGTTTTGTATATATATAATAGCATTTCAAGTACGTAACTCTCTTCATTATACATATTGTGAGCCATTTATTTAACTATAGGACAATTACAACAAAGATAGAAAATATAATAAGAAATAATATATTTTTACCGACACTATATATATATATATAACACGCATATATACAAAGACAGCAAGTGTAAGAAGCGATTATAAACCATATCTACAATAGCGTACAGTATAATTCTCAAGAAAATATTATTAATATATAAAGTCAGTTTTTCTGTAGTGGGATAAAATTAAACCATTCTAAATTATACAAAATTCATCTTACTAAAACGTCTTAATCTCGTTAATTACTTAAAGGGCTAATTAATCATCACTTGAGTTAGTAGCCATTGGCTACAATAAATATATTATATTAAAATGAAACATAATTCATGTTATATTTGTGACTCAATCATTGCTTGAGTAATTAACATTGTGGAAACAAATAAATTATACAAGATTTTGATACAAAGTACTGACGTGGTAATGATATTTTTCAAGATCGATCAATCATTTGTTATTCTCCATATTCTAAATAATAATTTATTAATGGATACATTAATTTAATATAATTTATTTAACCGAAGATCGGTTTTTCTCTCCAAAATCCAAATAGCAAGGAGATCCCTTGGTTCCCTAGCTTGCCGGTAGCTTTAAGGGCAATAAATGGGCTAGGAATACCAAGGATTTCAGATCTCAAATCGATTAGGCACACGTGTGACGTATTAAATGGTGATTGTGAGATGTGGGCCTGAAGCCGCACGTGGTAGCAAATGCTTTGGGATTTCGCCTATTAGGCCTACAAGAAACTAAGGCCCAAACACCAGAAAGGCAAGAGCCAGCACCCACCCCTTCTTTCCCGCTTGTTTCCCTTGTCTGGTCCATATGCCCCGCACGCCCGCACACCATGTCGCTCGACATGTCCATATGACATGCCTAGTCGAGAGGGATGTCACATGTAACATGTCACATATTACATTACAGATTCAGAGTAAAATGCGTGGCCTTTTTCCTGTAGCTCATCTCGCTAATCACTGTGGACTGCTGTATCCTCCATCAGTGAACAGAAGCTCCTACGGGTGCCTTTCTTTTCTCCTGTTTAAGCCTAGCAAACCTTCTAGCCTCTGTTGTCTTATTTATTTACCCTTCTTTCTTTATGGCGTGCTCTTAGGTTGCTGTACTGCCATTGTCTTTCCCCCTCTTTCCCTCTCTTATCTGCTCTTGTACTGCCCAAAACACTCTGACCACTGACTTTTTTTTTTTCTTTTCTGATAATTTAATTTCACAACAAATGCTCTCTTTCATTTCATTGCTGTGGATATCCGCTTCATTAATTCTGGAAAAGCTATATAAAGAAAAAGCACTATTATATTGCAAATCTTAAAACACAGAGAGAGAGATGGAGAGAGAGAGAGAGCTCCGAGTTCAGATCATTGCTTGTCTGCAAATCTTTTTAAAAAATAAATTATTAATCTTGTTCAATGATCATGACGAGTTAAGAACCTTTTAATTGCAAAGTTATCGAGTCATATATTCAAAATCTCTCGTTTTTTTCTCGGAAGGAAAGAGTTTATCCACTAGCGTTGTTGAACCACACGTGAGGCTGAGCTCGTTCCACTCTGGACCCCATTAAGGACGGCTAATAATAGTCCAACATTGAAGACGATAGAGGCCCAAACCTAACACTGACAATTGCCGTATAGGTGAGTGGTGTTTCGGCCTCTTTCATATGAAATAACCAGGGTCTGGTCCATATTGATATCAAACAGTGAGACATGATTTCCGGCATCACGAGGCCCAGTTAGGTCATGCTTGGTATCTATGTGACTAAATAAATCACCATTAATCATTCATTATCCCAGCAAGTTTTTCTCTGTAATCGATGAACCAGTCTCCGTCGACTCAAAGCCGATAATCGTGCATAGAACAAATGGTATTGTTGGCCACAAGCATGGCCACAAAGTTTTCCTCCCACATGACCACAAGTTTCTCCTCCCGCATGACCATTCCCAAAGGAATTTTCATAAGATATGAATTATGATCGAATGTTTATCAGGTAGAATTAAGATGTAATTAATACTTGAAAGGCATGCATTTATATGTCCCTACAGCCAGAGAGAATTTGTTCTCATTGAAGGCGAATTTATAATAGGACGCGTTCATGCGTGTACTTACATAGCAAGTTAGGTTTGCTGTGCAGCAATTATCAATAAATATTGTAATAGAAAAAATACAACATTTAACGTGGTTCGGTGATATATCTAACTCTACAGGAACGACGAGTTTTTGGCAGTACATGTGTGTGGCTGCAGATGAACATGAAAACTGCAAATTGGAGCTTGAATTGCTTACTACTAGGTAATGCAAGGATTTCGTTTTCACATAAAAAGCTTATGGTGGGAACGTTTTGAAGATAATTTAGAAAACACGGCAAAAACCTTGTCAATAAGTAGATGGGATTTTCCAGTGTTTCCCACAAAGAGAAAAAGGAAACGCAAGCTACATTTTTTTTTATATATGAAGATTGCGAGAAATTCCTACATTCTTAATTTATATATACTTTAGATATTCTTGATTCATATATACGGCCTTTGCTCTTGTAGCCAAATGGCCTTAGCACCTGGAACCATGACCTCCCAAGAATTATTGTGTCAATGCATAAGGTTAATTTGGAATGTATGCAGCCTTCTAAAATCTGGAATAAATCTTCCAAAGTTTAGATTCGGAATGCATCAAGTACTGAAGCGTGTCAATGCAAAAGGGTGCAATGATTCAACTTGGTATTTAATTGTTTATAAGGTGATTAAGCTTAAAGAAACGCCACCATCACTATAACCTATGCTACTTTTAGCGGTATTAAGGGAAGGACAGGCTAATATTTCATAGATGCTCACCAATAATGCTTTAATGGGATTAGTTCCAGTAATTTGTACGTGCATATATGTAGCAGGACTCACGCTTAATTTGGATCCGCTCTCGAAGTGACGTTTAGTTTCAAAAGATGAATCCAAGATGAATTTTTCCACCGTAGGAGCTGGTTTAGAGCTCCAAGAGGAGTCCACCATGCATATTAGTATTATAACCAGTTAATATTTTCTTTTGGATTCTCTGCACTTCTGCATATGATCATACCTATAGCCTTGAGACCATTTGACCCATACTTTATTTAGTCTCTTATGTAACCACAGCCCACTGATCATAACCTAACAAGTAACAACATCTCTGATCAATAATCATCGAATCATTATTCAGTCTCCCTAGAGAAAAACGAGAAGAAAAAAAACTGATGAACATGCGGCAGCTAGCAGGGTTATAATTATTATGATCACAGACCGTTTATTGGTGATTGATGATTGCTGAAAATTGTGCCTTTCTCTATGATTTTCTGTAGGGGAAACAAGTGTCAAGATATTACAGAAGTAATCTTACTACTGTATAGGAACCATACACAGATCTTCATCGATCGAAGATATTGATCTTAAAGGCGCTTCGAAATAAAATAGGATCCAATGTCTGCTTTTCCTTTGAGGAACGTAGAGAATTGATTAGTTAATTACAGAAAATGTACATAGTTGGTTGATAATACATAGGCATAAAAACATAATAGTATAATATAAATAAACAAATTAAAGAAGTGGAAAGTGGGATGCCCAGCAGCGGCGCACATGGGATAGGGTTTGACACTTGGTCGACACAAGCCCCATGAGCCAAACAAGTTCACATGGCTCCCTCCAATGCATCTAAGCACATGCTTGTCTTTACATATTCAGGTCCCACGTACCTTCTAATTCTCTCAACCAACCCGAGCTCCAACTCTCTCTTTTTTTTTTTATTTGTTCTTCCTGCTTTAATTGATTTTTTCTTTTCTTGTTCCTTGATCGAGACCATTTCTGTAGTAGCTAGTAATTAGATTTACCAAATTCACTAACTTCCCATTCTCCTAGCGTAATGTACTTGGCACGTTCTTGGCAACAAGTGCTATATATTATTGTTGCTCGTCCATTTTCCGCCCTTTGCAAGTGATCGTCAACATGGCCTGCATGTGTGCATGAAATTTTAGACCACCATCGATCACACGGCCAGACAAGCACGCGGCCATCACACAAGTAACTATGCCTGACTATGAACACGCAGCTGAAGGACTACTGCCTCTCAAATAATTGCACATCTTTCTGTTTTTGCACTACATCCAATTTCTTTTGTTATGTATGTATGTATGTATGTATTAATATGAAAACTAGAGCCATTGTGACAATAACATAGAAAAAAGATTTCCGTACAAAGTAAATGAAAAAATAAAAATAAATATCATCTAGCTAGTGAGACCACATTAGAATCTCTACACAAATTCATGCATGTACAATTGAAATTGAGATTATTAGTTTTCAACCATAACGCTAAGCGGTGTAAAATAAATTGGAAATTAACTAACAGTTTAGAAGTTTATCTTGAAGTATTATATATATTATTCCTATGCAATGATCAGATTCCCCTGAACAAATACCATAGGCTGGCATAAAATTAAGTTGCATGTCATTGAAATCTCCCTTTGAGCAAAAACTTCCACTGAAACAAAACTTGATCAATGGTATATGGCATACACTATATTGAAGAGTAAGGAAACAAATCTGAAAACATTACCTTGTCATGAATCAAACCTCCAGACCCGACCATGTATTTTCCAGACTTTTCATGCAGTCACCTAGTGTCGGAATCATCATCATTAACAGTTAAGACCACCCCCTCAAGATCAGCTATGAGTTGGCCTAGGATGGCAAGCTGATCAGAATCTCGCGGTAGTTTTCTTATCCAACTAAGATTAGGAGTACCACGAGCATTACCAAGAACATCGGCAACTGTTATGCCTTGATCATGACTAATCTAACCAAGAACTAAATGGCAGTGATCAGACAAGCCTCTAGGGTATATATTTGGTTAAAGTCAATGAAGGGTACTGTAAAATACTAGAAGAAGAAGGTGCAAAATCTCGATCTATTCTGCTCATTGATCTGCCTCGAAACCAAGTATAATGATGCTTAGCAAGAGGATATTCAATCAGGTCATAATTTGAAAGAAATGACTTAAATATTGCCTTTGAGCCAGAAACATTCAAGTTCCCACTACTCCTTTCACTTGGGTGTAAATTCTCATTAAAATCGCCTGCTAGGAACATGGGCACTTCAAAGGATGATTTTAAGAGAGTGAGCTCATTCCATAAGGTTTGACGTTCTGAAACCGAAGTAGATGCATAGACTCCCACGATAACACAAGAGAACTTGGTTGAGGCATGCACACCAAACATATCAATCCACTATCCCCTATATTCTATGGAATCAACTTTGAAATTTTTGTCATTCCATTAAGCTAAAACACCACCGGATTTCCCAACAACATCAAGAATTGATCAAATGATCTCCATAAATATTTATGTTGAGCAAACCTGGAATTTCCATGCTTAATATCTGATTTCCAATTGATTCTGAAGAGATTTCCTCTTGATTTTCCATTGTTTCTTGAATGTTGCCAGTTTGAGATTGGAGTTTTACTGTCTTTTTTTCACTTCTTCTAAGTACCATGTGATGACTTTTACGGTCCATTAGTGCCTCTGTTGTGTCGAAATTCTGTGCTAAACAATTTTTTCCCTACACTGATAATGTTGCAGATATAGACACCAAGAATCAAAGAGGAACTTTCAGATTTTAGAGCTTTTCAATTCTGTTTATTGTGTGTTTCTATAATATGAAACCCAACAGTCAATTAACTGTGGATGCTGACAATTTGATAATTTCCTCTCAATTTGAGCATGAGTGCCAATAAAATTGTTTAGAAATCATTATATACTCTTATAAACTAAGTTAACTTTGCATTATAGCGTCAGTAATTAACATGAATTGCCTTTGAATCAATTTTTAATGTATCCTCTTTTTTTTGCCTCCCTTTTCTTCAAGCTATCGTATAACGTTTATGGTTGTTTTGAAACTCGAAAACCACAACAACTTGCTTTGTGCACATCTCTAGAAATGCAATGAAAATGTTATTTTCCTACAAATAGAAGATTAGTTTTAAGCACCACGAAATGGTTCCGGGTGGCTCATTCAATTTACATTTGCAGAGATCTATCGCTTCTCCTGTAGACAAGCGCAGAACGGCAGTAGAAAGAGGTATAAAAATAGGTGGTCCAATGCCTAGTCGAAATGGCAAATAGCTGCCAACCAGCGCCGCAGACAATTATCGGAAGCTAAAACATCACCATGTCGTCACCTGGCCCAACAAACGTTTAAAAAACCAGTTTCGGACAAGCTCTCCACATGTCGAACTCCCATTAACCATAACTCAAACAGATGCCCCAAACCGTGCATTAATACCTATGAATCCCAAACACCAAAACTCTTCCCCAAAGGTCCCATATATATCATTACAACCTTCTTGCATAAAAAGTTTACCCTTCACTTAATTTCTCATACCTTCCAAGAACCACAAACCCAAGCTCTCACACAACTACATGCCAATTATAAGCATAGAGAAAGAATAAAGAAAGTAGGTTTTAGAGAGAGAGAGAGAAAGGGAGTGATCAGTTTCTCAGAGGAAATTATTGAGGCAAAACGTAATCTCATCATGGAAGTAGAGAAGGGAACAAAGATGCGGTTTGAGGAGACGGAGCTAAGGCTAGGGTTACCAGGGAATGGTGGAGGGGGTACTGAAGGAGGGGAGTTCGCAAGGAAGAGAGGATTCTCTGAGACTGTGGACTTGAAGCTCAATTTTTATTCCAAGGAGGGGGGTATTGATCCAAATCATGAGAAGACTCAAAGGGAGAAGAACCTTCTGGCCACTGATCTAGCAAAACCTCCAGCTAAGTAAGTTGCATGTTTTTTTTTTGGTTATTTTCTTTTGTGATCTAATCTATTTTTTTCTTCTAACATTTCTGCGTTAATGTTAGCGCACAATTATAGCTGGTCCATGATAGATAAGCATATTTCACATATATGAGAGAGAGAGAGAGAGAGAGAGAGAGAGAGAGAGGAGTCACATGTATGTTTTTTTTTTTGTTTTTTTTAAATAATTTTCACTTTAAAATAAATTAAAATAATTTATTTTTGAATAATTTATTTATTTTTTATATTAATACATTAAAATTATTGAAAAAAAAATAAAAATTAATTTACTATATTTTTAGGATAAATATAATTTTAAAATCACACTCAAATACTATTTTGCAAACTCAATGTCAAATAAACAGTATGCCATGAAATACCATGTAAATATATATTAAAATAATTTTTTTATTTTTAATATTAATACTTTAAAATAATTAATATATATTAAAAAATTAATTTAAAATATTTCCGGGGCAAACACAATTTTAAAAACGTACCTAAACATGGTTGCAAATTCAATGCCAAGTGGACACTAACCCACGGAGTACAATGTAAATATATATATATATATTAAAAGAAGTATTGTGTAAACAGTGAAAATAGAGAAAAACTATATAAATAAATGAGTGAATAAATAAATAAAAGGTGCTCGGTGATTCTGAAAGACCCATAATTAAGACATATAATTCTAGATTTGTTGCGAGTGGAAAAGCTTAATTATTACTAACATTATTTCCTGTGTATTACGAGGTGCAGCTCAAGGAGAAGTGCTCGCAAAAATATTATATAATCATGAGTTCTTAAATTGCTTTTGCTAGATTGCTAAGGCAGTTCAAGTATATTTATCTGAAATATTTTTAATTACGATCGAGAACATTTTTTTGGAATTACTGAACATATATACAGGAGAAAGAAAGAAACAAAAAAGCAGCTGATGAACATATATATATATATATACACACACACACACACACACACACACACACACACACACCCATGATAAGTAAAAAGAAAGTGTCTGTATCGCAACTTTCCAAGGTACTGTGGCATGAATGGACGATCATTTTTGGAAGAGAACACAATTAGTTTTATTTTTAATATAATTAAAGGTTAATTTTATTAATTTTACCCGGCCCCATAAAGTATATGAGTTTATTATATTTTAAAAAGTTTATTCATTATCAATTATCTTCTTTGTTGGTTATTTTTTCATTTTACTTTATGTAAAAAAAAAAAAAATCTTATTGATAAATAGATAAAATATTCAGAGGGTTATTGATAGATAACAAACTTTGAGTAATTAATATATACTTTAGAAGGGCAAAATGAGATTAATCCTTAATTATAAATAGTTAATTTAAGGTGTTATTTTTTACATTTTTTAAATTAATCATGTTTATTCATCTTGGATTTGATATGATAGTTTAATTTGAATCCAAAAGTAAGAGAAAACTAGCCATGTAGCTTGATCTCAATCGGAAAATAGTGATAATAATAACTGTGCCGGAAATAAGAAAATCATTGTCAGTATCTATAGAACTCCATGAATTCACTTGCATGAGGAAAATACAATTAACACCCAGCTCCTAGCATGAATCACACACTCCAATTTTTTCCCTAACTCGTGATTAGCACATAGATACCTTGTTCCAATATTTAATTTTTGGTTTAATGACCAGCTTGCTGCATCGTTCTTCATTTTCCATAGCCTCGATAATCCTCTAAACCCTTCTACTTATATCCTGTTGGTGATTTGAAACGAAGGTATATGCTTAATTAACTCATCATGACATGTACATCCAAACAAAATTTTAGGGCACAGGTTGTGGGTTGGCCTCCAGTCAGATCTTTCCGAAAGAACATGTTAGCTGTCCAAAAAAGCAGCACCGATCAGGAGAGTACTGACAAGGTTCCTGGGGGCAATGCAACCTTTGTGAAGGTTAGCATGGATGGCGCACCTTACCTCCGTAAAGTGGACCTGAAGATGTACAAGACCTACCACGAGCTCTCTGATGCCTTGGGCAAAATGTTCAGTTCCTTCACCATAGGTAATATCAAAATCTAACGTCTAGCAAATAGAAGCTGTGTCAATTTTTATATATGTAATAATCTGTTGCATAAATCGTTTTGCATTGAAGGCAACTGTGGATCCCATGGAATGAAAGATTTCCTGAATGAAAGCAAGCTCATAGATCTTCTTAATGGCACCGACTATGTTCCAACTTATGAAGATAAGGACGGTGACTGGATGCTCGTCGGTGATGTCCCATGGGAGTAAGTTCTTCATTGATCCCTCGACAAAACCTTAACGTTAAAAACTAAGAATTGTTTCTTAGAGAGTGTTCTATAAATCAATTGTAGCTGTACGTACTAAACCTCAGAAAAAACCATCCTGTTCTCATTAACTATATTTGTTAGAGCTAACATTTTGTGTACTTTATCTTAAATCCAGCATGTTTGTTGAATCATGCAAGCGGCTGCGAATAATGAAAGGAACGGAGGCGACTGGACTTGGTAATGAGTATACAGCATAAAAATAACACCAAACTGATTCCTTCTCGTTCACCTCCTAATACAAGTTTTGTTTTGCCTTTTCTCATTTCAGCACCAAGAGCCATGGAGAAATGCAAGAACAGAAGCTGCAAGTAGTGAGCACCACAGCCTGCTCCTTCGATCCCGAGGGTCGCATGCAGGGACCAAAAATTAAGATGGTAAAAGCGCGCTGGATGGATTGAGCAGGCTCTTCGTTGAGGGTGTTTCTGCATTAATATTAATTGTACGTGGTTTGTTATATAATGTTACTTTTGTGAGATGCTACTTGATCCTTAATATTTATCATGGACAAGAACGATAATAACCCTTAAATATGTTCCAAAAGACTCGGTCATATGTCTTGCTTGTTCAGTTGAATGGCTTGCAAAATTATTCATTATTATAGCCATGTTTTTTTTTTTTTTTTTGAAGTCATCGTGTGTTCAAATTCATTAGTTTATTACAAAATTCACAAGTCATACAAACGTATAAATGTTATTTTTAGTGTTAGAAGTAATTCTCAAGGGGCAGGAATAGGTGTGAGTGAAGGAAATGTTCCCATATTGAAGTTATTGTAGGAAGGGAACAAGAACATGTGCATGTTTATGGAGCATTTAACTATCCTTGTCCATTTGTACAAGTTTCTTGATTTATTATTTTGGGCTTCCATATAGTATGAAAGCAGTCTCCTCTTCCAAGCTAACTACTAGCTAAGTATTACGTACCGATCTTCAAATTACATGAGAGCTTGAAATATTTCATTTTATTCTAAAGTCCAACTCTTTTTCGGTAAATGAATCTCTTTATAAACAGGCTGAGAAAACGGACAATAACTAGCTAGAGCACGTATATTTTTTAGTAGAAATTGAGAGGTTAAGGTTCAGCACTCTTTCCGAGAGGCTAACGCTGCACTGGTTGGCGAACTTTGATTTATCTCGCAGCCCACTTAACAGGGAAGAATATTGGATTGTTAATAGCCCTCTTTTGGATTTATATACTATTTTATATTATAATCTAACAAGTCTGTTATACCTCATTTAATTTCATTTAGCTCGAGCATTTAAACCTCGATTTGCAAAAAAAAAAAAAAAACCTAAGCTAGCTATAGCCAGTAACATAGTTGAGTACCCTACGTACGTGCTATGATGAGAATCAAAGAGGATTGGTGGAGGTAGAGGACACAAGTGGATCCCTTGAACATAAAAATTTATGAGAACATTTTAACCAGTCATGACTACGGTCCCAGCCCTATATATGTCGATTTCATCGACCATTGATTCGAATATTGTGATCGACATCATACACGGCCGATGCTTTCTGGCACTTGTAATATGATATTAGTAGTGCTCTTATTTTAGGAACAATGATGATTCGGAAATCAATTCCTTGATCTCTCTCTTCCTCTCATATGTGGGATCTGACAATTTTGCTGAAATCCACGCAGCTCCGTCGACAATGGCAATTTTAATTTCTTAACAACTCTTAAAAGATAATTCTCGAACCAGTGCATAGCTTTGCACAAAGCAGAGAACATATCGAGAATTATCCGAATCCTTAAAGCTAGCTGCTCGTTCAATGGAGAGATGAAGGAGAACAGTATGTTTTGCTGTAGGAATCAGCGTCTAACGTATCCCGAAATATCGACCTAACATTAAATTTTTTTTAATAATATCAATGATCTGATCCTTTTTGTAGAACCCAATAAGAAGATTGATACATCCGTACATCAATGAGAGATATTAGTTAGGAGCCTAATTTGGGATTTGGATGCATTTCAGGACAATATTGCTTCATCAATCATCAACATCACCCATGTTAGTTTCATATTGCTCAAGAGATTTAGGGTAGGGACGGTTTCGTGAATCTCTCCATGCACGAATATCTGTTTAGGTGGCAGTGAATTTGCAACTGAAGTTATGGAGATCACAAATGAGCGTTTTTTATTAGTGCAAAGCTAATTTAAAATTGTATAGAGAACACATGGATGGAATAGCAGCAGCAGCTTGTTCGGTATCGTTCTTGCTTTGAAAAAATTCATAACTTTTCAAAAAATATAGAAAATAATGGGAAAATGATAAGATTTAATATATGACTGGTCAAGTTTTAAATACAAATTTTAAGGGGGGAAATAGAAATCTGATTCATAGTAGTTTATTTTTTAAGGTTTAGGTATTAGATTATTATTCAAATTCTTGAGAGAGGTCATAAAGGGGTTTTTTAAAAAAAATAATAGATCACAAAATATCAAGAACTGAGTCTAGATTACATGGGCTTACGAGGACCTAGTCCATTCTAGTACCCATGGAGGTTGTATTAACTACGGGGTGTTGGTAATGAATTTTAACTTGTTTTTTTTTTATTAAAATTTAAATTTTATTTTATTTTATTTTATTTTATTTTAGTATTTTTTTTATAGTTTTGATGTATTATATTAAAAATAATTTTTAAAAAATATATATTATTTTGATGTTATTTTTAGTAAAAAAAAACATTCTAAAAAACAAGTGACAACACTTTCAACACCCTATTAATATCAAAACAACAGCTTCTAATTCTAGACCACTAGTCAAATGATCGGAGGTTGGCAGTGGCAATCTCAACTGGATCCCTAGACCTCCGCTAGATTTGAAATCCCAGTTTTACGGTGAAAATCCACCCACGGTGTTGACAGGTGAGAGAGATGTCGAGTAGCATGTTAAAGGTGGACGACTTGTCTAAAAGAGCGGAGATCATGAGAGGTGGGAAGAACAGCACGCTTAAGCATAAAGAGACTGCTAACACGTTCGCATTCAGGTTTCTACACGTACGCCTCGTTTTGCAAAGCGTTAGCATACTTGATAACACGTTCAAGTTTTTTCTTTTTACCATTTTTATTTTAGATGTCTTTACCCCCTTGAGAAAAGGTCAGCAAGGCATCGGCTAGAACAATACTCCACGACTGCTCATTCATTAAAATGAGGCAGGCAGCAAACTATCAGAATATCAAGGATTAATGAGTTGTGAAGAAACAAGGTAATGTTCTGATTTTTTTTGAAAATTAGAGTTACGAAAAAACTGGAACTTATTCAAATGCAATACTTTTCTATTTAAAAAATTCAAAAATAATAATTTCTTTTTTTAAAATGAAGAAAATACATGAATGATATAATTTGTTTTATATATACGCATTTTTTAATAAGATAAGAAATCACATTCTTTTGTACTATAACATAATTAATTTTCATTATAAATCTAGAAAAAAGATTTTTTTAATTGATGATATAGTTTTTTCATGATAATTTTTAATTTGAATGAAACAAGTATTAAGATGATTCCATTGCAAACCCTTCTAGGGGGTGCAAGATTGATTTAATTCCAAATTTCTGAAGGTCATCATTAGAGCACAGAGGGACATTTTACAAGGCATCTCAAACAATCATGTCGACAGAAGCATCACCTACTATGACAGAATTTATTAATCATCTGTTCAACTAGCAAATAAAGAAAGCATCTAGGACAACAGAAAGTAGAGCTTAGACAAGAACAGTGGAAACATGATTTTTTATTAAATAAGGGAAAGGCTGAAAGAACTCTGAAGTCGTCATCAGTCTTTCCCGGTATTGAGTTTAATTTGAAACAATTGACTGATATCAAGGTAATGGCAATATACGAGGCAGATGGCCCTAACCATGATTCTGGACGACTGCAAACATTTTGCATGCACAGGGCACATGGCCAAATGAAATGGATAGCAATCGAGAGATTACATCATGCGTAAGGATTACACAATGTGTACAGTATGAAACATGTATGATGGGCATGTTGATCAGTCCACAAGCACCTTACATGGACGACTCCCAATTCTTCTCCGCTTCTTATCCTCATCACATGGCTGTAACGTAGAAGCAACATTAGCGTAAGAGCTTGCTAAACATTTTTTTCTCAAGAACCAAAAGAAATTTACAGTTCATACAACCACTTTTCCTATAATATAATCTAAGAAAAGCATAATGTTGATGCATAGTTGCATCATAATATGTAATGTTGATATACTACATAAAATGGTTTACAAGTTTGCTTGGACAGTTGAATGATATAGTTTTGATGAAACAAGGTCGCCAACCTACCTGCTGACTCAGGAATAGCGGGACCCTAACCCTCTTTGAGCCATCAGCCAAACGTTTATGGGGTGATTGGTTTTCCATTGCATCAAGATTGTTGCTGACCTGCAGACAGGCATGTCAACAATTATGAGAGAGTACGAACACAATAGCTGAAACTTAAATGATTCAACTAAAGCCCTGAAAGTTGTACGAAAATCAAACTATGATGTGACTCAATACTAAAGGTTTAACAAAAACATTGCTTTTCAAAAAATATCAAACATTCTCAATAGGAAATTGCCAACTGACTCCAATTGTATTCTGTGCAAGACACTGACACATCAGAAGCTTATCAAAAACATAGGAGGCTGTCAATGTTGATGGGTTCTAAAAATGACCAATGCAGTAAACTCAGCTCCGATAATAAAAGTAACATCAATAATCAGACAAATGGCATCATAGGTATGCATAACTCATGAGCTCTTTCCATGCCCGTGATGATACTGCAGGAATTATATCCAATTCCCAAAAGCTTTTTGTTATTATTAAAAGGATATTGAAAGTATTTTAGATGAAGTGGTAAAGGGACTGCCAGTAATATAGAATAGGACTTATTTGATAACCAACTGATTATTAACTATAATCAATTTATAGTTGGTTGCATGAGCTTTCTTGCTTGGTTTGCCAGATTGATTGCTATCAAACATCATAAACAGTTTGTACATAATCAATTATTTGGAGATTAAAAAACAACCAAGCCTTGTACAGTACAATAAGGAAAAAAAAGAAAGAAATCTGAACTCGAATAGAGTTAAGTATTCACCTGACTCTGAATAGCCCCAGTCAGCAATCTGTGACATCCTGATGCATGCACACTTTCTAAACTGGGGCACTGCAGGAGCACTCTCTCTGGGGATGCAAGTATAAAAAAAAAGTTAACTACACGTAGCTAACAGGAAAAATGCAGAATCAACACAGCTTAAACAAATTATCAGCTGAAGGGCACAAAATTCTAGACCTGGATGCAAGTTTTTACAGGAGTTCAGATTCAAATCGTTGAGTTCTGGGCAGTTTAAGTATAAAGCCTGCATTTAAACTCACATTTTGAGAACTGCAGGAGATAGAAAATCAATGCAACCATGCACTATTTTTCAGATACCAAAATCTTACATCTAAGCCAGAACAGCCCCATAGGCTGAGCTTTTTCAACCGGCTATGTTTAATGATAAGCTTCTGGTATATAAGGTGTAATTTATTTTTAAATGTCATCTGCAACTCAAAATCACCACTTTCATTGCAGGTTGGATTTTGAGAGCTCGGATCACATATTGTCATTCCACAGTCCATGAGTTCAAGAAGAGGCAATTGAGCTGTGGCAAATTGAATTCCACCTGAGAGGAGTAAAAAAAACAAGATAATTAATAAAAGTCTTTTGCAGGACCAAAGCATGTTGCAAATATAGATTCTAGGTTTCTTTTAGATGGAGAGATTTTAATGTAGATTACTTGAAGTGATGTTGGGACAGAGTGCAAGAAGAAGTCTCGAAAGTGTTCCAGGGAATACATTGCATATCATTCCAATGCCACTGTCACTGATACTAGACCTGAAAACAACTTGTAGTGTTAAAAATGCTATCTTGAAAATAAAATGATTTAAGGAATTCACCATTTTTAATAGGCATTTGTTCCAAAACATACCCACTCAGATCAAGCAATTCTAAATTTGAATAGCTTTGAGAAATGGCAGCAACAGATGCATCGGTAATTTCAGTTCCAAAAACAAGTGAAAGCATTCGCAACCCCCTAAAATCATGGAGCAACCAAACATTTATCACAAAAATGTTGTATTAGATATATGCAGGCATCCAATAAGATGAGCTTCACATGTAAAGAGTAAAGAAGTAGAAAACTCTATGAAGTTCATAGTGTTAACAACTATTATGAGCATTACATGGTGTTAAGATACTCTGTTGTGGAGAATATAAGCTGGTAATAGGATTGTTGGACAAACCTCAAGTTTGCAGCTGTGAGAGCAAGCACTGTGGCATGAGAAAGCCGAAATGATGCAACATGTATGTTTTGCAGCCGAGGACAACTCCTTCCCAAACCATCAACCATAGCAATAAGATCAGTACTCTCATTTTCTTGGCGAGAAAAATCTAGGGAAATCTCTTTCAAATTGGGACAGTTAAAGACCTACAAAGTAGAGCCACGGATATGTAAAAATTGATGCATCTTAAATGCCAACATATTTTCTTCCAACCAGCATATGAGCATGAAACAACAGAAGACCACCCTTAAATGCCCTTACGTGGTCTAAACAACAAAGAGATTCAAACTAGAAGACTGGTCACACCAAGTGAGATGAAACAAATAAAAATAATAATTACCATCTTAGATAGGCAATACAGATCTGAAAGCCAGAGTGTAGAAAGACTAGAGGAACAGAGGACGAATCCCCCCAGATTAGAACACCCTTCCATCTTAAGGCTTCTTAGGCAACGTTTATTAGCAACAAAACAACCCAGTTCATCACTGCATAGAAAAATCAGAAATTTGATCCAATTAGCAGTCATTTCTCAACAGTCTTTCATCACATAACATTTAATTGGGTGAGGAACAAGAAATTATACGATGCAGACCCTAGCCAGCAAATATGCTATTTGAAAAACTGGGAAACAGAACAAAGATACTGATTATATTCCTAAACAATCAGAGAAGTCTACTGGGAAGATGTTGCAAAGCATAAAGCTTATGCTTTGCAATCTGATTGTGCAAGGAAGACCTAAAAATGAAAAACAAAACCTTATAAGCCTATGATTGTCTACGCATCACTTTAATTTCTGCAGGCAGTAGCTAAATGCTTAATCACAGTCTATGACTAAGAAGACATACAAAGTAGTATGTACAAAATTGGACCTACTATCCCATTACAAGTAAAACTGTGATCAATATCACAAATCAGCCCCGAATCCATTACTCAATGCTTCATTTTTACATCATTGCCGCCGCCAGCAGGCAGTATATCAACATGGCTAGCATGAAATCATTTTCTGCCAGTTATCGGTTGGCTCACTATGAATACCCATCACTAAATAAATAAATCAAAAAGCGAATCAAAAGAAAAGTAAAAGACTCAGCCAAATAGAAAGAAAATGAAACCATGCACATCAGATCAACCAATAATGAGTAAAAGTAGGAAAGAACCCGTACCCTGTAATCCTATTGGCTAGAGTTTCGGATGTAGAAAACTCCATCACTTCCAAATTAGGGCAAGAAAACGCAATGCAAGCCAACATCGTCGCATCCAGATCACTGCAACAATCAACGATATAGAATCGATTTAACTACTCACAGCACCTGCAATTTCTTAAAATTTGGCCAGCTAAAATCGAAAATCACACTCGTTTAAACTTTTGTTCTTAAAAAACTCAAACAAGCAGTGCTTTGATTATATTAATTCATTGTTAATCATAGATTAACGGTTAATTATCATTTTAGCATTTCTCTTCATAAATCAAATGACAATTTAATTATATTTTTTTAATAATCCTTTCAAAACTTCATCGCATTTTGTTTAGATCATGTAAATTTAACCCGTTTTCGTTATTAAATCCCAAATGTCGATAATCCCCAACCGATCCACTTCATGAAACTGTAGATCTGAAGAAACAGAACCCTCTCGAAAACAAACCCTGACCTTTCCGATCTAAGACTGAGTCTACTGAGTCCAGTACACCTCCGCAACAAAGATCCAACAAACACAAGCTGAGTCCTAGGTGGAACCGTGAGTCTAAGCTCCTCCGCCGCCCTCCATAACCTCCTCGCTGTCTCTCTCCAGCCCTTACACACCCTAGCTGCCGCCAACAACCCCTCCGGCGGCAACCTCCTCAAAATCTCCCACATGCAGCTCACCGGCAACTTCCCGGAACCTGAATCAAACAGATCCAACTCCGATTCATCGATTTCAATATCCGATGATTCACACCGTAAGTCAGTGTCATCAAATGACAATGCTCTGCGGAGATTCGAGTGCTGCTGACGTGACGGCGGCGGTGGACGAGAAGTTGAGGTGGAGACTGAAACGGAGGAGTCAGTGGGAGTTTGCGTTGGTGTGGTGGTGGTGCTGAGAGGGAGATGGCAGACGTGGCCTTTTTTAGGGAGTCCGCAACGGCCGCAGCTGTAACTGCCGCGGTGTTTTTTGGCACGGTGGGGGGTATCCATGGAGGTAAAAGAGGCGATGGAGCCGCTGGGAGTGGCTGGGAGAATGTGTGGTTGGTTTTCGAAGTGCATTGTGCGAGTGAGAACGGGGAGAGGGATGTAGTGAGAGGCGGAGAAATAAAGATAAGAGAGGCGCGGGGTTGGGTAGCGAGAGAGAGGGTTGGTCAGAGAAGGGGCGGGAGATTTGTCATGGTTTCGCGCCTTGATATTTTTGTTTAAAGTATAAAATAATGGGTGGAGGAAGGTTTGGTGAGCGTAATGACGGTATTAGCCTTCGTGGGCGGGTGTAAAACGCGTCCGTTTTGTTTGTTTCCGGTTATGGTAGGTTATTTGTGGGAGATATTTTTTTTCTCCGTTTATGATTATGCTCTTTTTCGGCGGGTAAGGACTTTGGACATGCATGCCTTTTTTGATGCTTCTCCTCTGGTGGTTGTTTTATTGCATTGCCCTTGCATCATATCACCGGGATAGCAAGGGGTAGGGTTGTATGGATTTTCTATGCACACATCGCCCTCATTAAAAATAATAATAATAATAATAATAATAAACAGGGCTCATTTTTTAACTATAGATCAAGACAGAATGCATTATAGATGTGAAGAATGTAGAGATTATTTTGTCTCTCCGAAAAAAAAATCTTAGTTACATATTTTCATTAAGTTTAATTCGTCAGTTCTATGTTGACAGTAAACAACTCGTTATTTTCAAATTTTAACAACTCAAAACTACTTTTAAAAACAAAACTTATTTAATTAGTGTTTAAGATTTTTCAGAATTTTACTTTTTCAACCATATTAAAATGACTAAATTACTATAAATAAAATTTCTTTAACTAGCATCCATATGTTTTTTTATATTTTTATATTGATTTTTTTGTTACAATCAAGTTAATTAAATTACAATTTAATCATTTAATAAATATAAAAAATTATTTAAAAAAACTAGTTGGTAAGTTCATCGCTGACTCTAGATTATAGGGTGTGACTGCACTCTTTAGGGAGCACATGAGGAGGCGTTTGATGGCCAAATAATAGTTTCCGCGGTAGCGTTTGATTCATATTGGTGGCCCTTTTCATCCCTAAGCAACGCGTGTGGACAACAGGCTCTAATTTAGCATAGATAGTCTTTTTTTTCTTTTTTCTTCTCGGTTTTACCGTCTAACTCTTTAAATCTTCAAAGCATCATTTCAATTGTGTTTTTTTTTCTTCCAAACATGGTCATTGTTCTTTTAATTATTAATTGTTTTATTTTAAACGATTCAAATAATTTTTTTAATTTCATCCTTTTTTTTCATATATTGGATTTTGTCCCCATTCTGTTGTTATATGTTTTGTTTGAATTGAACTTTAAAATTGATTTTTTTAGAATTTTATCATCATTTTTTCAATTAAATATGATCCTCATTCCTTTTTTTATTGTTTTTTACCTTGGTAGATTTTTATATTTATATTTTTTTTTATTCCATCCATTAACGTTGAATTAATTTGGAATGAGGCTTATTAATTGAACCCGGATTTAGGATTTTATGGGTTGCAAGTTTGAGATATTAACCTAAGTTTAGGAGATTCGTCCAGGTTGTTTTTTTATTTATTTGTTAAGCTCATTTTTTCTAGTCTCATCCTTTAGCATTTATTTCATTAGAGATTGGACTTTGTTTTTCTTTTTTTTTATATAGTATTTTTCACTAATTTAAAAAATGATGCGGGTTATCTCGAATCTTTTTATTTTTTTTATTGAATTTAACTTTTTTAAACTGAATTTGTTTTTAAATTAAATTAAATTAATTTATTACATATATGTATGAGATGTTCATTTCACAATATTTTGCCTGGCTTGAATTTGATTCATTGCTCTTGTGGCACTTACGATCTCTTTCAGAGTCATCGTGTAGCCTTTTATAATGACGTTAGAATCATTTCGTTGATCTTTTTATAGTGATGTGATGGTGTCCACAGTGGAGTGATAGTGAGTCTCAAATGGATTTTTTTTTCTTCTCCTCATGAGTGTGATATTAGCTACTAGTTTTTTATAGTTAATTATTGTTATTTTTTATTGTTTATTTTATTTACTATTAACACTTTTTTATCATGTTATTAAATCAACCAAGTTCATTCAAACTAGCCAAGTCAATGACCTAATTCTTAGATTTTTCTTTTTAATTTTTAAAATGTTGGTATTGCCTAGACATCATTTTTACGTTGGGAAAGATTTGATACAGTTTGCAGTGTAAAGCGGGCCATTTATTTATTACCTGTTTGATATTGTGGTAGCTTTCATTTCTTAAAGTATTTTTTTTCAAAGTGCTTTTCACATAAGAAAAAAAAAGCATCGAATCGATTTATTTTTATGTGCTTTTCTATGATTTAAATGTGTTGATGTCAAAATAGAAAAAAAATCTAAAAAAAAATAATTTTGATTCATTTTTAATTGTTAAACAAGGGATATACAATGAGAAAAGTGTGGAAGAAGTACATACTTGGCAACATTAATGCTCTAAGAAAAAGAGAGAGAGTTTAATATCACACGAGGAAAGTGAGAAGTCTTTTCTTTACACCTAAATTCTCGTACACGAGAAACTTAACCCTGATCGGAGTTAAAAACAAGACCAACAAAGATAAAAGTCCTTCCAGGTGACTTGCTTGAAATTGACTAGAAGTTCCCTACAGAGACTAAGTGATGCGGGCAATAACTAAAGATAACAATTAAACAAATAGCATAATTTTTTATAGGTGAAAGGTGTTACAGATGTGAACCTTTAATTCAAAAGTTTATTCCATTTGAATAATAATAATGAAGTTTGCCTCATTTGGAGGTTTATAAAATCTTAAATAGGTTAAAAATCCTACATCAACTAGGAAATAAAAACAAAAATTTGAAATCACAAAGGAAAGAAACATAAAATTTGAAAATAATAATGGAAATCATAAAAATTTTCAAAACCAGGGGCCTCAACGAGAATTTTGACATCTAAAGATCCGATAGTCTGCATATCGATGCAGTGGCTACCATAGAAAAAATGGCCTCCATAAACTCATGTAAAAATTTGAGCATAATCTAATGGTTAGATCAGAAATTATGGACCTTTTGAGCTATTATCCTAGTCTGACACGACCAAACCTCTTCTTAGGTTTATACATATCCCACTAGTCTATAAATGTGTATCTCAGACCATCCATATAATATATTTAAGGCAAATCCTCATATAGTTATAACAAACTCATACTTAACTGCTTAGAGTCACTCATTATCATAGGCTCGACCAAATCATTATCCCTGAGTTAAAGAGTACTCGTCTTTGAGTTTTGTTCCTCCTCTAAGTCAGAAGTCATGTGTTGGGTGTTGAAGCTATCAAAAGTCTTTGTATGACGAGGAAGACATCACTATCTTATGATGAGTATCAATTAGAGCTTTATACTTGGTATTGTTGTCGTTAATTATATGTTTGACCTATTAACGAATTCCATGCAAGTAATCTATCATACCAGTGGTTTGGATGCTCAATCGTCCAATACGAGGAATAAGAATTGGCTTTAATACTTTAGTAGGATTTTGTCCGTAGACAATCTCAAAGGGACTCGATTGGAT
>Ga0325411_1000577_pt1 | contig 38593 bp, 17 predicted proteins | sample PopdelMetagenome_13_FD_206181 | JGI IMG/M metagenome (GOLD analysis project Ga0325411, IMG submission 206181) | Populus deltoides microbial communities from Bellville, Georgia, United States - Xylem-PdIQD-R4 | ecosystem: Host-associated > Plants > Phyllosphere > Stem > Wood/Secondary xylem...
CAATCTACGTATCGAGTTATCATACCATGATAATCCTATAGAAAGTAAATCAAAACAAATTATGAAGCTTAATTTTTAATAAACTCAATGTTGAATGATTAAATTGAAAAAAATCAATTAAAAAAAAGATCCCAAAAAATAACATGAGTTAATTTAGGTTAACCTACTCGAGTCATGAGACTAGGATAACTTAATAGAAAGAAAATCAAAACAAATTATGAAGCTCAATTCTCAATCAACCTAGTTTTGAAAGATTAAATTAAAAAAAATGATTAAAATGATTTTTTTAAATGACATAAAATTGACTTGAACTAGGATTAACCCGTCAAACTCATGACCCAAGTCATGAAACGGGGATAACGCCATAGAAAGAAAAAAATAAATAAATCATAAAGCCTAACACTCAATCACCTAATATTAAAGGATGAAAATAAAAAAAATCAATTAAAAAAACTGAAGTTAACCTATAAAACTTATGACTCGAGCATGAGCCTTGAATAACCTCATTAAAAGTAAATTGAAAAAATTATGAAAGCTCAATCTCTAATAAATATAATGTTAAATAATAAAATTGAAAAATAAAAGACAAAATATTATTCTAGTGAATAGCATTGTAACAACCCAATTATCGAGACAACACATTAATTGTAATGTAGGAAAAGACATAATAAAATTTTTAAAATAAAAAAACCGAATTCATACAAAAGTCTACTGAAATTTTGGTAGAATCTCCCCTATACTAGGAAGTCTCAAGTTATCGACAACAACCTATTACACTTCTATTAATCATTATTCAATCATCTCGGGTTTCATGTCTCAATTCCAACAATCTGCATCAATATAATTATAATTTCTCAAACATTAATATAATAGAAATGAAGTATTAAATGACATTAAATAAGTAAACAAACTTACATGAAAAATATAAATACATGAAAATATAATTTAAGTTTATATATTCAATTTAAAAGATATTAATACAATTTAAAACGCGACAGTTTTTTAAGATACAAAATAAATAACATTCAATTCAAACTAAATAACTAAATGATAGAAAGATCTAATATTCACTCATGATATGAGTGTAACGGACCTGAAATAAATATAACATTAGATAATAAATTTCTTGGAAAAACAATATTAACATTGGTAATTACGTAATTTATTCAAGACTAACATACATTCATACATTTTACAATTCCTCACTTGGTCCTTTTAGGATTTCTTTCTCATGAATCCACTAACATTTTTCCATTCCACTCTCAATTTTTAACCAACATCATATATTGATATTGAAAGACAATTCTTTCAAGAAAGAGTTGACACCAATTTATTGGTATCATTAACTATCCTTCACTAAATAGCTAATCACATCTTTTCTTTTTAAGAACCTTTGGATAGTAATGTCAATACTAATGAATCACATTAGTATCAATAATCTCCTATACTAGGACCGATTAATCAAGTTTGTCATGAATATCGATATCAATATAACTCATTGATACCATTAACTATTTCTAAACTGAAATAGTTAATCAAGTTCCAACAATATCTTAAAATATCCTCAGAAATGCTAATGTCAAGGATTATTGACATCATTAGCCTCCATGCCAGGAATAGCTAATTAAGTTTCCATGGAAATACCGATATCAATGTAGCTCATTGATATCATTAACTATTCTCAACCTGAATAGTTAATCAAGATCAATATCATTAATGTTTCATGGTGATCATGTTGATATTAGCAAACTCTACTAACATCATTAGTCTCTTGTACCTAGGATCGACTAATCAAATCCAAAAAAATGTCACTATTGATGAAACTTTTTGATATAATTAATCATTCCTAATTAGAATAGTTAATCAAGCATGTTTTTATTTCTCATCTGTTTCATTAAATGTTTCTCTTTTTTTGAAATATATATATATATATATATATATATATATATATATATATATATATATATAAAATAATGTTTGTTTTATTTTTTGGATTATATATAAGGATGTAAGTGTAGAACACTTACCTGCTGTAGAAGCTCGACTTACACTTCCTTGATGTTGTTATGAAGTTCCCGTGGTCCCTCCTGTATTGATAAGTATTCCAAATTATTTCCTATTTAAGTTACATTTCTCATAATAACAATAGTAACAACAAATGTTACCTCCCTTTTACATTGTTTCCTTTACATTTGTATCTATCATTATATCCTTTAAGATCATTGCTCTTTATTTAATCATAACTAATATTATAAATTCTGGTTTTAAACATTGCTTATTTCCTTTGAATATTAAGACGCAGCATTACACATTTTCTGAGGGAAAGAAACCCAATTCAGCCCTTAAAGTGTTTAAATTTCCCGTTTTAGTAACTTGTTGAAACTATCAGCATGGGTTATAGCTTGACCTCTTCTCAAAAGTTTACCTATATCTGGAGTTTTAGAACTCCAATTTAAATGAGGCCAATCTCGTTGGAAAGCTAACATCCTTAGCTATAACATCTATGAAGAAACTTCTCCTAAATTCTATCATTTTAAGGTTTGAATCTTTTCTAAAATCTAGGAAGATGAATTTGTCCAGTTTTCATCAAAAGTTTAAATGAACCTTCAAACATCTTTGTTTCTCACTCTTCCTCCAAAATAACCATTTCTATATTATATATAGTAACCTCCCTAAATGTGACCTTCTACAACATATAATATATCCATTATTAACATATAAAATCTTAAAAACTCCTCATCCTTTTTTTTAAGCTTACCTTGGCTGAAACTTGGCCTAAAGGAACCAAGGGTTTCCTTATCCTTATCCTTATCATGCAATAATTATCTCTCCTAACCACTTTTCGCATTATAAACAACACATCACAAGCAATGTCATAACCTATTTTTGAGTTATTCCCTAAATTTATTTTTTTACAAACGAAAAAAAAGAAGGAAAAAAAGAATGGAACACAACATGATGTCATTTTGAACAGTACTGTGCTGCTTCTTCTTCCCCTGCAAACGCAGAGGCAGGGGAGAAGAAGATTTTTTTATTCTTTTTTTTTTGCCTTCTCTCTTTCTCCCTCTCTCTTCCAAAACCCAAAAAACAGACAAGACCCACACCCCTTGAACTGCCAAAATGAAAATGCAGAGGAGACAAGTCCTGCGGGTGATTGCCTAGTGGCCGCCTGGCCACCCTACCCCTGTGCCATGACTAGACAGGGGTAGTAGCCCCCCCCTTTTCCTCCTTATAAATACCAGGGGAGAGAGATGAGCAGGGGGCGAAAATATAGAGAAAGAGAGGGAAGGAAGAATTGTTTGAGATACAGAAGAGGGAGGAAGAACAAAAAAAAAGATAGAGAAAGGGAAGCACGACCGGGAAGAAGAGAGAAACAGAAGCAAAAAATGAAAGAAATAACAGGGGAGAGGAAAAGAGGAAACAGAAGAGAGGAGAAGAGCCATTGTCGCTTCACCACCATTGCCACCAGCAACACCACCACGAAGCCACTGCATAGAGGGAAGAAACATTGTTAACAGAGGTAACAAAAAAACAGAGGAAGAAAAAAAACACAGAGAAGCAGAAGAGAGAAGAAGGATCGCCACTGTCCACCGCAATGACAATGTCACCGCCACCAGCGTCACCAGGTCAGCTTCCTTCTTCTTCTTCTTCTTCTTCTTCTTCTTCTTCTTCTTCTGCTCCTCATCTCCACTGTTCTGCAAAGTGAACAGTGGAAAGTGAATTAATTCGCTCTCCACTGTTCACGTTACAAATGAATAGTGGAAAGTTGCTCCATTGTTCACTGGGCCAACGTTAGCTTACATAAAAAAATGGTTGGGCAGTGTTCGGACAAGTCAAAAATAAAAATAAAACTTTTAAGCCGATGCAAATCTGGTATTAAAATACTCGGTTTTCTTCAAAAATGTAGCAAAATTTTTTTTTTTTTAAAAAAGGGCTTGTTTTCATGCATACGGCCAAGTCTCTTAAAAGATAAAAAAAAATCATATCGTATTTTTATACCAAAAAAACAAAAAATTGAAAATATGCATTTTGACTTTAATAACCAGATTATTAAAGCCATGAGAACTAAGTCAATATTTCAAAAAAAATTAAAAAAATATTTTGTTTTCTTTTAGTATCTAGGATTACAAATTTACATATAAAATTTAGTTCTGATATTAAAAAGATATTTCTTTTATTGAGATAGAACGGTTAGGTTTTTACCCGATAAGATAAGAATTTCCTTACCAATGAGGACTTTTCTTAAATCATAGACGGACCACCAATTAGAAATATAATAACACCTTAGTATATATTAGACAATCAAACAATACAGCTTATCTTAGGTAAGGCGTATTTGGGGTGCTAATACCTTCCCTTTACGCAACCAGTTCTCATACTCGATTTTTGAGACCAATTAGGGTTTCTAGTGACCAAAATACTAGGTGACGACTCTCATTCCCTCATTCCACTAATAAAAGACAAGAATTCATTATCTTCCCCATTTCCCCATATTTGCTAGATACAATGCCTGAGAGTGGACGATTGTCGCGACGCCGCACACGTGTGATAAGTAATTTGATAAGGAAAATCATAAATTCTTCTCTTCCAATTTCCCTCCCCCAATGGCTGGCCACCAATGATTCTTTAACCATTGAATTTTCTTTGATATTTCTATATAATTTCATGTTCAAAGCAATCTATAATACTCTAATTAATTTAATTTCATACAATTCTATATTTTCCCCAAATTCTCCTAAAAAACCCTAGCTTAAATTCAAAATCAATACACCAATTCCTAATTGAATTAAAATTGGTTTGCATAATCAAGTTTGGGACCCCTCACCTACTAATAAACTAGACTTTGATCCTTAACCAATTAAAAAAAAATATGACTCCTCCCTTTTTGCACACTAGTCAACCCTCTCTTCTCTTTCCCGTGTAATTTTTTCAATTGTTTCTTGTTAATTTTCTTGTCTAATGATGTTTGCCCTACCAATTGATCTAAATATTGCATAAACCTAACACGTTTGGTGTTTCTCTCTTAATTTTTGATGGAAAAATAAAAAAATTTATCTCCTCCCTCTTGTCTCCACTGCAGCTAGGCTTAGAAGGAATAAAATGAGGGTATTTATAGTCTTATTGTTCTTTAATTACACTTTGGCCCGACTTACTTAAATGTTTTATTTTTTGCCCCATTTCTTTTTTTTTTTACAATTTGAGTTATACCTCTCTCTTTTTATCTATATTAGTTTTAGTTTATATACAAGTTTATTCTCGAGGTTTACAAGCATTTTGCGAGGAGTATAGTAACTTCTCCTCTTCTTTTAGTTTTTTTTTGTTAATAATTAACTTAAACATTATACATGTAATTCTTTTACTATTCATCCTTTAACATTTTATTTAGCACAGCATTGTTTATTGGCCCATTATTTCTTATAGTTCTCTAAACAATTTCATGTTTTTATTTTTACATTCAACTTTATTTTTTTATATTATCATTGTGAGTTATCTTGTCATGGTTTTATATTTAAATTTTGTTTTTGATTTGTATGCTTTTGCATATGCAAGACATCAAAGAATATTATGATGATCAATTGTGCGAAACAGAATTTTAGGTTATTGTTAAAAACAAAATTGAAAGAACAATGATCAAAATTAACATAAACAAAAAAATCATTTTTCATCTGCACTGCTTAGAAGGCGTGAGAAACTTAAGTTTGGCCCTTTAATTTTCAATTTTTATAAATCATGTTCATGTTCTTTTAGGATTTTACATTTCAGTTCTAAACTTCATTTATTCATGTTTTAGTCCCTGATTTTTGATAGCGAGAAGAGTAAGTTACCAAAAAAAAGGAGAAGAGAGAGAGGGTTTGATTGGTCATATCTCGACAACCAAAAAAACTAATCTTTGCGTCAATTGATTCATCTTGAAGAGTGAAATTCAATAAAGGTGATATTGCCTTTTAAGCATGCTGGAAAAAAAATAGAATGGGGCTCCAGAAGTTATTTTTATTGAGTTGGATTTTTTGGTTTCTAAAATTATTAAAGAGTGTTTTGAGGTTGAAAATGGATTATTTGAGATTCTTGGGATATTTTTAGAGTGTTTTCAGGGGGGGAGTTAAACATTTAATTTTTAGATATTAAAACTCAAACTTGGAGTGTCTTCAAAATGACTAAAATAGTTATGGATGCAAGTTAAGAAAATGAAATTTCAAGGGTAGATAAATAATTATATTGTTAAAAAAAAGATGAAAAGTTAAAAAAAGTCCATTGCTTTTAGTTATTTTTTAAGGATAAATTAGTAAATTTACTATGCAATAAAAATATAAAGAGACTGATTTATCCCCTTTCAATTTGGTAATGGCAATTTAATCTTATAAAAAGATCATTATATTGTAGTAATCTACAATATAACGGGTCTTGCTCTAATGTTTTACTAATGGTCCATTATTTTATATATATATATATATATATATATATATATATATATATATATATAATATTGGTAAATTGGACTCAATCTCTAGTTTAAGAAATAGAGTAAAACATTAATATAATTTTTAAAAACAGGCTAATCTCACGTTTTTATTGCATGCCTATTTATATATCATATAAAATATTAAAACTATATAATACTTTATTGGTGCTTTACTGTGAAAGTCTAAAACTGCTTAGAATAGGTCAAGAAATCAATAATTAATATCTTAAAAAAAGTAAAGATACATAAAAAAATTATCAAATAATTAAACTAGATCCTTGCTTTAAAAAGAATATATGAGATATTTTGTTCTTGTTGTGAATCTTTTTCACTGCTTTAAACAAATAGATATATAAAACTTTTGTTATTTCTTTTTACTGTCGCTACTTTTATTAAAATAAGATTTCTTTAACAAAGTAATTCATAAGAATTTTGTCCTTGCTATATTTTTATTGTCTATACACATCACATATAATTAAAAATCTAAAAACAAAAAAAAATTACATCAAAATTTAAAAAAACTATCAAATTAAATTGAATCTTCTTTGTTATTTTTTGATAGAAGAGCCTTGTTTATTATTTTTATATTATATTTTATTCCTTTAGAGAAAAGAATTTATACTTTTTGACAAATTATACTAATATTATAAAAGACTTTTTAGTCAAAAAAACAAAATAAGTTTTTTATTGTTGTCTTTGTCTTTAATATTTATCATACATATATTTAAAATAAAGTCTTTAAAATAAGAGATTTGTAAAACCTATAATACTAATGTAATCATATTAAAATTTAGTGAAGCTTTGAATAAATTTCTACACATAATCTCAAACATTTAATCAAATTTCCTACCCATATTGAATTGTTGATAAATTTACTAGTTTTTGGGGGCGATCTTGGGAGGCAAATTGAATTTACCTATATTATTCTTTGAATATATTCCTTTCACTAGGATTTTATTAAATGTTTTGAAAGAAATACTAATAAAAATCTTCCGAAATCCTATCCTTTTCTCTACCAACTCAAGGAAACGTGTTTGCTAGTAGAGAAATAAGAGGAATTCGAAGGATTTTATTTGAGCATTCCCATCAATTTGTCAATGAAATACTAAGAAAAAGAGAAAATTCAAAAAATAAATATTGCTTGGATCGAAAAATCAGAGATTTTTTTAATTCAGGGGATTTGTTTTTTAGTACAAATTCTGTTTTTTTTTTTTTTTTATCTATATGAGATGATAAAGGCTTTCTAATTTTTAACTTTGATTTTTTTTCTGATTTACATTTTTAATTCACAGAAAATTAGAAAATAATTTATTTTTTATTGTCAGAAGTTAGAATAGTTTTCTAAATTACAAATAGTGGAAACCTTAGTTGATTATGATTGTTCCTTGACATATAAAAAATGAAGAAAAAAAAGTGTTATGAGAAATCAAGCTGTTAGTGTTGTTTTATAGAAATAACATATAAGTGTTTGTTAAATAACATGTATACTAAACTGTCTCGTATAAGAATTTTATATAGAGAGATCAATTTTGTCTATAAAAAAGTTGTTGAAAAACAAGAAAAAAAAATTTTAAATTGATCCAAAAATAAAATTTTAGACCAATTAAAAAAAGCATTTCTAATTTTAAATATATTTTTTCTAGCAACTTTAAAGTTACAAACCACCTCCATGAAACTCCACTATTTATAATAAACACAATGACACCAAAATCAAAAAATTTTCATTATTGGAATATGGTCCCTCAAATGTTTTTTTCATCCTCTTTTTTTCGATGACTTTCTCTCTCATTTCTAGGGAATAAAACGCAAACAAAATGAATTTAAAAATTTAAACATAAAATCCTGAAACAATAGAGATTGAATATGTAAAAGATTGAACTTAAGGGATCAAACTATAGTTTTTTGTGTCTTTTAAACAATATTTTTCTTAATTCTAATCTATCCTTTTCCTAAACGATTAAAGTTTCATAAAACCTTTATGAAACTTCGTTGTTTATAACAAGCACATATATTTTTTTTAATTTGGATTTTCCCCCCTGAATGATTAAAGTTTCAAAACACCTTTATAAAATTTTATTATTTATAATGAATACATTACACGAAGCTCAAATGTTTTTCATTTGTTGGAATGTGGCCATTAGGCATTTTCTCCATTCTTTTCCTTTTTCAGTGACTTTTTCTCTTATTTGTAGTAAACAAAACACAAAAAAAATGAAATTTAGGATCTAAAAATAAAATTATCATACAATAGATTGAGTATATAAAAATTAAAACTTAAAAGATCAAATTAAAGTCTTACATGTCTTTTGGACAGTAGTGACACAAAGCTTGATTTTTTTTCATTGTTGGATTGTGGCCACCAGGCATTTTCTCTTTTCTTTTTCTTTTTTGAAGATTTTCTCTCTCATTTTTACGAAACAAAATGAAATTTAAGACCTAAAAATAAAAACATCATACAATATAGACTGAATATGTAAAAATTGAAACTTAAAGGATCAAATTGTAGTTTTACATGTCTTTTGAGTAATATTTTTATTAATTTTGATCCTTTTTCTTTCAAAAAAAAATCAGCAATAAAATAACAAAAAAAATTCCATAAAATTGATGTTTAATTCATATAAAAAATACTCTCAGTGACCTTCAACGTACAATAAAATACAAATAAAAGTGAATTATAAGATATAAATTGATTGAAACATCAAGCGTGTTAATGAAATGGAAAAAAAAAAAAGAGGATCGAAAAATAAAGCAATATAAAATCAACAGTAGCATACTCAATAATGTAATACAGAACTTAAAGTAAAAGTGAGTTATATATCATTAATTTTTTTATTATTATTTTATCATCATGAGTTCTATGAGCATCTTGAATATGGATATATTTTAGGTTGTAATTTGAAAAAAAATAAGTTTTAAAAAATTATGGTTAGTTGAATTTAAATATATATTTGGTAAAAATTATGGTTGAGGTTTATGTGTTGCAAAAAATATGTATAAAATGTTTGATAGTTGTGTAGTTGCGGTTGCTTTTCAAAGTATTTTTTACTTGGAAATACATTAAATTAATTTTTTTTAATTATTTTTTATATAAGTGCATCAAAATGATCTGAAAATACAAAAAAATATTAATTTAAAGTAAAAAAATTAATTTTTTTTAAAACCATGTTTGAAACATAAAAACAAACAAAATTTAGTTATAAAAATATGTAAAAACTACTTCTCAAAAACTGTATTTCAAATTTAATTTTTAATAAGCTCCACAATAAAAAAAACACAATTTACTGTATTATTAAAAAAGTTACAGTATTTTTTACACTGCAAATATAAAAACTGCATAAACTCAAACTCCACTTCAAATGGTAAAAATGAAAAGCAAAAAATGGTGAGTATTATTGTACGTATGATATGCAGAGAAGGAACATATGATAGGATACGATGGCAGAAGCGTGTCGTAGGCACTACCGTACGTGTCAGTGTATTTCTCTTTATATCGCTGACTCGCACATCCACGCAGTGACGTGGAGTCACCCTTGGCGTGTTCTATTTTCAAATTATGCGGGCCACAAGAAAACCACGTTGCCTGCTTAATAAAATCTCTTTACTGAAATCATATGGATGATATGAGTTTGAGATTTAAAATTTTATTTTTTTATAATTTTAAATTTAAATTCTGTGATTAATATTAAGATCATTTAAATATCCATATTAAAAAAAAAAATTTCTCTAAAAGTACATATGCTTCTTTTCTTTATTTTTTTTATAATTTTAAATTTAAATTCTGTGATTAATATACATGTAAAATCATCTAAATATCCATATTAAAAAAAAATCTCTTTAAAAGTACATATGCTTCTTTTCTTTTTTTTAAAAAAAACCATATTGCCTGCTTAATAAAATCTCTCCACTGAATACATCTGCTTAAAATATACACTCAATACCTATAAACTGCATAGTTCTTTGGCTTTTTTGTAATTGTCAATTAGAGTTAGGGTTGTTTAAGTCTTTTGATATATATAAAATATATTTAAAAAGAAAAAGTTGTTGGCATTTATTTAATCCTAACTCAATAAATGTCGCTTGATTCGCCTCGAACAGGTTGTCGATACACGACGTCGGGCGACGGCTCCCGCTTTTTTTATTGTTTATTTAACAAAAAGGGTTTTTTTCTTGATTGGGGGAAACAAAGATTTTATTGGAGTCGCCATCTAATAATTTGAGGGAACTAGAAATCCCAAATTAGACACTGGTCCCAGAGATTTGGATACGGGGTTAGTTATGATTAAGGGAAGGTAGACACCACCCTTAAAACATCATTTCAAAAGAAAGGTTACCCTTACTTGTGTGTTTTTTTATTTGATTCAAATGCGATTATGTTTTAGGTTTATTTGTAAATTTTTTTAATGATTAACGTCGGTCCCTAAAAATAGAAGACACGTTAAAAATGACATCAGTCCCTAAAAATTAGGAGACTCGTCTGAGTTACCAAAAGAATTAATGGATATAATCCATTATATTTTGGGTTTATTGGTAATTTGTTTTTTTCAAATGGTTAACGTCGGTCCCTAAAAATAGGAGACACGTTAAAAATGACATCAGTCCCTAAAAATTAGGAGACTTGTCTAAAATATGACGTTTCAACCCTAAAAAGGAGAATTACGTCTGGGTTACCAAAAAAATAATGGACATAAGCCATATTTGGTATTTACATTTTTTGACATCGGTCCTTTTAAAAAAAAGAGACGTGTCGACTTTGGTTTTTGTATTTTTTACAACATGCAAGAAAATTTACAAGCATTTATATATAAAAAATATCAAAAATACCAGTAGAAACCCCGAAAAATTACCTGAATGCCACTGTATAGGCAAAATAATGAAATACCCTTGGATTTCTCCAAAATTTACAAAAATGCCACTGGCGGCGCGTGTGGCCCACGCGCGGTTACTGTTGGAGGCGGTGAAATTTTCTGGCGAGATTTCGGGCCAAAAAATGGTTGCTTCTGGTAGATCTGAGGGCGAGGATTCTGATGGCGGTGGTCTCGACGGCCGTTGATGGCTGACGAGGGAGAATCGTCGGTTTGAAGCTTCGGTGGACGACGACGATCGTGGTCTTTTTCCGGCCAGATGAGGCGGAGAAAACGATGACAACCACCGGGGTTTTTCTTTACAGCAGGGGAGAAACCTTTCTGTGGTGGTGCGGAGGCTGGAGACGGCCGGAAAGTGGAGATCGGATGAGAGAGAGAGCGTCGCCGACGAGAGGAGAGAGAGAGTCCGAGATTATGCTACGGTATGAACGCGTGTATGGTACACCGGTACCGATGAACACTGTGCACCGTTGGATCTCGGATGAAACGATCGGATGGCTGTGATTGGCTAGATCTGCAGGTTGATCGACGGTCTGGATGAGCGGAGCTTTGATCTGGTGTGGCGCGGTGTACCGAAAGCTCGGTACACCGGATGACGTGGCGCAACGGGATCAAATCTTGGAATATTCAAGGGCTGAGATGTGTCGGGATATATTTGGTATTTTCCATATTGTTTTTAATAAAAATCAATACCTGAAAAAATAGTAAAAAAACGTGAGTAGTGTTTACAATTCTTTTCGTTTTTTTTTTCTCCTCCTCCTCTGGCGTACTGTCACTGGCTATTTATAGGCAATGAGGGACGTCCAAATCACCACCGATTTACTTTGAAGAAAAAATTAATCACTTGCTTTCGGTGCACCTGCTTCTTTGACAAAATTTTTTATTTTATTTTATTTTTATTTTTTATTATGTATAATAATATATATTTATATAGGTAAAATTAAAAACTCAATTCAATATTAGAAAAAGCTCGTCTCAATCGCTAAAAATCAATTTTAATGACCGAAAATAACAGTTTTGATCCAAAATGACCTGAAACTCATTTTTTACCCTGGTCGACATGGTTTGACCCGTATTGACCTGGTGAACTCGGTTTTGACCAGAAATGACGGTTTTGACCCGAAAACGACCTGAAACTCATTTTTTACCCTGGTCAACATGGTTTGACCCGTATTGACTCAGTGGACTCGGTTTTGACCCAAAACGGCTTGAAACTCATTTTTTACCCTGGTCGACATGTTTTGACCCGTATTGACTCGGTGGACTCGGTTTTGACCGAAAATGACGGTTTTGACCCGAAAACTCATTTTTTACTTGGCCGACATGGTTTGACCTGTATTGACCCGGTGGAATCGGTTCTTATGGAAAGATGCGGTTGACTCGAGAAAAATATATTTTTGAATTTTTCTTTTTCTTAATTTTTTTGGATTTTTATAAATAATAATATAAATAAAATAACATTTGAGAAAATCTTGGTGGATCCAAAATTGGGTTACAACACAGGTTAATTGTTTTTGCATGGTTACCTTAACCAATAAGTAATTAATAGGGTATGAATATTATCAAAACATACTACATACTGGGAATTCACCTGATCCTAAACAATATATATATATATAGTTTAGTAATTTGACACGTGCGCACACACTTCATATTTATTTTTTATTTAATTCTTGATAGTTGTCCGATAATAACTATCCATGGTGATAGATAATTTCATCCCTCGATGTAATAGATGACAATTTAATTCAAACTCGATGAATGATGTCCTAAACAGGTTAATATTTTTTTTATGATTGTTGTGTCCAATAAGTAATGAATAAGGTATGAAAATTATCAAAACCAACCTCAAACCATTTCAAACTTAACATGAAATGTATATTTATATTATATAGATATATTTGTTAAACATTTTCATTTTTTAATGCAATATGATATATTCATATCTTAATATTGATATAAAATTATAATTTAATACACACAAACACACATACACACACACACTATATATATATATATATATATATATATATATATATATATATATTATTTTTTATTGAATAATAAATAATAATCATATGACCGATAATTTATGGATATCTATATTTCTTACTTGGCAGGTAACAAAAAACGTATGGATATCAAGAAATCTGACATGCAAGTACTCATTATCATCCATTCTCAAAATTTCATTTTGATTTATTTCTTTGTCAACTTTTATTCGCTTTTTTTTGTTGCTCTTTGTTTTGTTTTAGTTAATTTTTTATTGCCTTTTTTTTTCCAAATTTTATCCCTCGGTGTTTTGTAATTGAGAATTTTACTTCGTTAATTTTTTTGGTTTACCTTCAACAAGGTTTCAAATATTAATATGGATTGACCTTCATCTTTTTTTAGGTTCTTTATTGATTTTTTTTCTAATCTCATCCTTTAATGTTTGGTTTATTAGGAATTGATTTTCATGTTTTCTTTCTACTAGAGTATCTCAATCTCATGTTCATGACCTTGAGGTTAACAAGTTGACACAACTTGACTATGATTTGTTTTTTTTTTTTTTTAAGTTTCTTCTCTCAACACTGGATTGTTTGATAATTCAACTATCAATTTGCTTCTGATGGGATTACCCTGGTGTCACGGCTAAGTCTCATATTTTGCATGTTAACTTGGGTGAATTCAAGTTTTTTTTAGCTTCTTTTTTTCCATTTTCTTCATTGTTTTATTCATAGTGTCATAACCCATTTCTGAGTTATTCCTCAAATTCACCTTTTTCCCAAAATCAAAAAATAAAATAAAGGTTAACAACGTGTAGAAAACAGGTAGAGGAGGATTTCAAACATATAAGAAAATCAAGCTGCAATTTTAGATGAATGTCGAGGCCTAATTGTACCATATTATGCCCAAAAATAGAGAAACAATGCAATTTCAAAGTCAAATTAAATAATTATTAAACGAATCTGTATAAAAATTAAGGCTAAGACATAATTAAATTTTTAATAGGACAATTTGATTTAATCATGGGTCAAATTAAATTTTAATTATGTTTAAAAATTAATTTAGGTTCAATTAAAGGATTTAATTAAGTGCAAGGACTTCATTATACTTTAAATGGGTCAAATTAATTTTATTAGGGGCTTAATTGGTGAAAAATTAAGTTTAGGAAACCAAATTTAATTTTACAAAGTTAATTGACTGAAATTAGGGGTAAAATCGCAAGAAAATTAAAGTTTTTGGATCAATTAGGGGTTAAATTGAAAATTTTCATAGCCAGTTACCATTTTGCAAAAAAACACCGAATTATATGTGTTTAATTGATTGAAACCGGGGTGAAATTGAAGAAATTGAAAGTCAATGGTCAATTAAGGATTAAATTGTATATCCAAAACTAAGGACCAAAGAGAACAAGACGCTTAACTCTGGGGCTGAAATTGAAGTTTTCTTATGGACAACATTGCATAAAATAAAAAATTTGAAGCCAATCAGGGGTGTAATTAAGACAAATCAACAATCGAATGATTAAAGTGAACGTTACCAAAATGACGCCGTTTTTGTTACTGTTTATCTTCTTCCTTATTTTTCTCTGAAATGATAGCACATGGAGGCTATTTTGCAGGTGTATTTAATGCCTGTAATCTTCACCAAATTCGACAAAACTTGCACGCAAATGATCACCTGACATTTCTCTACAACCCCATATAGTTCGTTCAGTCTGATTGACACCATAGCGGTCACAGCACCGGCCTAAAGTGACCAACTTAGCCAGCCTTGAACTGTTAGATTTGACAATTCATGATGTCTACTTTGAACCAACGGTTGAGATTTTTCTCAGTCGAAACAAGGGCCAAGATATGACACCATTAAAGACAAAACTTCCCTCTTCCACCTCCTATAAATATAGGTGGATTTCATGGCCCGAGCATGAAGAAAATCAGGTTTAAAATAGGCTAAAAACCAACTTCTTCCCCTATTTTTGCTGCCAGTTAAAGTTCTTCCTTTTCTTTCTCTCTCTCCGCCGCCTTTTTAGCCACTCCAGCCTCAACACTGCCATGAACAAGTACAATGCACACCTCTTTAGAAGGCACGATAGACCTCGCCATCACCCCCGACGTCGCGGCACCCGCAACACATGTTATCAAAATTATAAGGGCTTATTGATTTAGGTCAAGTCAATGACCCAGGTCTCAATATTTTTTCTTTGAGAAAGCTTTCATTGCATGGGTTTTCCTTTTATATAATGGAAAAAATTTGAGTCGGCCCGCAGCCTAACTTAGGCCACCCATCTATTTTAATTTAAATTGGATAAATATTGACCTTAATAAGTGGGTTTTTTTAAATATTTATCTTTTTTGATAAGTAATAAAAAAAATATAAATATTGCCAAACTCAATTCAAATTCAAATCCAAATTCAAAAAATATATATATATATATATATATATATATATATATTAAATAATAAATAACACTTGGTAATGAATACTCGAAATCTAATAAATAAAGTATTAATTATAAGCATTTACAATTCAAAGAGTCTAATGTGGCCTTTTCTTCTTCTTCCCAGGTATATGACTAGCCCAACCATTAACTTTTATTTCAAAAACTTCCACTATTTCAAATTCACTGATCATGCCTACTCAAATACCAGAAGATCAAATGATTAAACTATCCTCGTCAAATGACCTCATTAAAATGATTACTTAAAAAATTGATTCATTAAATTTAAAAAACTCATCAAAATAAATGAATATGCTTAAAGTAAAATTGAAGATCTTGCTGAGCAATTTGAATAGGATATTGTCATTATTAAGATTAGAAATCCTAGTTCAAACCAATATCAAAAATACAAAAGCAAACACTACTATAACAAACCAAGATTTCTTAATATTCAAATAAAAGAGTTACCTTATCAAACTCAAGATTATTATGATGTTCATAGTATATATGAATAGAATATAGCCAGACATAGTGAACATAATATCATTAATAAACTTCAAGAGATAACAATGGCAACCGTTGCCTATAAATTCAAAAATCAATCTAACAAGAAAATAACTCAAGCTTTAATCTCTAGTTTTACAGTCCAATTTAAAGGTTAGTGGGATCATTATCTCACTAAAAAGGTTCGAGAGCTCATAATAAATGATGTCAAAATAGAAAATGAAAACATCTCAACCCTATCATAGTAGAAAATGTTATCTCAACCCTAATATTCACCATCACCAAACATTTTATAAGAGACCCACAACAGTTTCAAGAAAAAATCATCTGAAATACTCTCAAATTTAACATGCCCTTAATTTTAAGATTTTACATGGTGCAAGATTACATTCCTTTCAAAATTCTTTGTTAGAAAAAAATGTCATCAACTTTTTTGAAAAGAAAGATTTCTATCCGAACTTCTAAAACTATTTGCAAAAAGGTCAAATCAAGAGTAAGGAATTTGCATAAAGGATCAATCACTGAACATTTTATTTATTTACAAACAAAATTAAATATCATAAAAAATAAACTAGTTGTCTCAACTTCAAAAATCAAATTTTGAAGATATAACATTTATCAATTATCAATAACTCCAATTAGAGAAATTGAGGTTGCTGATAAATCTTCTAATGCAACCAGGGATAAAACTTAACTTCAAACGTTTTTTTGGATGTGTCGACTATGTTTAAGATTGTTTTCCCAAATCTTAGAACAATATATCATCGTTTTTACAAACTAAAATAATCAAACCTCTTAAAATTCATGTCAAAAGTCTTCAATATCTAGGAATTTCAAATCTCAAGGCTTTCACTCAACCACAAGTCCTCTTAATTCAACTCGAGTCATGGCTTCTTAAATAAGACTAACTTTTACTTCAATCAACTAGTTTCCAATCATGTCAAATTTGACATTCCATAGGTGTACTACTTCACCTTCAAACTACAATCAAGCCTTACAACCATGGTGTAAATACTCATTTCAAACACTTCATCAAAATCTTCTAAAAAAACATGTCAAGATCAAGAAATTGTCAAATGTATATTTGTCCAATTAAAAAAAAGTTTTATAATAAAGATCAAGATCATCCCTTATATTTTTCCTCCTCAATTCCAATTTTTCCTAGAAAGTTTGCAATTAATCATACAAGTTTATGAATTTATCTTGATTGACATTAACTCAATCGAGATTATTTATAATCAATATATGGATAATTCTTCTAGAATTGCATATTTAAAAATAAAGATTTTGAAGGTTTAAACCTATCAATACTAGAATCAAAGTCTTTATACTAAAATATTCTTCTCCTCGAAACTTTCAACTTCTTGCATTCAATTAACTTGATTATCAACAATCATGATTCATTACCGTTTACTTAAAGAATTATGATTATTCGGAGTTTATTTATTTTGATAACAATTGTCTCAAGAATTTTCCAACATGGTTTTCAAACAAATGATAGCAATACTTCTCTTTTAAAACTGTAATTCTTCCACAGAAAGTTTTAAAAGCTTTTAAACTATTTACATAAAAAGAAACTTTTAAGATATACTCTTGCCTCCTTACTCTTCATCTCTACCTTTGGGTTCTCTTGGATTTGATGTTGGGATTTCATGATAATGCATGATGCAGATGAAGAAATTAGTTATTGCCCAGGTCTCTTAAGAGATCTTAAGGTAAAATGGTGGCCTTAATTTAATAAAGGCTTTTAATGAAGACCAAGTCTGCTTTTAAGTTGTTCAATCCTAGCTATAGTCTTCTCAATCTCAACCAATACAACCAACGTAACGTCGTCGTCATCGTCGTCCTCAGGTCAGTATAACTTTTTATCCTCCAAAAGTAAATTTCATGCATATCTTGCTTCATCCAGCTCAAAACCAGAATACAAGAAAAAGATTCAAGAAGCTCTTTCTTAAATTTGAAGTTGAGATGAAGAAGGTGACCATCCTTGTAATGCTTTCAATCATCCTGTAATATATTTCTCTTTTCAGTAAACATATTTATGTTTCTAAACATTATATAAAAAAAATTACATCAATTCTAATAATATTTATTTATCTGATAAGTGTTAAAGGATGTATAAATATTTATTTTCTTTATTCCTTATCAAATAAGATAAATATTATTAGAACTAAAGTAATTTATTTTTTTTATAATGTTTATATATATATATATTTTATATTAAATAATAAATACTTAAAATATAATAAATAAAATATGAATAGTTAAATTTATTACTCATAAAATATCTATTATTTTTCTTATAGTGTGTATGCATATAGTAGTGATATGAAAATTACTTAATTTTGCTTTTTGTTGGAATTACGATAATTCATGTGCCATTTCACACGGGTAAAACTTTCATTGGAAATTTTAATTCGAGAGCATACGGTGTATGAGCATCTCGCTTTCTGTTGAAACTCTTCTATGAGCGCTGAGTTTTCACGACTATGAGAGGCATGTTACATAACAAATGCTCAACGGCTCCACCTTAACATGGCTGTGAACCAGTGGTGATTACCACATACCAATTAAAAAAAAAAACTAAAAGGCCTTGAAGAATCATTGTGGACCTAGAGAAAAAAATCCTATTCACCACAACAGTGCTTCCTAAACAACTCCCTTCAAGTCTTTTATTTTTCTTCGGTTGGGTTGTGGCCCTTGTGGGCTCAAGCTTGCTGTTTTTGAGGGGTTAGATGCTGATCTAGATGATTTCTAAGTCTGATTCACGGGTCTTCCTCGCCTGATTGGTGTGCTGGAATGGCTGCCCATGAAAGACGCTCCCAACTTGGCAAGTTGTGCGAGATTTTTGCAGGATGTTCGGGGTATTTTTTGTTGGGATAGGTGCTGGACGAACATCTTCTTTGATTAAAGAGAGTTTAGGTATGAATTTTCAGCTTGATTTGATTTCAAGTTGCTGTGCAGTACAGCCTTGCCATCCTTTGCTCATGCTCTGTCAATTTAATTTTAGGTGACTTGCCACGTTAGCTGTAACAATGATGCCTACTGCCCTTGATATCATCTTTCCCATCATGGACAGTTCGGAAATTTTTTTTCCCATGGGTTGTGCCTGTTTGGGCCTGATTTAGAGACCTATAAAGGAGTCCCTATGCGAATCTATCTCTTTTCTTTACGTTGTTTTGCTGCTCTTTACGTGTAGCTCGGCTGGGATTCCATTGCTTTTTCTCACGACATTGTCGTTTGACGGTTGTTTTGTTCCTTTTTCATGCCATGTGCTGTCCCGAGATTTTTTTTTCTTTTTTTTTTCCCTACTAAGTTGAATTTAGCTCAGGTATTTTTTTCCTATTTCCTTTCTCAGGTTTTGGACTCTTTTGATGACCTTTCGCTGGCGCAACCATCTTATGTTCCATGGCTTAGGTTGCTTGCTGTTGTGTCGTTCTTCAATGTTTACTGCGTTTTTCAGATATATTCATTTGGATTTTATTTTTTTTTGCCTTCTGCTATTCTGTTCCTTTGGAATCTATTTCTACATATTACTATCTTTACTCTTTTTAAAGGATTTTGCTGCTCTTTATTTGGCAGCTTGGAGAGAAAGAGTGTATTGACACCCTTTCATCTACAGCTAGATAGCTTCAGCGCTGTGGTTAAGTCTGCTGAAAAAGAGTAAGCTGTCACCTACAATACTTTTTCTTCCAGGTCTGTGTCTTTCCTTTTTTTTTAATTTTTTCCTTTCGATTTGGTTCTAATATTGTTTTTCAGCTTGCGGCAAGAAAGCTTGCTAACAAGCAGTGGCCGTATGTTTTGTTTTTAAATATGTAGCTCTTCACCTATTATCCCATGAAAACAAAATTTATTCTGATCACTGAAATTAATTTTCATTCGTGAAGGATATTCCCAAAGAAAACATTTCATGGAGAGATTCTTAAGGAAGAACTTAATTACAACTCCAAACAGCCTAATAAGTTCAGTGTAATGTTAATTTTGATAGCTGGGGTAACCTCTCAGAAAAATGTGCCCTTACGTACGTATGAATGTTCTGAACATCCTGCTTTTGTGAGAAATAATGGCGAAGGCTCAGAAGTTGCTGAGAATGGAGTGTTGAAGTCAGCTGGTGGAACTGACAACGTATGCAGCAGGGCAACTGGTTAGTATTCGCTGTCATGGTTGGTTGTACTTAACATTGATGTGAGATCTACGTACATAATCTGGTTTGCAGAGATAAAAGTTTTTTGTCGACTTGAATTTGCTGCAGGTTGTGACTGATTGATATTTCTGATGCTCAGCTTTTCGCTTGGGGGAAGGAGGGTGTCATTTGATTTTTGTTAAAATTAGTTCAAGAACCCCAGAGTAATTGAGGGAAGTAGAGGAATAGGATGAATAAACAAAAACCAAACACACAAGATAAGACAGCATGAGATTAACAGTCATGTTACTAGAAAAGAGTATCATGCAGAAGAAATCTTATTGGATGATAAGTCAAGAAATAAATAAAAAAAACATGTCAGACTCCATTTAAATTGAATACTCATGGTAGTCGCTTGGTGTTGCCTGAAATAGCTTTTTGTCCCAATGGAGTCTTATTTAGATGCTTTCCAAAGTATTAACATTACAGTTATGGCTTCCATGAAGAACATAAATGGAACTAGAATTAAAGAACTGGGGGAGTTGATATGAAAAACTAAAAATGAATTTGAAAATAAAATAATAAAGGAAAATAATGGTATAATCATAGTTCATATGGCTTCCATGGAGAACATAAATGGAACTAGAATTACAGATATGGGGGAGTTGATGTGAAAAACTAAAAATGATTTTGAAAATAAAATAATAAAGGGAAATAATGGTTTAATCATAGTTGTTAGATTTAGTGTAAGGAACTAAAAAAAATGTATATGTCATTATATTATAGTGTCAACTAGTGAATTATTGGATTCAACCTGTATTATGTTAATTTTAACCAATATTTTAATTAAAATAAATGGCTCTTTTTATAAAAATATTATTGGTATTAAATTTGACAGCATTACTAACCAATTACATCAATTATATTTTATAAAATTAATATTTTATTTGATTTAATTAAAAATTCGATCTAGATAATTAAAAATAAAATGTTTGAAAATTTTGACCAAAATATATTTTTTAAAAGCATAAGATCAAAAGAACAGACCGCCCAACATAACATTTTCTATAAGGCTATGCATATAATTAGTGTTGAGCAAAAACAATTACAAAAATAATTAAATTAAAAAACAAAAAAAATAACTGAGAAAACCGAATCATAAAAAAAAACTAATTAAACCGATTAGAATATTTAAAAAAAAATATTATGTTTGGTTTTGTAAGTCTAAAACCGAAAATCAAACTAAATCGAATCGAAAAAATAAACCAAACCGAAAAAACCGAACCAAACCGAAACCAACCCATTAGAAAAGTAAAAACAAAAACCCAAAAAACAATATAGTTTTTGGTTTTTAATATAAAATAACCAAACCAACCCGAAACCAAACCCAAATCAAACCGAACCGAAACTTATCAGTTGGGTTTCAATTTTTAATATAAAAAACCAAACCAAACCGAACCGAACCAAAACTGGTCGGTTTGAACCGGTTTCGGTTCGGTTTTGGTTTTTTTATCTGACAAAATTTTGGTTTGGTTGTTTTTATAAGTAAAAACCGAATAAAATAAAAAATGATCACCCCTACAAGTAATATTTAATTAAATTTATTTATCATCATAATCTAAAAAAATTATTATTGCATATAAGTATGCAAATCATTATTTATATTTTATTCAAATTTCTTATAACATATCAATATAAGATATAAGAAATCACAAAAGACTATATATTAACAAATATCACTCTTTTTTATCATTAAACTGGCCTCTTGGCTAATTTGTGCCCTAACAAAATGGGTTGCATTGCATCCAATTGTGTGAAATTTCTACGCATGTTTTTATTTATTCCTTTTCTCTTCATGGTGAATAATATTTTTCAAACAAGTTTACATATTAATTGAAATTAAAATTAGAGATTTTAAGAGCAAATTCTTTTACATATTAGTCGAATGCATTCAAGGTAATAAATCTTTTTATATCTGATTTTCAGATTTTATCTCTCTAAAATATCATTATACTTTCTCTTTCTATAAAGTTTTTGATTTTACCATCGAAGAGTCCTCATGTCCATAAGAAGAGACATTTTGTAGGTACCAATTACCAACCACCTGGATTACCAGACACCACATGCTACTACCTAGCTACCAGTCATCTGACTTACCATACAGAGCCTGCTACTACAATAGCTATTAGTCACCTGGTTTACCGGGGCACCGCCTGCTACTACCACAATTACCGATCACGGTGGCCTACCAGACAACACTTGCTACTATTATAGTTACCGATTACTTAGCTTACCAGGCATCACCTGCTGCCAGTTACCAACCCTCTAAGCTTTCCATATCAAGTCACCAAATACCTTGACTATGAAGAATGAATTAAATTGCTTGAACTAAGAGATCAATCAATTATCCAACACGTCAGCCTTATTCTTAAACATCTTAGATTTTATGACTCATCAATTGGTGTCATTTATGGGAAACTAATGAAAAAATTCACTAGTTTCTAAAACTTGTTTATGAAATTTCCAGGTCATTCTATGGCACACAACCAAGACACACCTAGGTCAGGACGCAAAAAAAATCTACTCGTTACCATGAACACTCTTACTCAACCAGACCTTTAACAACTCACTAGTTGGGTGTAAACTTAGACTTTGTTGGCAATCCAAGGTCAAAATCAGATCTTTTCACCTCCAACATGTCTTGGCAATTATGGTAACACACTTGACCCCATCACCATCACCATCACCATCACCATCATCACTGGCCACTCCCAACACCTATAGCCCTTTGCACTACCCGTAAGAGCTTGGGCAGAATGACCTTTAGGAGAGTATTTTGCTTTCATACTCGTCAAGTCCCTCTAGGAGTCACTTGTGCCATTACGATACCCATACACATAGTCGGTACTACATACACGCTCCCCTCGGCTACCATGAGATGGACCTCAATTACCAATCATATTATTTCATTCCAAACTCTCCAAGCTCCCTGAAGCCCAACAAATCACCTTTTTATGCATAATATTTAATGGAAATATAAGTTTATTTTTAAAATAATAATAATGTATCTTTGACATACATTTTCTAATTATAGATCTACAGTAGAGGGCTTCCAGCCACTCTCCTAGAAGGGAACTGAATTGGTCTCGCTAGAGCAATATCCCCACAATCACCAAGGGTTGATCTTGGATCCTCCACTCTCCAGTGCAGTCTTAAATTGACACCTTCTCTAGGTTATGCCAAAGGGTCTTTCACCAGTTTGCCAGGGTTGATCTTAGATCCCCTACTCCATAGTGTAGTCTCGGATTGACACATTCTCTAAGTGATGCCTTAGGGCCTCTCACCGATTCGCCAAAGGTTGATATGAGATTCCCTATTCTATAGGTGATGTCTAAGGGTCTCTCACCAATTCATTAGGGGTTGATATGAGATTCCTCATTCTCTATATGATGTGTAATAGCCTCTCACTAATTCATCAGGGATTGATCTGAGATCTCTTATTCTCTAGGTGATACCTAAAAGCCTCTCACCAATTCGCTAAGGATTGATCTTGAATCTCCCTTCTTTCCAATGCAGTATTAGACTAACACCACTCTTTAGTGCGGGGGCTCCTAGGCCCTCATGCCATCATCAAGAGGCTATAAACCTCATAGAGACTCCCAAGCCCCCATATCATCATCGAGAAAGCTATCGACTTCACAGGGCTCCTGCATCCATGTCACCTGTCACACGTGTATAGCGTTGCGGGGATCGTCCTCCCAGAATGGGATTATCATGAATGATATGGGTGGAAAGAACTTGGAATTCTTGTCCTTTATCTATAAAACAAAGGAAAAATGAGTTGCCACCTAATTTTATAGTCACTAAGAAACCTAATGGTCTGCAAGAGTCTGGGTAAGGAGATTGGTTATGTAAGAAAAAGACGTATCACCCCCAGTGCACCATACCTATAGAATGTTGCTTTGTTGTTTGTTGTAAGTCATGTTTTTATTCGTTAGTTTGTCTAAGATTCGATAAAATTTCTTCTCAGTAAGGAGATCCTTATTTCATCAAGTTAAAACATAGTCATTCTAAAAAGCCTAGAAAAGTCTGTCTAAAGTTTAAGAAAAGTTTTCTTCAATAAAGAGATTCTTATCTTATCAGGTTAAAAACTAACCATTCTAAAATGCAAGAAAAAAAAGTTTTTTATTTGAAATTTTAGTCAAATCCTAATGGATAATCGCAAACTTATTGTGATATACATTAATAAAAAAATTTAGTTTTCAAACTATGATGAAAATGCAATTTTTATTTTTTTTTTGTATAAAATTTGCATGAAAATTTTAGAGTTTGGTCGTATGCACACAAAATAAAATATATATTTTTTATTTTTAAAATGAGGAAATGTTTTAGAATTTTTTGAAATTTCAGTGAAAAGCGGGTGTTTTTAATTATGAGTTAGTATCTTACAGTATAAATCTACAACCCTGACATTAAGTGAAATGATTGGGAAAATGTGTGAGTGGCCTATAAATAATCTTAAAATGGCCCTTGAAATTTTTTATAAATTTTGGAAATTTATTTGGGTCCTAGTTGGCAAAAAAAAAAAAACAATTTTTCTTAATTAAAACTGCCAAAATAGGTCTAATGATATGTTTGTCAAACACACCCTTAAACCAAAAAAATCAAACACACACAAAATGAAGAACACGATAAATGTTCTTCGTGAACCTAGAAAAAATAACTCTCATCATCGACTAGATATAGCAAAACCAGGGGCATAAAAAGATTATAAATCATGCAAAGATCAATAATCTAGCACTTATTCAATTCGATTATCACTAAATCATCATGATTTAGTTAGGGACAGTTTCGGTTTGAAACCGAAACCCTAAGACTAAAATCAATAAATACATGTTATTGAGGTAAAATAAATCTAGATTACTAGCAAAAGATGTCATATATAGTGGTAAGAAATAGACCAAAACTAGTCCAAATCATATAGCCAAGGCAATGAGTTTTCCAAGAACACTGCCTGGTAAATGCAGAATATGCTTAAAAGACTCAAAATGGCAAATATGCAACCAAACCCAAAAAAAATGAAAAAAAAAAACATACTAAACTTAGCAACCAAAACTTAAACAAACTAAAAAAAAATTATTTTAACCATTAAAACAACAAGAAACAAGGAATCAAAAGCAAAACAATAAGCATAATCTATGTCCTATAGCAAACCTAAAACACATTCCAACATTGTTTGAAAGATTTTTTTCACATTCTTAACCATAAATAATATGCATTTAGCTTAAGCAAACCTAGTTAACCATTAACAATGGTGTAAGAACATCAAAAACAAACAACAACCAAACTTTCAACATATACTACCATAAAGACTTCATTGACTATCTTGAACATCAAAATATGCTAAGAATGTATCTCAACCTAACATTTATCACCTTAAAAGCAATCCTAAGCATTAAACTAAACCTTAGACAACACTTAAACACATATACATGCTAAAACATGACATTGTTAAACAAAACAAAAGGCATCTATTGCATTTTAACTAGTAAATAGCTTTAAGAGAAGGCATAATGAACACCCAATGTAAAAGATAATAATAAAAATAGAATGGAAAGGAAGGGGAGGGTGTGCTCGTTGAGCTGCACCCCATCATCAAAGTTGAATGCTTACCTTATCTAATGATGTTGCCTCCTAAGTATCTTTCTTTAAGTCTGAATGATGAATGACATTGTAGGTGTGTGTTTGAGAGTAGGTAGAGAGCTAGTAACTATGGTGAGGGACAATATCAATGTTGTATTTATAGTGCTTGATAAAGCCTTCCACCAGATCTTTCCATCTTTAGATTCATGTTATCTAGTCTTATATATTAGCTCAACATTGTCTTACTTAAACTGTCTTGTCTTACTTAAACTGTCTTGAAAGAAGTGTATTAATAGTTTTTCATCATGCATTACTTCTTTTATTTTGTTGCAATAAGATTTGAGGTAGGTGATAAGATACTGGGTTCTGATGTATTTGATGAACTTGGGAACACAAAATATTTTTGGTACAACCATGTTCAAGACTAGACATATTTTCATGGCTTGCACAAGATCATACAAATCCAACCCTTCGATAATCCTTATTCTAGCTTCCAACACTGTCATCTTATCATAATCAATGTCATAAGATTTTTTTTTTTAAGATTCCTTAGCAAATACATTTATAGCTGCAGGGATTGGTGCTAGTATTATTGACTGCATAAATGTTGCATTATATTGGGGTTCTTGACTCTATTCACCCATCATTTCCTTGGGCTGAACTATTATTTGAGTCTGAGCAAAAGTGACGGCCTAATTAGATAGGCATTCACCAAAGGTATTTCTGAGCGTTTGCTCGAGGAAGCTAGCGATGTGAGTTATGCTAACCTTCAGTAATCCAACTCATCTTAGAAGTGGGCATCATGGTGAACACATTTTTTATCTTTTATATTTTTCATTTGGAGTCGGGTGTTATAAACTTTGTGAATTTGAGTTTTTTGAGGACCTATATTTCAACTTGTGTATATGATGATTTATTAACAAATGCATGATTATGATGCATATGCCAATATATATTGGATATTGATTAGCTTTTCTAAACTGATTCGTGACTCTTATAGCTCATTGGACAGGATTTATGAGTTCAACTGGTTGGTGTAAAGTAGCATTTGCCAAGTTCTTATCATGGTTGAATACCAAAACTCATTAGAAATAAAGGTGGGTTATGACCATCTCACAAGCAATAAAAGAGTTCATATATTGTTTGAAAATTTCAAAATTCAAAAGCCCTATGCATCACTACTCATAAAAATCATCTCCTTTATTAGTTATGTTTCTAAGTGATGACACTCATGTGTTCTCGGTATTTCACGATATCATTTTTAATTTGTGTGGCTTATTGTTGCAACCTTTTAACATGATAGGCTACTTGCTCAATTTGCTTTGTTAAAGCCTTATTACTAGTTGTTAAAGCCTTATTACTTCTCTCCAGCGCTTGTACCATAGTCTTCAACTATGCTACCTTAGTCATTGTCCTTTACAGCTCCTTTATCTCAATGTCAAGATCGACTATTTTGGAGTTAATTTGAGCTTTAAAACTGTCAATATAGTCTTAACATCCTTGGCGCTCTTGTTTAGTCCTAATTAACTTTTTCTCCATCATAAAGTAATGACTTCTTAACTCTTTAATCTTCTCCTCTTGGATTTCCAGCTTAAATTGTAATATCATGATCTGTCCCTTTGAAGACTCAGTTCTCTTCTAATAGTTTCTCATGTCAAACTCAGCAGCTTTTCTAGCACCCATCTCTTCCTCATACTGTGTTGCATACTGGGATCAGATTCTTCTTTTCTCATCCATGTCAAACCCGGCTGATTGATTTTTCTCTTTTTCAACATCAAACTTCTTTCTAGGCCCTGTTTATTTGCAAGAAAGTGGTTTCTTTTTGGAAAGTGGTTTCCTTAGAAAGTGAATTCCAGAAAAGTAATGTCATGGAAAATAAGTTGGAAAATATTTTCCAGTGTTTGGTTATTTTATGAAAAATGAGTTGGAAAATAGTTTATTAATGTTCTTTCTTTTCAAGTTTATTAAAATAATAGGGAACAAATCTTACAAAGTAAACAGTTGAATGAGAATGGAATTGAAAAAAATATAATTTCATAAATTATCTCAAATAATAATCAAAATAATAGAGATCAAATCTAATAGATAAAAAAAATTAAAATATGATGAAATTAAAATAATAATAATTACAATTTCATAAATTATTTTAAATAAAATAAGTAATAATCAAAAGAATAAGGATCAAATTTGATAGATAAAAAATTTCAATTAAAAAACTGATAAGATAAAAGTAAATAACAATCATAAAAATAATGATCAAAGTTAATATAAAAATTAAATTAAATCAAATTTTAAGGGATGAAATTGAGAAAAAAAAATATTCTAATAAAATATATAGCAATCAAAAGTTTGAGGACCAAATTTGAAATAATCAGCAAACAATATCATATTTTTAAATTTCTCACAACTTCTGGAAAGTGTTTTCCGTCTAAAATAAAAGGAAAATACTTTCCTGAAAATCAAGCCAGATTTTCCTTTGACAGGAAAGTGTTTTCCGGTGATCGGAAAGTGTTTTCCGTTGACCACCTTTTCTAATGGCACACAAACACAGAAAAGTTTGGAAAGTGGTTTCCCGAAAACTGCTTTCCGGAAAACAAACGCACCATAAGGCTATCTTTTTTTTCTTCAAGAAATCTATTATTCCCTTATTGGTATTTATCCTGCCTTTGACTGACCTTTTGACTTTGAGTAACTCTTTTTTCGTTATCACGTGTTTGCTAAACAACTCTTAATACTTGGCTATTTGGGTTCTCGACTCATCTTGGATGCCCTTGGCTATTCTTCAACTACCATGACCTTTTTCTTCCATTATTTTACTATCTCATGATCATTTGTCAAAGTTGCTAGTTATTTATCCTTCTATTTTTATACGACTAATGATTCATATATGCAGCATCGGGATGGAATATCTCATGGCTCATTTTTCATGCATCCTACAATGGTTGAATGATAACATGGTTTTGGCTAAAATTGCAACTGAAAGGTTGATTCGATCATGTTCATACTCAATGAAGGCATTTGCAGCTTCTAAACTGATAACTCCAATTCTAAATAGGAACATAACTAACCCAAATATAGCAAAGGCCACTGGCTTGTACCATTCATCTCCCAACTTTCCTTTCTTAACATTCTTCTTCATTCGGATTTGATAATTTTCCACTTGAATCCTTTATCAACTACCCTACATTGGCTGATTTTTCCCAAGCATAATAACTTGACTACCTCTGAAGTAGTGTCTTCAAATTTCCGTCTAAGGTAGATCTTATAGCTATTATTTGAAAAATCTAGGATCTTTTCATACTCCTCTAAGGTAGGTGTCATATTGAAGTTCCCAAAAGTAAAACACATATATTTGGGATCCCAAAAATTCAGTAGGCTTTTACAACTGTTGCTTGTAATGAAAGACTCATTAGTTATGCAATCCTCTAATATCGCCTCTCAAAGAGGATCTCATCGACGTACCCTATAATAGGTAGCAATTTTCCTAGGTCATTTACCACATAATTTATCTTAGTAATACATGACAATCCACTATCATCGATTATTAGATAGTTTCCTCCGGTTACTTATGTTAGCTAAGATTCTTGCCCAAATTATTAAAAAGATGGATACTTACGGAAGTCATGATTTTGGTTCAGAATCCTGCAATACAGGATTAGCATGGTCAAACTTGCCTTGATACAAATTACAGGTGCCACATATAGCCTAAGGATAAGTTTTATTCATTAAGTGAGCATGAGTAGTTTTTCTACCTTGTCTCAAAAGGATCTCAGACCTATCCAATAACAGTCTTCGTAAAGACATTATAAAAGCATTGCGAGGAATGATTAAAGCACATATGTCCACCATTACCAAGCAGGAACTTATTTATGAGTTGGGTGTTTCACATATTTGAACCCTAACTGATAGTCATATGGCAGATCATTAATCTCCTATCTAACCTAGAAGTTTCTGTGTGCTTTCAAAAATTAAAGCAAGCGATGCATGATGCATTAGTTTATATCCAATATACAAATACATGTGCCACATGTACAAAAGAATGCATGTTGATAACAAAAATGATGGGCAAAAGGCAATACAATTTAAAGTATAAAAAGAATAAAAATGTACACACTAACAAAAAAAAAAACACAACAATCAGATAAACAAACAAAGCTTAGTCCATGATAGTTCTCAGTGGAATCACCATTTTATCCAGGCGATCGTCATCCCGAAGCAGGCATATTAGGAATGATATGGGTGGAAAGGACAACAAATTATTTTCATTTATCAGTAAAACAAAGGGAAAGAGAATCTCCACCTAGTATTATAATTATTAGGAAACCTAATGGTCTGCAAGAGTCTGGGTAAGGGGACTAATTGTGTTAGGGAAAGATGTATCACCCCCGATGCACCTTACCTATAATAATTTCCTTTGTTAATTGTTCTAAGTCATATTTCTATTCGTTAGTTTATCTAAGGTTCGAGAAAAGTGCTTCTCAATAAGGAGATCTTTATTTCATCAAGTTAAAACCTAACTATTTTAAAAAACTCAAAAACATTTGTCTAAAAGTCTTCTTTAGTAAGAAGATTCTTATCTTACCATATTAAAAATTAACAATTCTAAAACCCAAGAAAATAGGTTTTTTTGTTTTAGATTATTGGATAATCGCAAACTCGTTGTAATACCCGTTTACTGATTTTTTTATTTTTCAAAGCATGATGAAGATGCAACTTTTATTTTTTTGTGTAAACTATGCATGAAAATTTTAAAATTTGATCGTATGCATATAAAATAAATTTTTTTATTATTATTTTTAAAATGAGGAAATGTTTTAGAATTTTTTGGAATTTTGATGAAAAGTTGGTATTTTTAATATCTTACAGTATAATTTTATAATCATGATATTAAGTGAAATAATTGAAAACGTATCTGAGGGACCCACAAATAATTTTAGAATATTTTTTCAAAATTTTTAGAATTTTTTGGAAATTTATTTGGGGTTTGTTTGGCAAAAAAACAAATTTCTTTAAATAAAACTGTCAAAATAGGCCTAAAAGCGTGTTTGTCAAACATGTTCTTAAGCTAAAAAATCTTTTATCAAAACACTTGACTATTGACTATTTAACTTTCAATTTAGCTATTGATTTCATCAATTTCAATCCTTATAGTCTCGTGTGTTTTACAAGTTGGTCATTGATTCTAAATCTTTTTAATTTGGCCCTTAATTAACCCTTAAACTTTGATTTTCTTACAATTTCATCCCTAATTCCACCCAATTGAGTTTGGAAAAATAAAATATGGTCTTTTAAAATTCTAATCTTCTCAATTAAGCCTAAATTAAGCTTTCAAACTTAGTTTTTCACCAATCAAGTCCCTTATAAAATTAATTTAACCCATTAAAAATATAATTAAGTCATTACACTTAATTAAATCTTTTAATTTGACCCAAATTAATTCTTAAACTTAATCAAATCATTAATTAGGCCCATGATTAAATCAATTTAACCTATTAAAAGTCTAATTAAGACCTCATATTTAATATTTTACAGATACGTCCAATAATCATTTAATTTGAGCTTAAATCTGTATTGTCCTTTAGTTTTAGGCATAATAAGGTATAATTGGGCTTTTAATTGTGTCCAAAATTCGAGCTTGGTTCCTCTATGCATTTGAAACCTTTCTCAGTCTGCTCTTGCCAAGTTGCTAATCTTTTTTTTTCATTTTCAATAAATTTTTTTTATTACTTTTCATTTCAAAAGAAAATAGTAATTTTAAGGGAAACTCAAAATTGGGTTATAACATCATCCTATGGAGGTCACATACCTCCCACACTCTAGTGCGATCACTCTCTAAATGATGGACTTAGTTTACCTGGTGTAATAGAACCACCCTCCATGGATTCGTCCCCACTATACTTTAGAATTTTTTCTAAATATAGGTGTCGCCATTAATCACCCTCATTAGGTTCCACTTAGCCTTTTATAATATTTTCTAAGTATAGGCTCACCCTCCATGAGTTTTTACTAGCCACTTAAAAAAAAAAATTCTAAGTTGTAACTTTTTCTCCATAAGTTTCCCCTGGTCTTTTAGAGAAATTTTCTAAATATAGAGTCTTTTATATTTCACCTCATCCTCTTAAGAATTTTTTTAAGTATAGGTTCCTCCATAGTTTCCTTTAACTTACTTAATTTTTTTTTTTCAAACTGGTGCACACCTTTACACACAGGCTCTTTGGTTTATTACCCGGGATTTCAACCATTCTTCTTATATGAAAAATAAATTGATGAACTCATCATGGTAACCATGCATTTTTACATGTCTTTGCAGATTAAAACCACAAAAACTTGAGAGACTACTGATGGATCCAAATAAAATTGACCAAAAAAACCCAAACGAGCCCTAAAAGCCCTATAGGCTCAGGTACATATTTTATATGAATCCAATTTGTATTATTTTGAGTAGAATACAACTCAAAATATCACAAAGGTAAAAATACACTTCAACCCCTTCTCTCCATAAAAGGACAAGATTCATGAGGTATAAATACACCATGAATCCTTCAAGCCAAATGTTCACAATCTTTTCATTCTTAATATTTTTAGCATATATATTTTCAGAGTCTATCTTTCTAAAATATCATTACACTTTCTCTCTCTATAAAGTTATTAACTTTACCATTAGAGAGTCCCTACGTCCATAAAAGGTCCATAAAAAGAGACCTTTGCAGGTATCAGCTACTAATCACCTAGCTTCACAGGAACTACCTTTTACTATCTAACTATTGGTCACCTAACTTACCAAGTATCACTTGTTACTACCACAACTATCAGTCACCTGGTTTATTAGGCACCACCTGCTACTACCACAACTACCGATCATTATGGCTTACCAGGCACCACCTACTACTACCATAGTTACTGGTCATCGTGGCTTACCAAACATCATTTGCTACTACTATTGTTATTAATCACCTAACTTACCAGGCATAACCTGCTACCAGTTACCAACCATTTGGGCCTTCTATATCAAAATCACCAGATACTTTGACCATGGAGAAGGAATCAGATTGTTTGAACTAAGAGATCTTCTAATTATCCAACACATTAACCTTATTCCTAATCATCTTGTATTTTAAGAATCATCATCATCATCATCATCATCATCATCATCATATATATATATGAGAGTGGAGAATGAGTCCCCTTGTCCAAATTTATCACGCGATAAATTGTTAAGTATTTCAATATATTATTCCTTTACAAACATATTAGTAGATGTAGTGATAAATTAGATTGTTGGTTTGCTCTATGTCATGGATTGGATAAAAAATATTAAAAATAAAAATAAATATCCAGGCATTGCTAATTTTTTTAGTAGAAATAAATTTTAAATTGTGTAAGAGTTGAGCCGATATGACTTAGTTGATTTGGCAAGTCTAAAAGAAACCCGAACGATTGGTAAAAACTTTTTTTTTACTTAAAAAAGCAAAATTCAAGACGACATGATTTTTTAATAAAAATATTGAGATGTCAACATATTGGATCAACCCGGGTTAACCTACTTATTTTGTGATCTTGGTCATGAGACCATGATAATCCCATATAAAGTAAATTGAGATAAATTATGAAACATAATTCTCAATCAACCTAATGGTGAAGGATGAAATTAAAAAAACTTAATTGAAATAAGAAGGACGAAAAAAAGTACCTGAATAAAATGCAAGTTAACTTGTCAAACCCATAACCTGAGTCATGAGATCAAGATAATCTCCTAGAAAATAAATTGAAACAAATTATGAAACTCAATGCCCAATCAACCAAATATTCAAAGATGACATTGAAAAAAAAAAATAAAAAATATAAAAAATGACCTAAATTAACACGGGTTAACCTGTCAAACCTATGACCTAGTCATAAGACCAGGATAAACCTCATATAAAATAAAAAAAATAACTCAAGTCAACCTGTCAAACTCGTGACTCGGGTTAACCCACAAAACTTGTGATCATGTCATGAGAATGAGATAACCTCATCGAAATCAAACCAAAATAAATCATGAAGTTTAATTCCTAATCAATTCAACGCCGAGGATAAATTTGAAAAAAATTTAAAAAAGAAAACAAAAAACCTCAGTTAACCATGTTAACCCACCATACCCGTAACACGGGTTATTATATTGGGATAACCATATAGAAAGAAAACCACAACAAATAACAAAGCTCAATCTCCAATAAACCAAATGTTGAAATGTAAAATTAAAAAAAAAACATAGATTTGAAAAAAAAAAACACTAATGCAATGAATAGTATTTAGCAAAGTGATACACAGTAAAAACACAACCTATTTTAGTTTCTATTAACTAGACCACTTGCCTGCATTATGTCCTGGGTCGAATCAAAAAACTTTTTGAACTCCAAAAAAAAGTCTAAGCATTGCTAATGTTTTTTTTTAAAAAGAGATTTTAATCATGAATTCAAAATTATTTTTTTCTAATATCAATACGGTGACACATTAACCATTTTTTTATTTAATATTACAATGAAAACATATTGGATTCATCTTAGTCAATCTAGGTTGAACTGCAAAACCTGTTGGGATAACCCAACAAAAAAAATAGGAAGCTCAATCCTTAATTAACTCAATGTTGAAAGATGAAACTAATAAAAAGTAGCACTCAATTAAAAAAAAAACCTAGTGAACTCGAGTCAACCAGCTAAACTCACGATTTTAGTCATGCACGTTGCCATAACTACGACAGGCACATGGTACTTAGGTAACAAAAGTAGGCCTAATTGTTTTAAGCTAAATAAAAAAAGGTCTTTTTATTTTAAGTTAAATAAAAATAAATAGATTATTGATAACAAAAGGTGAAATTATATATTTTTAAAATTAGGGGACCGAAAATGCATTAAATAACAAAAAAGAATAAAAAAAACAAAGAGGCTAGAGGATAAAATATAGGGGGGAAGAACAAAAGAAAAAAAGCCCCTGGTTAATAAATAGGAATCAATTTCCCTTCAATTTTGCAATTCAAGGGCTCAATCAAGGAGAAAAAAACTTTAAGGATAAAAACAACACTTCTCTAGTCTATAGTGAAATGTGAGAGGGAGTGTAATGCACGTGGGTACAATGTTTTTGCCTCACCTCTTAGTTTCTTTACTATTGTTGACTCATGTTATGCTACAAGTTAGATCAACTTTTTTTTTTTTACATAAAAAGAAACATTCAGGAGTTGCTAATATTTTTCTAGTGAAGAAAAAAAAAATAAACCATGTAAGAATTGACTTTATATGACCTGATCAACTTTGCAAATTCAAAAAGAACTTGGACTATAATTAAAAATATAGTTTAACTAAAAGAATTCAAGATGACATCTTTTTCTTAATATATAGATGATAACAAATTGGATAAAACTGGGTCAACACGGATTAACCTGTCAAATTCATGACCAGAGTCATAATATCATGATAACCCCATATAAAGAAAATTAAAACAAATTATAAATTTTAATTCCTAATATATCTAATCTTGAAGAATGTAATTGAAGAAAAATATCAACTAAAAAGGAAAAAAATAACTCGAGTCAACCCAAGTTAACCTGCCAAACCCAAGACTCGAGTCATGAGATTGAAATAACCCTATATAAAGCAAATCAAAACAAGTTATGAAGCTCGATTATCAATAAATTCATTATTAAATAATGAAATTAAAAAAAAAACAGAATAACATGACTTGAGCATACCTAGGTTAACCCATAAAACCTATGACTCGAGTCATAAGACCGAAATAACCTTATAGAAAGCAAACCATAATAAATCATAAACCATAATTCTTAATCAACCTAATATTGAATGATAAAATTAAAAAAAAATATATACCAATTAAAACAGAGAAAAAAAACTTGAGCCAACTAGGTTAACTCGTCAAACCCGTGAAACGAGTCATGGAATTAAGATAATCATATAGAAAGAAAACCACAATAAATCATGAGGCCCAATCTCCAATATATCAAATATTAAAGGATAAAAAAAGAAGAAAAAACATAGATTTAAAAAAAAATAAAGGAAAAAAACATTGTTTCACAATGAATTGTGTTTTGTGAGGTAGTTCACACTAAAAGCACCATTCCTTTTAATTTTTGCTAACTAGATCATTAGTCAACGCTATGTTGTGGGTTGAATCAATTTTTTTAACATAAAAACATATCCAAATGTTGCTAGTATATTTTCTAATAAAGATTTTTTTAATCATAAACTTAAAATATGATGCATATTGGATATCTTTTTAAAATATTGAGACAACGATATATTAGAAGTCATTGTTTTTCAAATATTGAGACTGTCACATATTGGATTGACTTAGGTTAACTTATCAAATTTACAACATAAATCATGATATCGTGAAAACCTCATAGAAAATAAATCAGAATAAATTATAAATATCAATTTCTAATCAACCAAATATTGAAAGATAAAATTAAAAAAATATATTAAATTATAAAGGGATAAAAAAAACTACCCGAATCAACTCGGGTTAAAATGTCAAACCCATAACTCAGGTCATGAGATCAAGATAACCAATAAAAAGCAAATAAAAAAATTACGAAGCTCAATTTCCAACCAACTTAGTATTGAAGGATAAGATAAAAAAATCAATTAAAAAAATAAAAAAATAACTCAAGTCAACTCAGGTTAACCTTTTAAACTCGCGACTTAAGTCATTAGATCTAGATAACTTTATAAAAAATAAAAATAAAAATAAAAATCATAAAATTCAATTTCCAATAGATCCAATGTTCAAGGTTGAAATCAAGAAAACAAATTCAGGAAATTGAGATAACTCCACATAAAACAAATTGAAAAAATTATGAAGCTCAATTTCCAAACAACCTAATATTAAAAAATAAAATTGAAACAAATAAATAAATAAAAAGATTAAGTTGTTGGATGGTGAAATTAAAAAAAATATTAAATTAAAAAAGAAAAACAAATTGGATCAACCTGTCAAACTTGTGACTCATGTCATGAGATCAGGATAATTCCGTGAAAAGAAAATAAAAAAAGGTTATAAAACCCAATTAAAAAAAAATCAATTACCTCTAAACTTGCGACCTAAGTCATGAGATCGAGATATTTTCATAGAAAGAAGATAAAAAAAAATTATGAATCCCAATTTCCAACCAACTCAATGTTGAAGAATGAAATAAAAATATATATCAGAAAAGGTAGTAAAAAAATAACTAGAGTCAACCCGGGTTAACTTATTAAACTCACGATCTAGGTCATCAGATCGATATAAATTTATAGGAAGCAAATAAAAAAAAATATGAAGCTCCACTTTTAAGAGATATAATATTAAAAATTAAAATTGAAAAGAAAAAAAAAGCTAAATATATGAGACTAGTATATGACCTAACATCGAGAAAATTGAAAACAAATTTTAAAAACAACTTAATATTAAAAGATAAAATAAATAAAAAAATTAAGTTGTTAAAGAGTTAAATTAAAAAAAACACAAAATACAATTTTAATAAATAATATTTTATTGATGTGGCTACACCGACTTTGTTATACCTCTTAGTATTTTGTAAAAGTTTAAATAAAATGTTAATAATAATAATAATAATAATTTTATTTTCTTCGCTGATCGAGGAAGCAAGCAGATGACATCTAATAATTTCTTCTTGTCCTATGGTTATTCCTATAAATCTACTTTTGAACGAAGGTGGCACACACAATCACATATTCCCACTGTTGCTTTAACTTTTTGTGCGTATTGTTCAAATACAATTGGGCCAAATGAGAATTATCGTCAAGTGAGATTGGCTTCTCTCCGAATCATGGACGGTCACACAGAAGGTAGCCAGTGTCCCGTCGCCACTCCACAGCTCATTCTAAACTTACAACTCTTTTGTTAAAAATATTCTTTTAAAAATATTTATTATTTTTTTAAATTAAATTTTTAATATATTTAGATTGTTTGCATTAAGTATGGATAAAAAATTAAAAAAATATTATTTTAATTTATTTTTAAATAAAAAATAATTTAAAAAATAAAAATTACTAAGATACTTAATAGCTCTAAACACAATATCCAGATCACTTAGAGCCTATTTAAAAACGTATGTCAATCTGTTTTTTTAATTAATATTTTTATTAAAAATTAAAAAAATTATATATTTTAAATTGTTTTGATACCTAATTTTAAAAAATAAAAAATATATTATTTTAATATATTTAAACATAAAAAAAATATTTTAAAATAAAATCACAACCAAACTCACTTATGCAAACAAACTCCCAACCAATCCTAAGTTTGCTCCACTAACCAAATCTAAATATACTCGTCACAGACCCACTTGAACATCGTGTAAATGTCAATTTAGTAATATTTTTTAAAAATATTTTTTTATTAAATAATTTTTTTAATATTAATATATAAAAATTATTAAAAAATATATTTCTACAACTCACCTTACAAATACAATGAAAAACAGCCTCCACAGTCATACTCCGACCAGGTCACGCAAACAAAAACTCCTTTCCACTCCTCCATTTAACCTTTTCAGTTTCTCTCTCCTCCTCATCAACGGT
>Ga0325411_1000579_pt1 | contig 38530 bp, 21 predicted proteins | sample PopdelMetagenome_13_FD_206181 | JGI IMG/M metagenome (GOLD analysis project Ga0325411, IMG submission 206181) | Populus deltoides microbial communities from Bellville, Georgia, United States - Xylem-PdIQD-R4 | ecosystem: Host-associated > Plants > Phyllosphere > Stem > Wood/Secondary xylem...
ACTTCTCTTCCTTCATTCTATTAAGCATTTCCTCTGCGGGCCTAAACTCATTCGCGGAGACTAATTTAGAGATCATGACGCCAAACGTGGTGTGATCATGCCTAAAACCATTGCTGTATTCCGCGCTTGCGGAATCAAATATGATTTTAGCTTTGCGTAAGTCCCTTTCTGCTCTAAGTAGTTGCTCAACTTTAGATGGGGTGATTTGTTTTGACCATTTAAGCAATGTTTTCACGCCCATCGCTGCTAGTTCACTTTTCACTTTCTTTTTAGCGTTTTATCAAACAGGTGGTGTGCAGGTAAGAAGTGTTGGAAAATAGCATGAATTCCTGGGATACAAAAGTATTTTTAGCAGGTTTTTAGAGAAACCTGGAATTGGCCTCTTAAGAAAAAAAAGTCGGGAAGAAGAGAATTGGAAAGCAATTTTATGGTTCTGTTTCTGTGCTTGGGAAATGCAAGGGAGGTTCTTTTGTCTGTGCGTGAATTTTGATTTTGAGGTAACGGGTAATTTTAGTCTGCGTTCTATTTGAACCCAATGCATCCATAGCCCATTTCTACTTGGGCTTCAGGCACTTCTTCGACTCTTCGCAGAATTTTTTTTAGCGGACAAAATTTTCTAGAATGATGGACAAAAATGTACTCGTACGAGAAAAGAAAGGATTTTAACTGTGGTTGTTGTAATGATTGTTTTTTAAAATATTTTTTTATTTAAAAATGTATTAAAAAAAATTTAAAAAAATTAATTTTTATATTAATACATTAAAATGATTTGAAAATACTAAAAATAATAATTTAAAACAAAAATAAAAATAAAAAAATATTAATTTTTTAAAATAAAAAAAATCCATGAAACTGAAATTGAACAATTCAATCTATTTGAAAACAACCTTGAATTGAAATCTAAGGCATTCTACGTTAGTATTGTGTTTTTCGAAAATGTATAGCTGAGTTGAAAAGCCTACCAATTACACAAAAACGTTTCATTTCTCACGATATCTCATCCTCGAGGATGCAAGAATCTAACCATTGGTGTGCCATGAAAAGTTTGATTAGGTAGCAAGTAAAACGACTAGTCTCAAGTCTTGAGTTTCACGTACTTTATTAGTTTTTAAGAGAAATGACGTTAGCAAATGCTTAAAATCTTTAGCAAAACACTGTTTATTAATATTTGAAATGGTGGAGTACATTCTTTGCACAAGACTTATTAATTATTATTAAATTACTTGGGGTTATGTTAAATTTTTTTTTTTTAGATTTTTAAAATATAATGAAATAACTAAAATATTTTTAAAAGTAAAAAAAAAATATTGACAATCAGGGTACTTTTGTATTTTAGCAATAGTCTTATTTTTTTTTTGTTATAATCAAGTTAGTTAAGGGAAAATTTGATATTTTAATAAATACAAAATATAATTAAAAAATAGGTAATTGGAGTATACATTGCTTCCTAGCCGCCACAAACCAGCTTTTATCGTGTCATTGGAAGCGTTGCGATGTCGTTTTCTTTTTGGAATGATGTGTTTTACAAGTGGTGGTGCGATTCATTGTCAGCGGTTTTTTTCTACTCCTCCTGTTTTTTTCTCTTCTCTCCTCAAAAATCATGCTAGCTATGCAAAATTTTAGAGTTGTCTTTATGAGATTTCAAGTTTGGTCCTTATACTTTTGATTTTAAATTTCTTGTTCTTGATTTTTTTGTAAAATTTGATTTTTTTTCAATCACATCATTTAATCCCAATTTATGATATATTTTTTTTTCTAATCTGGTCCTCATTCTTTTTATTGTTATTTGATCAAAATTGATTTTTCTTTTAATTTTCACCCTCTAATTAAAAACTTGTTCTTATTTTTTATTTCAATTTTGATCCTTATTTTTTTGGGTCCTTTTGTTAATTTGATTTTTCTTTTCAATTTTTCCCCTTCGTAAAAAATAAATAAATAAAATTATTTCCGTTTTGATCATCATTATCTTAATTGCTATTTTTTTTTGCATCCTTTAATTTAATTGTTTAGGAATTGAGTTTCGTGGATTTTACAGATAGAGTGCTTTCGGTTTAATAACAAAGTCACGAGTTTAAAAAGAAGTTAATGCATGTTGATATTGTTTTTACTTATTTTCTTTTTACCTTTCATCTTTCATCATTTGACATTGTTTTTTCTTACAAAATGAGCTTTTATTCTTTTCTATATGATTATCCTAATCTCATGATATGAATCATGGATTTGATGGGTTAACACGAGTTTGTGATGCTAACTTGGGTTGAATTGGGTTGGGTTTTTTATCTTTTGTTTATTTATTTTTGTTTTTCTATATTTAATGAGTTGAGAATTGAGTTATTTTTTTAAAAAAAAATTGATTCAATTATATCATTGTATATTTTTTTTATCTTTGAATTAAAATAACATTAATGTATTTGATCCAATCAAGTTGATAAAACGAGTTATAGATTTTATAGATTTTTCTGCAATTGAACATATTTGTGAGAGATATTTTAGACTATGTGAAACAGGATGAGAATTCCTTAAAAAAAGGGTTAAAAGAAAATTGAATTTCATCCTTATATAAGTAAATATATTTACTTGAATTTGCTTCGATTTTAATTTTCAAGATCATGAGCTCTTACTACAAAGAAAAAGTCTGAAACAAGATTTCAATGTGGTGACGTGTTGTGTTAAAGTGAAATCAATGGCTGATAACTAGCCAATTTACCCGTATTACAAGTCAGGTCAGATTAAAAATTATTTTTTTATTATATATATATATATATATATATATATATATATAATGTATTTTGTAGCATAAACAAAATTCTTTATCACGAACTAAAAAAATTTCACATGCATTTAGTAAAATAAATCCACAATTATATATGTTAATAAATATTTAAAAAAATTATGAATGCTAACTAAAGACTAAACGAGAAAGCTAAGAAATAGATATATATTAAGATATTTGATCTCATGTCAATGATGTGTCATTTAAATTTTTTTATATAATTTTAAGTCAATAATTTCTTTTCTTTTTTTGTTGTAAGAAAAGTAATAATTTGATTTCCATTAGAACAAAGTTATTTTCTAGTATAATTTATGATTTTCTTATTAAACTATTTTTTCTATAAAAATAAATATAGTTTCTTTTGTGTTTTTTTTAGCTTTATTTTACCAGAATATTTTTCTTCACAACTTATTAGAATTATAAAAGCAAGTTTTTCATAAAAAAATATGTTTTGATAATGTTGACTCAAATGTATTAAAAATATAAGAATAATATATTGCTTATGTGTTTCCATAAATAACTTGTTAGAATTTATTTTTTATTTAATTATATGATAATAAAAATAAACATACACATACACATAAAAGACAACAAATAATTTAAAAGAAAAAAAAATTGTGAAAGGCTGTACAAAAGGAGCGCTTGTTAATATTATTAAAACAATGTTATAATCTTACTTGAAAACAAAATAAACTAAACAGTATTTAATAAAATATATCCCAAATTATTTATTTATTTTAATGAATTTTAATTAAAATTAAAGGCAAAAAATAAAAAATATCCATAAAAGCTTTTATAGAAAAGGACCAGGTGTTTGAGCTTGAGTGGGTTAACGTGCTTGACCTCTAACAAAAGAGGTTGGTGTGTGTGCTTGTCCATCATTTTTCTGCTGTTAAAAATAGGTGAACAACATGTTGTTCATTTATTTTTTTTAAAAAAAAATAAGCAGACAACACGTCATTTATTGATAGGATTATAGCCACCTTAGAAGGCCGCAGGTTGGGTTCCGAGCTTTTAGATAAAAAAAAAAACATATTTTTAACCCCTTTTAACCTGGAAATATCGAAGAAACATCTTATAAATCTTAATACACTCATATATAACTTGAAAACAACCTTTAATCAATAAAAAAATTAAAAAATCATCCTGAATTAAAAAAAAATAATTTGAACCTTGATCTAATTTTTCTAAAGAAAATGATATAAAAACACTTCAATAACACTTTTATCGTCAAATAAAATTCATTGATACTAAAATTGATTTTTTTTGTTATTAAAATATAGTCAACCGACAACTTTCTCTCTTTTTTTTTATTTTTTAATGATTTTTTCCCTCACCTCTCAAACCGAAAGATTAAAATGTAAATAAAATAAAATTTTGGATAAAAATCTAAAATTCTACAACTAAAAGGACAAAAAAAGTCAACAAAAAAAAATGTGGAGGAAATTGTACTTTTTCACATGAATTCTAGATAGATCGTAATTTTTTTTCTTTTGAGTTTGGTTTTTTTTTAATTCTATCATTAAATTAGCTTTTAATCAAGTTTTAAAATTTGATTAAAACCTTTAATTGTAAAAAACAAGATAACATGACCACGCACTGCTGCGGATTTATAAAATAAATGTATTTGATAGTGTTAAAATTGTGAACCAACGATAGATAAGTAATAGAAATTAAAGGTATGATGGAGCAAATATTTCATGACAGAAAAAAAAAGTTGTGTTGGTGATTAAAAACTTAAAGACTGAACAAAATGATTTGTAACAATCTACAATGTTTTGTGAGGAAAAATACAATGTTTTCACCACATGATTTAGCTTTTCAGTTAATAAAAAGCAAAAAAAATTACAAAGCTAAATTCTCTACCAACTTAATATTAAAAAAACCCAACAAAAATAATTTTGGAAGGAAAAAAATTCATGAGAAAAAACGTTGCAGCAATTGACAATATTTTGTGAGGAAAACTATAGTACTTTTCCCAATAAAATAAAATGAAAAACCATTTAGAAAAATATTGTAGCAATCCACAGTGTTTTGTAAGAAAAACTACAACGCTTTTCTCATATGATTTAGCTTTATTGTAATTATAATTCTTAACCAACTCAATATTTTAAAAAAAAATTGACAAAGATAATTTTGGAAAAAATCATAAAAAAAATCACATGGAAAACATTGCAACAATTCACAGTGTTTTAAAAAAAAAAATTACAAAGCTAAATTCTTAATCAGTCAGTATTAAAAAAAAAAACAACATAGACAATTTCAGGAAAAAATAACAAAACAAATACCAAAAAAAAAAAATCATGTTGGAAACACTGTAGCAATCCACAGTATTTTGTGATGAAAGCTACAGTGCTTTCCCACATGATTTAACCTTATTTTTAATGATTTTTAATTTTAATTCACAAATAACTCAATATTAAAAAAATAAAATTTAAAAAGATAATTTACAAAAATTATAACACAAAAAAAACTATGCGGGAGAGGCACTGTGGCAATCCATAATGTTCTATGAGCAAAGCTACAATGCTTCCCCCACATGATTAAGCTATACTACAAAGTTAAATTCTAACCAATTCAATATTAAAAAAAATCAAATTGACGAAGATAATTTTAGAAAAAAAATATTACAAAAAAAAACACAAAAGAAACTGGAAAAAAACCATGTGAGGAAAAACTGTATCAACCTATAGTATTTTGTGAGGAAATACTTGTATTTACTTGTAATTGCAATTCTTAACCAGCTTAATATTAAAAAAAAAAATTGACAAAGATAATTTTTAGGAAAAACATAACAAAAACAGAAAAAAACCATGTGGGAAAAAACACTGTAGCAATCAATAGTATTTTTCTAGGAAAGTTACAGTGCTTTCCTCACAAATTGTAACTATAATTTTTAACCAGTTCAATATTAAAAAATAAAATAAAAAACGATAATTTCAGAGAAAAATATAAAAAAACCATGCGGAGAAACACTGTAGCAATCAACGATATTTAAAAGAAAAAAATTATAAAACTAAATTATCAATCAGCTTCATATTAAAAAAAATCGACAAATATAATTTTAAAAAATAAAGAAATAAAATAGAAAAATTATATGGAAAAACATCACAGCAATCTACAGTATTTTAAAAAAAAAATTACAAAAAAAATTTTTAACCAGGTCAATTTTAAAAAGAAAAATAAAAAAAATAATTTTGGAAAAAAAAAATAGGAAAGTTGAAAAAAAAATAATTTTGAGAAAAACAATTTTAAAAAAAAAGAAAAAAAAAGTTAGCAAAAAAAACACGATAAATTATTATTATAATTCATAATATTTTATATACGAAGAAACAATAATTCTCCCCGCACTATTTAGAATATGTTGTAACATATAAATTTATCAAACTTTCAACCCACAGTACACACGTGAACAATAATGTCATTGAAAAAAAAAAAGGATTAGGTGGTAAAAAAAGAAAAAAACTATTGAAATTCTTAGTGAATTGTGAGTGCGGTGCAATGTGGCATGAATTTTTCGCTAGATAAATTAGATTTTTAAGAAAAAAATTGAAAATTTGTTAAACCAGTTTGAAAATTTTGTATAAACCAATCCATTAAAATCTACTGAGGCATGCCTGTCAAACTTGCTCAACCTATGAACATATGAAGATTCCACACACCGTATTAATAAGCATGGTAATAAAATATTCTCATGTCAACTTTATTTTTCATGTTAAATTATTTTTTATTTATCTAAATAATATGCTTTTTAAAAAAAATTAACAATTAAAATTCTGGTTAACCATCAACTTCTAAACTCACCAACCCAACCGACTGATAACTCAAACTTTATTTAGTGAATTATTATACTGAAATTCATTTATTAAATAATAACATTTTTTTCTTTTTTATTTTCTGTTGAAAATTCATAAAAAATAAAAAATAATAATTTTAAACCGTTTCAACCATCTCATGTGTCATGGCATTATAAGTGTGTTTAAAAGCATAATCTAACAATGTTTATGAAAGATTTTAATTTTTTATATTAAATTAATTTTAAAATTTTTTTAATATATTAATATTAAAAAAAAATTTTAAAAATAAATGATAAGAGATTTGTAAAAGAGATAGACCAGCTCGAGTGGACAAGCATCTCCCCGTATCCTCAAATTCTCCCAAACCCCTCACTCTAGATAAGATGGGCCCCGCCCCCATCACCCCTCCTTGACAACATTACCTCTTCCAACCATCTTCAACCACAATAAATCTCCCTCACAAAAATACTTTAAAACTAAATTAAAAAAAAATCTCCCTCCATTATTTCTACAGAAAGTTCCCGTATTCCTACTTAACTCTCAAGCACGTCCCGCCGTTGATCATATCTTGTAACTCTGATCCGAGATCCCCTTGATTCTCGAGTGCACCAATCCAACGGTAGCACATTGTAATATTGTGCTCCCCGAAGCACAGGATTAAAGAGTAACTTGAAAAGCAGAGCAAGAGGAAATTAACCGCTCTTCCAGAGCCAGAAAAACAAACGGTTTTACGAGCTCACTCTAGCTACCACTATCACATTTTCCTCTCTCTCAAAGTCCAGCAATGGAGTCACGCGTCTTGTCTCGTGCCACCACCGTCGCTCACGTGCGTAGGCCACTGCGAGAGAGCAACGGTAACACTAGTTGCAGCCTCTTGTCAATCAAACCGATCGGAGCAGTCAGTGAGGGCGGGAATCTGATATGGGGAAGGCAACTTCGGCCGTCTCTTCTTCTAGAAGCATCTTATCCGGTTACCGCAAGGAAGGAGATTCTCCGGCCGGTTATGGCAGCGGCTTCGTCTCCTGCAGAAGGAAGTGATTCCTCCGGGTGAGGTCCGTTTCCTCCATTCCGACTCGGTCGACGCGCTCCGTGTCGAACTCTGAGTCGGTCTTGTTCGTGTTTTTGACTCGGTGTTTTTGCAGGGATGGGAAGGTGGCTCCGGTTGGGTTTTTCGACAAATATCCAGCTCTTGTTACCGGTTTTTTCTTCTTCATGTGGTATGTACGTAGAATCCCGTGACTTCAATTTCTCTTCACTGAACAATATTCACGTGACTTCAACTAACAAGGGTCAAACTTCCGGTCTCCCTAGTTGTGATACTTATCTTATTGAATGATTACGGTTATGGTTATTTGCAGGTACTTTTTGAACGTGATATTTAACATACTTAACAAGAAGATTTACAATTACTTCCCCTATCCATAGTAAGTACTAGTATTTGTTTAGTTGCTAATTGGTAGTGAGTTAGTTAGACGTGTCTGTATGTGTTTTAATGGAATGTTTGTTGGTGATGTCTTATGTAGTTTTGTGTCGGTGATTCATTTGTTTGTTGGGGTGGTATACTGTTTGGTGAGCTGGGCTGTGGGCCTTCCTAAGCGCGCTGTAAGTTAAGCCTCGTTTGATTAATGCCTATTTCCTGTTCTAACATGGGATGGTTTCCTGGTTTGGTTATTTAAGGGAAGCATGGCATGTCCTTGGAATGGGAAGAATTCCTTGTATAATAGTATATGGTCTTGAGGAAGAAGTGACTTGATTATGTGAAAACTCATTTTGTTTGCGCTAACTATTTCCATTGAAACTTTTTATTATAAATCTTTTTTGAGGGTAGTGGGGGTGTGATATAATGCATGATGTTAAGGATATAGACATTGTAAATCCATTTTGTGCTCAGTAAGTTCTGTAGGAATCGTGTGTTCCTGTCCTAATCTTATTGGTTATGTGTACGTCATATAGTATTAGGAAGAGGATTATTGAAGTTGAAGGGCACTGATAATGCATTACTTGATTGCTGTGTATTGCGCGCAGCCTATTGACTCAAATCTCCTGAAGCTGTTGATTCCTGTTGCTGTCTGTCATGCATTAGGTCATGTGACTAGTAATGTCTCATTTGCAGCGGTTGCTGTCTCCTTTACTCACACAATAAAAGGTGACATCATGAAGGCACTATATTTTCCAATTTTTTGGGAAGAAATTCCTTTCTTATTTAACGTTGTTTTATGAGGACAATATTCTAACCTCTCAGGAGTGGTTTCCTTATCTATAGTCGATTGTGTTTGGTTGCAGCACTTGAGCCCTTCTTCAATGCTGCTGCTTCTCAGTTCATATTGGGACAACAAATACCCATAACTCTATGGCTATCGCTTGCGCCTGTCGTTCTTGGTAAGCTCTCTCTTTTATATCTGCAATGTTATCCCATCTTATTGAAATTATTTTACGTTCCATTTGGGATGCAAAATCATATCCACTCATCATTAGCTTCATCCTCCTATCAATTTGAATTGTCTGCATAACTTGAAACTCTATGTTGATCATTAAAATGCTGATAAGGTACCACAAATCTTGCATGACATTCCTTTGTAAATTAAATGCAGGTGTGTCCATGGCATCATTGACCGAGCTCTCATTTAATTGGACTGGCTTTATTAGTGCTATGATTTCCAACATCTCCTTCACTTACAGGAGTATCTACTCAAAGAAAGCTATGGTAATTCGGTGAAGTTCTTGTTTGTTCTATATGACCACCTGCTTGATGCTTATCGATAAGCACTTCTTCTTTTCTGTGCAGACTGATATGGACAGCACTAATATTTATGCTTACATTTCCATCATTGCGCTCATTGTCTGCATTCCACCTGCCATTATTGTGAGTATGATAGCATTGATGCCCCTAGAATTTCTATCGAAAAGACCAGATTAAAAATCCCAAACATTCAGTTCCATAAAACCTCTCCTTATTTGTGTCACGTTTGTTGCAGTTCGAGGGACCCCAACTGATCAAGCATGGCTTTAGTGATGGAATTGCTAAAGTGGGTCTAACCAAATTCATCTCAGACCTCTTTTGGGTTGGAATGTTTTATCACCTCTACAATCAGGTATGAGTTTTCTTCTGACCTTTTTGCATATACAATTTAATTAGGCATATTATACAATATATGCCTTCGGAGCATTAACAGCTGCACAATTTTCCAAAAAGAGTTTTGTAGTGATTTGAATGCTTGCATTAGATTTCCATCATGAGTGTTGAAACATTCAGAGATGGTACTCGTACTAATGATTGGGATATGTAAATAAATATTTCGGAATAGCTAATATCAGTTCCGGGATCTATGCATTCAAATCGTTTCAGAAACTGTTTTGGACATTTGTATAACCATTAAGCCCGAAGCATTTTAACTCCAATGCCTTTGGATTAGATCAAAGACATGCATGGTAGAAGGACCCTACGAATTAAGTAAATTGTGTGGTCTTCTTTTGCATTTACTCATAGATTTCAATTCAACCGCTTGCCATTTCTATTCCCACCCTTATCCACAGGAAAGCCAACATTTATCTGGAAAGGTTATCACAAATTCACAATACTGCTTTTCAGGATTGTAAAACAATTTTTTGCTCTTGAATTTTCAGTTGGCTACCAACACCTTGGAGAGGGTTGCACCTCTTACACACGCAGTGGGCAATGTGCTGAAACGTGTGTTTGTGATTGGCTTTTCCATCGTAATCTTTGGTAATGAGATGTCCACCACTTGATCTGTTCATATTTTTCCTTAGCTATTACTACTGCTATTATTGTTCTTTATTGTGGATGCTAAAATCAAAATTATACCTAACAATTCCCTTCTTGCAGGTAACAAAATTTCAACACAAACTGGTATCGGAACTGCCGTTGCAATTGCCGGAGTGGCGACCTACTCTTACATCAAGGCCAAGATGGAAGAGGAGAAACGAGTGAGTTCCATTCTAGAATACTTCAACCAACAAAAGTATGCTTGGTTTATTTTTGCATTTGGGTTACAAGCTGCAGTATGCTGAGCAGTTCGTTACATTTTGGGTTAAAATCTAACTAACGAGTGATTCCATTTCTGAAATCCTTAGAACATGGGCACTGCGGAAACTACAAGGAAACTGATCTTTTCTTAAGAGAAATATCTACTTTTTGTTAAGGATTTTTTTTTCTTGGTGATCGTGTGGAAGCCGGTAGTAATTAAAGTCTCTAAAATGAATTGCTCTAACTTTTACTGCAAATTTGGTTTCTTTTGCAGCAAGGGAAAGCAGCATGAGAAGGAAAGAGGCATTGGCCATGGGCGAGGTAACCTTGTTTGTAAAGTAAAATCCCACTGTTCCGATGATAAAAATGACAAAATGAGCTAGCATCTTGTTGTCATTATGGATTTATTTTTTCTTTCATCAATCTTGTTTGATTCAGAGTACAGACTATTGCTAATTTGCACTCAGCTTATGTTCAATAGAAATAATGCATCACTTGCTCTGTCTCTCACAACGAGCTTGTATGATTAGAGGATGCAGAGGGAATATAATTGGCAGTTCTCTGTATCCAGAAGATAACTTAGGCTAAATTCATCGAACACGGACAAAGATAAAAAAATCAAAAGTTAAATTGATCATCTAAAGAACTTTACATGTCACCAAAAAGAATACAAACATCACATGTTACCAAAGAAAACAATAAAGGTATCGCATTTGCTTCTCTCTCGAAAGAAGAAAAAGCAATACATTAATTGTCATGATCAAGCGGGAATATAAATATCAACGTGATAAACGTTGAGTATATCAACGTTGAACTTCAAGTCTCTGTAATCTGTATCTCTCCGCCCAAGACAGCACTTAAGTCCCTCGGTGTGTCGCGGATAAAGCCAGGAGATTCGGCGTCAATAGATATCACCCTGTAGTTGAAAAAAGCCCCGTCCAACCTTGATATCTCTGCCTCAAAGTTTTGCTTCCAAACTTGCGTTATTGCAGGATGCATTTTTGCTTCAGGCAGCTTGTCGGATAAAGAAACTTGCTTCGCAAGAAAGAGAGAAAGCAGTTGTATTGTATCATCTATCGTGAAGTTGCAGTAGCTACTGTACGTCGTGGAGAGGAGTGAGTGGGCTGTGTTTATAAAGTGATCGATTTCCGTATAAATTAAGTTTTTTTTTTCTTTTTAAAAAGTGGAAATCACGGCAACGGCAATGGGCAGTCTAGTTATGTAGAGCGCCTTCATTATAAAAGGAGCCTGGGAGGTCATGCCTTTGCCCCTCTGAGAATGACACGTGGCGAAATGAATTTTAAATGAGAGTGACCCGTCGTCCATTCTGCCAATCTGCCCCCCTCCCTCTCTTTTATGCTATTAACTTTTTTTTTTAATTTATTTATGAAAACATGTAAAAACATTTAAATTGATATTATTTAATTCCTTTACTTTATTTGTAACATTTATATAACTTACTTTTTATAAGGATAAAAAAATTAAAAAAAGAAAATACATGCATGATAGTCATTACAATTAAGAAATTAAAATTTCTTGTTCATAGCTTGACCATAAAAAATTACACAACAAAAGCACAAAAGATTTTGATTTTCAAATGTAAAATATTATTATGAAAATAAAAAAAAATCTGTAGAAAACAATTATTTTTTCAAAAGTCATCACCAGCTGTTTGGACCCATTTTTTTTGCAAGCTCTGCCTTAAGAGTAAGCATGGCCAAAATATCTCGATAAATATCTTTAAGTTCCTCTAATCCATGATCAAAGAGGATGTTTGTTATTTTTAATAGTATTTTTTATTTAAAAATATATTAAAATAATTTTTATTTTATTTTTTTAAAATTATTTTTAATATTAATACTTCAAAAATAATTTAAAAATTTTAATTTTTTATAAAACACCGTTCGCCGAAACCAGAAGGATATATTGGTCTATTGCTTAACGCGTGTAATTCACTTCTCGTGTATTTTATGTAAGGGATTCATCTGGGAAGACGGTAAGATTTTCATAGCGGCAGCTTATTCCTATTGGAATTTGGAATCCTATCGATCTTGTTTGGAAAAAAGTGTGGTCATGTTCTTAGATATTTCTCTTTGGCAACATCTACTTGGACAGCTGGATAACAAATCTCAAATTTTGGCTAAAATTCTTATTTCCTCCAAAATCTTATCATTGCATTTTATATATATATATATATATATATTATAATTTTTATATAATTAAATAAAAATAGATTTTTTAAAAATACCCGGTTAAATATTTATATTTACAACTATGTTTTGCTCCTTACAAGTAAGCTCAGCTTTCTTTGCCGGTTTTTTTTTATTAATATTAACCACTCTTTTTCTTTATTAAAGGTAAAGATTACTTTTCAATTCTCAATTGAAAAAAAAAGCTCATCACACTAAAAAAACATTAATAACAATCTTAAGATATGTAATTTAGTTGATCGATTCTAAATTTATTCTTTAAATATCACCGGTTTGAATCTCACAAATCTCAAAGCCACTAAAATCTTATATGGTGATTAACTTCATGATGATTTTTTATTAATATTAATCACTCTTTTTTCAATTCTCAATTAAAAATAAGCTCATGGTACTAAAAAATATATTAATAATAACAATGAGAGATGTAACTCAACTAGTCAGGTTCTAAATTTACTCTCTAGAGATCACCAGTTTGAGTCTTACAAACTTTAGTGTTACTGGAGACTTATATGATCATTAACTTTAGGACCTATAAAATTAGTTGAAATACACGCAAGATGATATGATACTTATATTAATAATAATAATAAAAAAAAAAAAAACATTAATAACAAAACACTTGCATCTCGGACACTATAAATTGACCTGCAGGGAAGATAGCTAGTTTTAATTCTGTACGAACAATAAAAGTGAGATCTAGGCCCATGAGATCCAGCTCCAATGAGTCCAGCCCAAGGCAGAGAAAGGGGCCCACCATAAGCACAAACTAAGAATCTGAATATGAATGACTCACCGAAAGATCCCATAGGCTCGGCTGAAATCCAAAGAACTCTATTCGGCGAGGAAGCAAGAACACAGCCATGGCTAAGGTCCCATGATGCCATCCCTCCTAACAAAGAAACGTTTTTTTTTTTTTGTTATGAAGAATAAGAATAAAGGAAGGAACCCCGAGGTCTAAACAGATAAAAAAAAAAAATTACTGCCACTTGACCAGCATGTGGAAAACAACTTCAAGACAAAAAGGAAACGTGAATGGATGAACAAAAATTTTGCTCAACACAGAAGAGTGTGTTCGTGTTACAAAAAATCAAAATCCAATCCTGACCACATCACTAAAAAAACAATATCCAATTATTATTATTATTATTATTGTTATTATTATTATTATTAGATAATGGAAATCCGAGTTAGAGTCAAGAAGGACTATTTTGTTTTTGTTGTTCTCTCGTTGTTGATTCCTTTCTCCCTTTTCCTGTTTTCTTTTTCTTTTTGTTTTTGTTTTTATTTCTATTTTCTCTTATTAATATTATTCGTTCGTTCGCTCGCTCAATTCTTTTATTTTCTTCTCACGCGGCGTTTATCATTTTTATTTTAATTCTTACGAAGATAATAAAAGGCAGGTAGGAATGATAATAATTTCTCCTCGCGGCCTTGACTCTCACGATACGAGAGAGAGGGGAAAAAAGTAAAACCGATCAGTTCTCTCTCTTTCTCTTTTGTAAACCCTAATTTTTTCGATCACGATTTGGGATGGAGGAGGCGAATTCGGATGGAGAAAATCACAGCAAATCGAAGAGTAATGCTATGAATTCTAATGAAGGTCAAAGCAAGCCTAAACGACAGATGAAGACTCCTTTCCAACTCCAAACCCTCGAGAACGCTTATGCCAGTCTGTGCACTTCCTCTCTCTCTCTCTCTATGTTTTATTTGTTTTTCTTTTCAATCTTTCTGCTTGCTTTTGTGCTTGTTGATCTCTTCTGATTTCAATTTTCTCGATTTTTTGTGCTTATGATTCCGTTCATTCATGAATTCGTGTTAATTGGTGTGCTATTGAATGTAGAGGCTTACTTGTTGTGTTATTGAGATTTTGTGACTTTTTGGTAATTTTGTTCTTATAGCTAGCTAATTTTTTTGTGTTAGCTTAGTTGTTTCTTCGGATTTTTTTAATTTTTCCATGTGTAATTTTTGTCTCTTCGCTTGTTTTGTTGATTTTATGGGTTTTGGATGATTTTGATTCCTTTATTATTATTATTATTATTATTATTATTATTATTATTATTATTTTGTGCATTATGTGTGTGCACAAGTATGTGTTTTTTGTGTTGTGTAGTTAAGTTTTTTTTTTTTCCCTTGCTGTATTATTTGGCTTATTTTTGGTGTTTCATTGTTGGTTTGATCAGCGGACACATATCCGGCCGATGAGATGCGGGCTGAGTTGTCGGAGAAATTAGGACTATCTGATAGGCAGTTGCAGATGTGGTTTTGCCACAGGAGATTGAAAGACAGAAAGGAGAATCTGGTAAAGCACCGGAAAGCAGCTCCATTGCCCGGGTCTCCTTTGGAGGATATGAGGATAGTGAGGGCTGACAGTGGGAGTGATTATGGGTCCGGGTCCGTTTCGGGTTCTAGTCCGCTTTCTGAGTCAAGAAAGGTGGTTTTGGATGATGGCCATAAGGTGAGAAGACACTACGAGTCATCACCCCGATCAGTTATGGAGCTTAGAGCTATTGCTTGTGTGGAGGCACAACTTGGAGAGCCATTGAGGGAGGATGGACCAATTCTCGGAATGGAGTTTGATCCTTTGCCACCTGATGCGTTTGGGGAACCCATAGGTGCTTAACTGATTTTAAAACTGCTGTACTTCTGATTGCTTGATACTGTAGTAATGGCTGTTTTTGAAATGAGGTGGGATGAACGTAGGCATTGTGTGATCTGAGTTCAGTTTTGAGCAAAAAAAATAAAAAAATGCTTAGTCGTCATGGATGCTATTTTATTCCATGCCTTTTGGTGCTCATTTTTACTGTTTTTATGTTTGCTTGTTTGTTATTTGAAATGAACAACTGAACTTCACTTGTACTCTAATTACAACTAAAAATTGTGCTCGTTAGGATATTTGAAATGAAACTTTATGAATTAGGATAGTGTTTCTGGTTCGAATTGTTTGTTCACTGATATTTGTGGTAAAGAAACAAAACTTTTCTCTATGTTCTGTTAAACATTGACCTGTGAACTTTTTATTCTTTTGATGTTGGGATCACATTTGCTAAATATATTTATGTACACTTATGCAGCTGCAATTACAGAACAACCAAAGCGAATGGGGTATTCTTATGAGGACAAAGTATATGAGCGACGTGATGCTAAATCAAGCAAAGTAGTTTCTCAAATTCATCATCTTTCTTTTATTTTTGTTGTGCACATTACATGTACAATGTTGGTTGAGATTTTTTTGTATTTCCTGGCTACTATAGAACTGCAACATGGTTTGTGATGCGTTGGTGTGCTGTCAGCATCCAAAAGTTATTGGTCATTAAACTAGGGATTTTTCATTTCCCCCCCTGTTCCAATTTCTTGGTATCTTGGTCTTTTCTTTTTTAACTTTGGTTAGCCTAAATTACCATCTCTTAGGTCAGATGAGGTTCTTTGTTCTCTTATTGCTAGGACTGCTATTATATCTAAATCCATTGCAAGATAATAGCAACCTGCAATTAGCAATTGACAACTAACAAAGAAGAAACCATCCTTCTTGAAAAGCACAAAACGATAATAGGTGGCAGCCTGAAGGTAGTGGAAGTCTGCTTTTAATTATTGTCAAGCTAATGGAATTGACCTTGTTGCATATCTATCAAGTTCTTATTGCTTGTTCGCTCCATTGTTTGGGGATTTCTCCACTTCTGCACTGGATTCCATAAATAACCGATATTTTCATGATATTAGTACCATAGATTGATATGATGTGTGCCTTCCAGAGTAAATGTTGGATTTCTAAATTGTAGATTATGTATTTCACATAGTTCATATTGGTTGAACTCCTAAGTAGCAATTCAATCTTATACCTCTGCAAAGGCTCCTAATAAGTATATCTTTCTCCAGGATCCGGCCAGTATTCGATCTGATACATATGGACCACATATCCAATCTCCTTATCATGATTCGCCAGTTGACACTTTGAGGGGAAGAGCTTCACCATTTGGTGTAGGCCAAATACCACGTGCTCGCCTTTTGTCTCAACAAGACAAGAGGGGGCATGTGTTTTCATCAACTCAAAGGGATGGTGACTATCTCTTGCAACAAGACACCTTTACAAAAAATAGAACAAGTGCTCAATCTATTAGTCATCCTATTATGGGACCAGAAAATCCAAATGTCTTTTCTGATGCACAAACCTTCCACAATGACACTGAGCTGCAGTTGGAAAGGAAACACAAGGTATTATGAAGTCATCAAAAACTTTGCTCTCTCTCTCTCTCTCTCTCTCTCTCTGCGTGCGCGTGTCATTTAATCAAGGATTGGTGATGATATATGTGGTTGCCTTTTGTAGATCGATGAACCTAGAACTGCAAGAGAAGTTGAAGCTTATGAGATTCGGACACGCAAAGAGCTTGAGAAACAAGATATTTTAAGGCGGAAGGTACTATGTTAACATGCATCGGATGCCAACATGTATTTTTTTCATCTGATTCTGATGTTTGAACTTGCAATCTCAGAATGAAGAACGGATGAAGAAAGAGATGGAAAGGCTTGACCGTGAGAGACGAAAAGAAGAGGAGAGATTAATGCGTGAAAAGCAAAGAGAGGAGGAGAGATCACTTCGGGAGCAAAAACGTGAACTTGAGCGAAGAGAAAAGTTTATGCAGAAAGAGTATTTAAGAGTGAGTTTCGAGTCCCCTATTCTGAGCTTTTAGCCAGTTTTTTTTAATGTTTAGATAGCTGTATTCCAACTATCTCTTCGGTTTCCTTGTTTATTTTCAAGACTGAGAAAATAAGGCAAAAAGAAGAGCTTCGTAAAGAGAAAGAGGCAGTGAAACGCAAAGCTGCCATGGAGAAAGCAACTGCACGCAAGATCGCTAAAGACTCTTTGGATCTAATTGAGGATGAACAGCTAGAACTCATGGAATTGATTGCTGCAAGCAAAGGCTTAGCCTCAATAGTTAACCTCAACTATGATACTTTGCAAAATCTCGATTCATTTAGAGGTAATCATATCTGATGACTAGACCACAATTTAAAAGAATAATTTGATTTTTTCTGTTGAAATAGGAGGGTTAGAAGTTTGTTTTTAACATTTTAGTAGTTACAAAAGCAATATTCTGTGTTCCAGACTTGTTGATCACATTCCCATCTGAGGCCGTGCAATTAAAAAAATCATTTGGATTTCAACCTTGGTTAGATTCTGAAGAAAATATTGGGAATCTTCTGATGGTATGTCCTAAACTCGCTTTTATTTCCTTGGACTCTGTTATGTATTATCAATCCAGGATTTTCTGATTAGCATGTGATTCACTAGTACATTCTAGTCCCACTAACAAAATTCTGATAACTCCCAGCAGGCTTATTTTTTGGTGCTCATTTGTGCCATTTCTTTTTAATGCCTGTTTGGGAGTGCTTTTCAAAAGCGCTTCCGAAAAAATTTGAATTTTTTTTTTGCTTTGAAGTAATATGTTTTTGATGTTTTCAAATCATTTTCATGTGCTGATCTCAAAAATGATTTTTAAAAAATAAAAAAATATTATTGGCACACTTTTTTGAGTGAAAAGCACTTTGAAAAACAATCACAACCACACTCCCAAAAACCCTTTAACTCATGAAAGTTATGCTTTCTTCTACACTGTTTGTCTATGCTTGTTATGTTGCTTCAGAGAATTTTTTGATAATGTTAATAATTTCTTATCTGTATTTTGAGCCCCCCTAAATTTGTCTTTTTCAGGTCTGGAAGTTTTTTATCACTTTTGCTGATGTCCTTGGGCTATGGCCATTTACACTCGATGAGTTTGTTCAAGCTTTCCATGACTATGTGAGTTTCTAATGGAGTTTCATCATGGTCAATTTTATTTTCTCTAACTCCGTTTTATGCATCATCCTTTTGCTCTTAGTTGATTTTTATGGCATTTTGATTTTAGGATTCGAGATTGCTTGGTGAATTACATATTGCTCTTCTGAAATTAATAATTAAAGACATTGAAGATGTTGCTAGGACACCATCTAGTGGATTAGGGATAAATCAATATTATACAGCCAATCCTGAAGGCGGACATCCACAAATTGTTCAAGGGGTAAGATCTACTCCATGGAAGTGCTTACTGATATTCATTGGAGTGATATCCTTTCAATTGATGCTGAACCATTTTATATTTTTACTTAAATCTATTAGGCGCATACATGGGGCTTTGATATACGCAACTGGCAGCAACACTTAAATTCATTAACATGGCCCGAAATACTCCGGCAATTGGCATTGTCTGCAGGGTTTGGGCCACGGTTGAAGAAAAAGTGTGCAACATGGGCAGGTTTGGGTGATATTGATGAGGTTTGTCCTTGTCTTGATTTCTTCATTTTCTTCTATTTTCTTCCTGCATTAGGTCCCTTAATGTGCAATATATATGCCAATTAAAACTGGTTTAGAGAGAGCTGAATTCCTATACACCAACAGATGTTCAGAGCAGTAACAATTGGAATTACTTAATTGATATCATTGATTGAGACTTGGAAGATGGGGAGAAACAAGAAAAATAGTGAGGTAGCACATTTAATCAAAGATTAAAGCTTTCATTGGAGCTGGTAAGAGAATGATGTACAGCTGAAGAGAGGAGGATAATACGGTCAAGAAAATGGACAGTTGAAACTTCACTTGTAGTTCGGTAGTAGTTTTAGAATATGGTTATTTTCTGGGAATTTGTTAATTGTGATATATCTGCCTTTTTTCATAGTGAATTCATTATTTAGGACTATTTGACATTATGATTCTTCAGGATTTTGTTGTGCCTTTATAACTAACTCATCAAATATATGGCACTAGTCATCTTTGGTGTGCTTGTGAAAGTCCTAGGCTTGCAACAATAAAGTTTCTTGTTTGGGTCTTGAGAGCAGGCATCTATGCAAAAATGCTGAATGGTAGGATTGTTTTCAATTTTCCCTCCTAAGATAGGATACTTATTAATGACCTTTATTAGTTTTTATGGCATACTAAGATGTTTCTAGGTGGGTTTTAGCTTAATTATGCTTCAGCACTTGTTAAATTACATGCTTTGATATTAATTTATGTTCGATCTGGATGATAACTTCCACCACATTTTTTAAGTGCCTGTTATTAGCTCATGCAAATGTGTATGATAAGATGTTTGTGGACTGATTATTATTTTTATGCTTTGTCCTTTCATGTACTCACAGATGATTGTATTGTTAGTTGCAGGTTAAAGATTGTGAAGATATTGTTTCTATTATACGCAACGGATCAGCAGCTGAAAATGCATTTGTGTTAATGCGAGAAAAGGGTTTGTTGCTTCCTAGAAGATCCAGGCATCGATTGACACCTGGAACTGTTAAGTTTGCAGCTTTTCATGTTCTTTCTCTTGAAGGTAGCAAAGGATTAACAGTGCTAGAACTTGCAGACAGGATTCAGGTGAGTTTTGTTTGTTAAAATTAATTTTTCCTCCCTGTCATTGTCCTCATTTGTCCCCTTTGCTTACAGAAATCTGGACTTCGAGACCTGACAACAAGCAAGACGCCAGAGGCATCTATTTCTGTTGCTTTGACAAGGGATCAAAAGCTTTTTGAAAGAATTGCTCCTTCAACATATTGTGTACGGGCAGCTTTCAGAAAGGATCCTGCTGATGCTGAGGCGATACTTGCAGAAGCCAGAAAGAAAATTAGAATATTTGAAAATGGATTTTTAGGTGGAGAAGATGCTGATGATGTTGAAAGAGATGAGGACTCTGAAGGAGATGCTGATGAGGATCCTGAAGTTGATGATTTAGCTACTCCAATGAGTTCTAACAAAAGCACTGTCCATTCTTCTAGCAAAGTAAATGCTTTATCTGGGAGTGGAAGTGGTAAAGTCAGTAATGACGCTTCATTAACTGTACAAAATAAGTGTGAGAAAGGTCTTTCATCTTTCTCTTTGAATGGCCCAAAGGATGCAGTGGCTCCTAGTATCATTGAGCAGTGTGTTACTCATAAAGATGAGGGGACTAATAATGCAGATGAAGAAAATATTGAAATTGATGAAAACAACTCAGGTGAATCATGGATTCAGGGACTCACTGAAGGGGAATATTCTCATCTCAGTGTCGAAGAACGTCTTAGTGCCCTTGTTGTGTTAGTTGGTATTTCGAACGAAGGGAATTCCATCCGTGCTGTTCTTGAGGTAAATGTTCTAATTCTGTTTTGTCAAATGTTAAATCTCTTTCATGCCAGGAAGCTGCTAGTTTTTCCCTTGTAATTAATATAAAGTTTTACAGGATCGTTTGGAAGCTGCAAATGTTCTTAAAAAGCAAATGTGGGCTGAGGCACAATTAGATAGAAGTCGGTTGAAAGAAGAGTTCATCAGTAAATTAGATTTTCCATCTTTTACTGGGGGAAAAGTTGAAACACAAGTCACTAGTTCTGCTGTGGAGGGCAGCCAAAGCCCCTTGGTTCTTGTTGATGGAAAAAATAAGGAAGCATCTCCAAGTAATGCTGAGGATCAGAAACCATTGCCAGAAGATGCAGAGAATCAAGGAAGCTGTGCTCTTTCTGAGAAAGCTTTGGTTATTCAAGATCTTTCCTTGAATCCAGATAACATTTCAGCTCAGCAGCATGGATATGCTTCGAAAAGGTCCCGTTCACAATTGAAAGCTTATATTGCCCACCTAGCAGAAGAGATGTGTATTTACAGGTCCTTGCCCCTTGGCCAAGATCGCAGACGTAATAGGTACTGGCAGTTTGTGGCATCTGCTTCTAGAAATGATCCTTGTTCTGGTAGGATCTTCGTAGAATTACATGATGGAAATTGGAGGGTTATTGATACGGAAGAGGTAATTTATCTCTTCGTGACTTGTGCATTTTATATTTTGATTGCAAGCTCTGCTGTAATAATCTCTAAGAATTTGTGATAAAAGTTTTTTAATTTTTGCTTGGACTCTTAAAGCCAGAGTTAAAATGGGATTCTTAAGATGAATACTGCCAGTTATCCCCCAATGACCATGGATATATTAGTCGCAGACATGATCTGAATAATTGTATTTGTATTGATGCAACCTATTGGGGAGAAGGGGGGGATATGATGATGTTGTCCTTTGGTTTCATGTAGCTTTGACATGCAATTGTTAGAGAATCTTGGAGAGAATTTGTGCTTTTCCTTCTTTCTTCAGGAAATATCTAAGAACACGAATATATGATATCTGTTCTGGTGGAAGCACATGTTTTCTCTTTTCATCTTCTACCTTTCTGCTGTCTTTTTCCTTAGAGGTTGTCCTAGCATTAAAAACAAGAAATTTTCTCTTTTAGGACTTCTCCTCTTCCACTTGCTAGAATTGGAAATAATCTCTTTACTGATGGATGCTAGTCTCTCTTTATCTCTCATGATTGATCACATGAGGATGTGAACCTCCTTGGATCATATGATGAGTTTTTGTTCTTTGGTTGATGCCTTGCAGCATTCACTGATACCATATTCAACTCTATTTCTGTTCAGGCTTTTGATACACTTTTATCATCTTTGGATACACGTGGAGTTAGGGAATCTCATTTGTGTATAATGTTACAAAAGATTGAATTATCTTTCAAAGAAAATGTTCGAAGGAACTTGGGATCTGCAAACAATGTGTGCCTAAGTGGAACCACAGATGAAAAAGAAACAGCTGAAACAGACACTGCTGATTGCCCAGCAGACAACAGCCCTAGCAGTATGGTTTGTGTTTCCAGCTCAGATACTTTGGATGCTTTTTCTTTGTTTAGTATTGAGCTTGGCAGAAATTCAGCAGAGAAGAAGGGTGCTCTGAAAAGGTACCAGGATTTTCAGAACTGGATGTGGAAAGAGTGCTGTAATTCCTCAACGTTATGTGCCGTGAAATATGGAAAGAAAAGATGTGAGCAATTATTGGACACTTGTGACCTGTGTCTCGACACTTATCTCTCTGAAGACCCCCACTGTCTTTCTTGCCACCAAACATTTAAATTTGAAAACAAGAAATTTGATTTTGCTGAACATGAGATTCAATGCAAAAAGAAAAGGAAGATTGATCCTGGAAATGCATGTACTTGTGATTCTTCTTTACCTCCAGGAACCAGATTGCTGACGGCACTTTTAAGTTGCATTGAGGTTGGAAATTTTCATATGACAGTGTAATTAAATCTTTTTACAAATGAAAGGAAAATATTTTCTTAGTCTGGGTCCCAAGTTTTGATGATTATTAATCATGCTGACTGATGTTATTCACTTTTGAGTTTGCAGGTATCTGTTCCGCAAGAAGCTCTTGAGTCATTTTGGATGGGAATCCCCAGGAAGGACTGGGGTATGAAGTTGGCAATGCCATCATCAACTGAGGAACTCCTGCAGGTTCTCAACTTATTACACATCACAAAAAATTAACATGCATATTTTGTGTTTTTCCTGTTCAATATCTGGCATAAATATGTAATGCCTAGTTAGTTTCTTTCCCTAAATAGCGATGCTCTGTGATTTTCTTTGTTACTTCTATTACGATTACTTGTATTCTGTTAATGATGGGGCAGGGAAGTGGCTTTTTTTTTTGGTTCAGAGGAAACATACTGTTATCGTGACACGTATTTGTTTTTTTTTAAAAAACATTTCATGGGTATGCTCGATGGAAGGATGATGTATATTAATTTTATCCTGCTGTTGCCCTGTTATACATATATATGAGCGCTAGAAAGAAGAATGATGTGTATTAATTTATCCTGCTGTTGCCCTGTTATGGTCTTGCTGCAGTGCAGTCCTGAGGCTGGAAAAGACTATGGATTTCGATATGCCCACGTGGATAAACAATTTGCTTGCCCATGTGGATAAACAATTTGCTTAGCTAATGTGCTTTTAAATGGACAAATGTGCGTGTGGATTTGCAGCAAGACATTACAGTAACAAGAATATTACATACCTGGTGGGATATTTTTGCTTATTTTAGAGTTCATTTTGCAGATATTGACCGTGTTTGAGAGTGCCATAAAAAGAGAGAGATTGTCATCGAATTTTGAGATGACTAAAGAATTATTGGGCACCTCTGCATTGTCAGGGAGTGCAGCACATGATTCTGCTAGTCTGGGATTGGTTCCTGTACTTCCATGGATGCCAAAAACCACTGCAGCTGTGGCCCTGAGGCTTTTTGAGCTAGATGCATCTATTATTTATGTAAAGAATGAGAAACCCAAGCCCTCTGCAGACAAACCAGTCAAACTATATATGGTCAGTTAATTCTCCCCAGCTTTTTTTGTTCGCTTTCTGTTTCATTTACTGCCATTGCTAAGATCTGCCTATATGGGCTTTTTTTTTTATTTTTCTGAGATGAGGGGGGGTGGGTTGACATCCCTCATTCCTTTTCCCACTTTTAAATTGAGTAGAAAGTTCTGCAAAATTCCTAAAAGAGTTGGAATCTTTGAGTGTTTTAAAGGAAGTTACGATCCCACAAGTTTTAACAGCTTCTAGAATGATCATCACCTGTACCCTTAGTTAGGGGAAGAGTGTGGATGCAAACCCATGCTTGATAAGGCGCCTTTTATGGGCAAGTTGGGGCCACACACTGAGTTAAAAGATCATCACCAGTGGCATTTTGAAAAATTATAGCTGATCCCTTATATGAAATATTCTTTGAATGTGATTATATATGCCCGGTTTTTCTCAAATGCAGAAGCTTTCTTCAAGATATTCTCCCTTTAAGAATGAAGATGTTGAATTAAAAGATACAAAGCAAGAAGAGCACATTAAAGAAGATATTGTTGATCTACGTGGTAAGCAGAGCAGTTATAAACGTGGACGAGGGAGGCGCGATCAAGGACCTCCAACAAAGTGGCAGAGAAGAATGCCTGGTTTAAAATCTGATACAGGCAGGAAGAGTTCTTCTAGGGGAACTCAGAATTTGAATCAAGGACCAAGGCAGCAGGGGAAAAAAACAAATTTGCAAGCAACTAGTCGGGGTCGACGTACAGTAAGGAAGAGGAGAGTGGAAAAGATGCAACCCAAGGAGCCTTTGCTTGGTCGGATGACTGACAAGGTTGCCTCCACGAGCTACCTATCGAAAAAATCAGCTGTCCACAACAACTATGTTAAACCATTCGGAAACATTGGTGATGAAGATTGGAGTGTTAAAAAGGGCAGGATGAATGGTGATGATAATAGCAACATTATGGAAGAAGCAGAATCTGATGATAATGTTGAAGAGGTATATGGGCAAGGAAATTGGGAACCAGGTTTCAATGGCATTTCCAATGGTTGGAATAGAAATCCAATGGAGGTGAGTGATGATGATGCAAATGTTTCTAACGGCATTGAAGCTATGGGAGATGATGATTCAGAGGGGGACATGGAAATGAGTGATGGATCAGACAGAGCTGCCAATCGGGTGCAGAGTGATGAAGGTATGGACTCTGCGGATTCAGACGAGTACAGTGACTGAAGCATATTGCTAATGCGCTTGATACAGTCATATATTTGAGCTGCCTTAAAAATTTTGAATCACGCAGCTTGACTGGCGGCCAGCTAAATTAATGTATAATAGGGGGAAGTAAGAAAGAGAATTGCCCTAATCTTATTTTAGCGGGCATTACATAGCAGAAAGAGAAGGTAGAAAGTAATTAGACGGATTCATCATTGTTAGTGAGGCATTGGATTGTATTTGTAAGCGTGTCCTGGAAAATGAGGCTTTCCCCCCCTTTTTTTTGGTCTATTTTATATGAAGTTTTGTCTGACAGAGATTTGTCAACATAGCAAATTAACGTTACATTTTCCATTTTCCTGAGAATTTCTTTCTTAGCGAAGGAAACAAGAAACACCAACGAGAAGCTTATAAACGCAAACTCGGGGCTGGGGATTTTCACATCCTTCCATGAAGCATGACAGGGAGACCCAGCGGCTCCCCAGGCTACCTCTGTTTCCAATCGAAGGCGAACGTAAAATACTTGAAATGCGAGACTAAAGATGAAGAGCCAATAGCCCAAGAGAAACAAAATATGGGGGAAAAGAGCAGGTGGTATGATCTCCCTGTCTTTGCTAGCCACACACCCAGAGAGCACAAGAACGAAACTATTCTGTAGCATTCCAGTGCTGTTTAAAACAAGCATCTTCTTATGACTTCGTTTAGTAGTTATCATTAGTACACACTATATAATCCAATAGGGCACAGGCTGAAACCGCTGCCTTTTATTCATCCTGACAATGAATGCTCTATTGATTCAGCCATACAGACACAAGACAGGCGCAGAAACTCACAACCATCTCAAAAAATATTCACATGTACTATCGGCCGGATCTAAGAATTTAATAGCTTCTTGATTCCTGACTTCTGCTCAGCAGATAGCCTTGTTGGGAATCTGATGTCGAACTTGATTCTCAAGTTGCCCCTCTTTGATGGGTCCTTCGGTAGTGGCATACCTTCCTTGGCGACTACTTCCTCATAGTTCGGATGAATCACGTTGTTGACGGGGATGGTGAGGGTCCTCCCATCCAAGGTCGTGAGATGAACGGTACAGCCTGTTAGAGCTTCCACAAGAGGTATCTTCTTCGTCACAACCAAATCGTTGCCTTCCCTTGTGAATGTGCTGTGTGGTTTCTCATCGATTACGAAGACAAGATCTGCAGGGATAAAATTTGGCTGCTCATTACCTTTCTCTGGGAAGGTTATTTTTGTTCCCCTTTTCCAACCAGGCTTGATATCAATAGTCAAGATTTCCTCCACGGGCAGTGTTTTCCTGTATCACAAAACCAGCAGTTCATATATGCGAGAGAAAGGATCATGCTGAAGAAAGGTTGGCTAGGGGTGCACGGCAAGTTCAATCCCATCAAGTTCAAAGCATCCAAAAGACATGAAGGAACACACCATAGCCAAAATTAAGATATAAAGTATGATACAAATCAAAGCATGCAATTGCTGTCTTGTTCATACAAACAATATCATGTCTATTAATATAGGGATACAAGTAGAAAGACAAGATTGATAAGGTACCACTTACCCACTAACATCAACAATCTCCCTTGAAATCTTCATCTTTTTAGTGGTCCCCTTGTAGAGCTCCTCCAGGCTACAAGGCAATGTATTCTCTATTGGAGGAGCTTTCCGAGGAGCTGTATTGATTGGACGTCCCTCGCCAAAAGAACTAAAAATATCATCCCCAAACATTCCACCAAATGACCTTGAACCACCCCTCATACCACCACCACCACCTCCCATTCCTCCAAATGGACTCGAGAAGCCGAAAAATTCAGCAAAAATGTCATCAGCATTTCTCGGATTGAATCTGAATGTTGCCGGCCCATCTCCTGTTGAGAAGAAGGTTGCTCCTCCTGGACCACCAGTTTCTGGTGGTGGAACCTGACCTTTAAGCCCTTCTTCACCATATTGATCATAAATTGCTCTCTTTTGAGGATCACTTAGAACCTGTAAAATAATCAACATGCAAAACATGATATCCTATTTAGTTCTGCATGATCTAAAAAGAGACCAAATATGAGAGGCAATAAATTGTCTATACACCATAAAAACAGGGAAGATTTTGATGGGGAAATCCTAAAAAGGCCAGCAATTATGGGAAAAAAAAGCAAAACCCAGATCCTAAATTGTGATTTCAACGTGAAAGGTGACCAATTGCCGCCAGTCCAGATAAGTAGCTGCCCCTCTAGAACAGAGCTATCACTCCGTATGCAGAGCATTAAAAACATATAGCAATAAAGAACTGTTACGTATAGAATAGAGATACTAGGTAGAGTGATCATGATACCAACCTCGTAAGCTTCAGAGATCTGTTTGAATTTGGCCTCAGCTTCTTTCTTGTTATTCGGGTTCTTATCAGGATGCCATTTCATAGCTAGCTTTCTATAAGCCTTCTTCAAGTCTTCATCTTTAGCATTCTTGTCAACCTTCAATGTGTTGTAGTAATCCACACCCATTACTATAATGAGATTTCTACTCTTCTTTAACTAATTCCCTGCCAAAACTTGAGAGTTCATAAACTGGTTATACGCTGCGGTGCTGGGGTTGTAGTGTTTTATTGCTGCTCGTTGGGGATGTGGTGTTGGGCAAGAGGGGGGGATAAAATAAGAAAGAGAAGGATGTGTCTCGAACATCTCGAGGGCCAGGAAGAAAGATGTGGAATTTTCCAGAAAGATTGGTGTCACAGTGAGGAAATTTATCTTCTTTTTACCCTTTAGTGGTGTTTTTCGAATGATTATATTTTACCTTTTGTTTTACTCTAAATGGGCCTTCCTCCCTTGAATTTTAGGTCATATTAGCCATTTAGTCTGTGATTCGCTAGGGGTTATGCTTTTTTTTTTTTTTTCAAAAAACAATATGGGGCATATTGGCTGTTTTAACCTTTTTTTTAATTCAAAATGTAAATTAAAAGCATGCAAGTATTTAAATAAAAAAAATTAATAATTATTTATGTAAATAAAAAAATTGTTAATTATAATAAAACTGAAAAAATCAAGAGATAAATATAGATTAATATATTTAATCATATAAAATACAATTTTAACTTGATTATGTTTACTGAACTTATTTATTTAAATTAATAAAAATCAATTCACACCCTAAAATACTTATGAATTAAAAGATAAATATAAATAAAACTAACTAAATAAACACGTGCCATAAAAAATCTTACCGAAGGTCGAATACATCATCAATATTATTTCATAATAGATATTTTTTTATTTTTTAAAAATAAAATTTATTTATATAAAAATATTATAAATGAATTAGAATAAAATTTTGAAAAATCAAACAGAAACAGAACAACTAAAAAAACTTCCATTAAAAAAAAGCATGCAAAACCTGTGACCTATATCATGAGACCGAGATAAACTCAAAGAAAAAACTTGAAAATAATCACAAAACCAATATTTGAAAGAAAAAAAACCAGTGCATAACGATAAGATCGTACGAAGCTGAATCTCTAATAAATTAAATGTTAAAAGATAAAACCATTAAAAAATTTAATTAAACAAAAAGATCTAAAAAAAAATAAGGGTGAAAAAAAAACATTAATTAGAAGGATAAAAAAATCCTAAATTAGAGGGTTAAATTGAATTGAAAAATATATTTAATAAAATAAAAAACAAATCAAAATAATGAGGGTTAAACTGAAAAAAAAACAAAAAATTTGATTAAAGGATGAAATTGAAAGCCAAAAAACTTCAACAAAAGTGCAAAGAAAAAAAATAATAAAAAAATGAGGACCGAAATGAAAAACAAAACATATAAAAAATTGTAATTGAAAGACTAAATTGAAAAAAAAAACTTCTATAAAAGAAATAAGAACAAAATAAGAAATTAAAGAATAAGGACTAAAAAAATATGAGATATTGTAATAGAAGGACTAAATTGAAAAGAAAAATAACTTCTATAAATGGAAAAAGAATGAAATAAGAAATAAAAACAATAAGGACTAGAATTGAAAATTAGAAAACGAACAGGACAATGATGTATATTACTTGTCATAAGAGAGAAAAGAAAGGAAAAAAATCAACTCTCACCGACAATAATTCGATAATTATGAATTGCCACACACCACTCCATATGGAAGATGACATGATGACACATCTAGAGAAACGACGCAAGGCCAGTTCTGGCCACTGGATGGTATCACACACGCCGTCTAAATGGTGCATTTGCTGACACGTGTTGAACATGCATCAGCAGCTTTTTTATAATTAAAAATACTATTTTAATAGTAAATTAATAGTCTTCCCTTATGAAAACCAACAATGAACAACAAAACTAGAGGTAATAGACTCTAATACCGCATTAAATTTCTTGGATCCAATAATACATTTATAATTCTCTTGTATATGAAAAATTGAAAATATCTATATACCTTTACCCGAAATAATTGATTAGTTTTAGTTTTAGAGGTATTCTTATTATTTTACTGTTCATTAAAATACTATATAAACAAAAATATCCTCACATAAATTAATAATAAGAAATGATCCATGTAAAATTATCAAGATACCCCTAACTAGAGGCATTCAATTTATTTATTTTTGCCTAGGCCATAGATATCGGCTATATTATAGTGAATAGTGTAATAAATCTATACTATAGTGAATCCTTAATGCAATTTATATTTGGTATACGATGTAATTTTTGTACTTTCAATTTTCACTTTCATCTACTTTATACTTTGATTTATTTTTAATTTAGTTCTTCTATTTGAATTTCATCCATTTTAATAAAAAAAAACATAAATTCTCTGTTTTTTATTTTCTTTTACCCGCTGAATAATAATTTTGTTTATCCTTATTGCAGGGTTTTGATCTTCTAAATATTTTCAAACAGTTCAAGATCATTTAACAAAGTTTGCAAAGAGAATTCAACAAATCACATGCATGAGATTAAACTTCCTTCCATAAAGCACAAATATGGTATGGTTAGGCCAAAAAAGATATTAATCACTACTTGAGGCGCATCTCTTTGCACAAAGAATGATAGTGACAGCATTTATTGAGCAACAGATGGAGGAATCAGGAGATCTGGAGGTGAGAGAAGGAAACGAGAAAGAGAAAAGCAAAAATAAATTTTATGTTTTTTTCCCTTCTAAAATAGTTGAAAAACTAACCTAAGGAACCAATTTCAGGGGTGCTTGGCGTTCTTGGGGGAGCCCTTTTTAATTTTTTTTTGTGTTGATATAAAAAAAATTTAAAAATAAAATAAAAAAATATTATTTTAATACTTCCTTCAAATACTCCAAAGTATAAGAAAATTAAAATTCAAAATTTGAATTACAAAGATTAAATCTCATTAAAAAAATAAAATTAATTGGCACGGAAAATTTATTATATCCCTAGATACATATTACTATTCACTGTAATAATATAATTACTATTTTTTGCTTCTAATAAAAATTAATTACCATGCTATTAGGAGTAATATAATTTTTTTTATATGGAATATTAATTAGTCATTATAAGATTGATAAGTGACAATTCAATTTTTTTATCTTTGAAATGTACATTATAAAAATTATATTATTACTAAAAGAAAATTTTTAAAAAAGGTTAATCAAAGATAACTTGGTATTTTTTATATTTTAAAAGCATGATGTAAAGACTATATTATTCTTAAAAGAAAATTTTCTTAAGCTTGCATCTAAGGTTTTTTTTTTTTGTATTTTCAAATTAGTTTTTTAATTATTAAAAATTTTATTGGGCGATTTAATCTTTTAACAAATATAAATATTATTTTAAAAAAATTTATTGGTATGCATGCCAACAAGTAAGTAACGTACATGCTATTCGAATGGTGCTTGTGGTATCATCCCACTTTTAAATGCTGCCTTCCGATAAGGCATTAAAAGCGTCTCTCCATAATCTTTTAATTGGTGATGTGCATGCAAACAGCAGACCAATTGGTTAAGTTTTGATAGATTTTTTTTTCTCTTTTTTCTTTTTTAATTTTTTTTTTGCTAAAATATTAATGGTTTATTTATTTATTTATTTATTTTGTATTTAATTTGATCCTTATTTTTTTAATTGTTATTTTTTAATTGTTTTTTTTAGATTTTTCCCCTCATCAATTGATTTTCATTTAATTTTTAAATCAGATTTAGTCCTTATTTTTTTTATTGTTGTTTGTTTTTTTTATTTGAATTTTGTTTTCAATTTCATTTCTCCATATTTGATTTTAATTTAAATTTATATCAAATTTAATCCTTTTTTTATTTCTACTTTTTTTTTTTTTTAATTTCATCCTTGAATATTTTATTAATATATAATCTTTGCTTATTTTTTAGGATTTGTTTTTTATAGAGTTGGTCTTGGTTTCATGATCAGTATCATAGATTTCAAAAGCTATGATTTTTTTTTTCAGGTTATTTCTTTTTATTATACATGAAGTATCAGCTTTGTTTGAGACGACTTTTTTTAGAGGTAAAAACAAGATAGTTTTACTTGTCTTGGTAATTTTGTTGATATTTTTAGGAAAAATAAATGAAGTTTTATAACCTCCTCACATTATGAACAATAACAACACTACTAAAAAAACATCTCCTCACATTATGAACAATAGCAATGCTACTAAAAGAACTCAATCTCTTTTGCCTGGTAAACTATCACATATGTAGGCTTTGACCAAATTAATTCCTTTGTGTGGATTTACAGTTCTTCAGTGTGACCTTTCTGGTGAACATCTTCCGTTTGCTCATGGGTTGTTCAGTTCACATTTTGGCGAAGAGTCTCCCAAGAGTTACATCTCTCAAACCTTCCCCTGGTTTAAAAGATTCTATGCAATGGTAAAGGAGTCCCACCATGAGGTTTGTACTAAACTACATTCTTAATTTTGTACAGTTTTTATTTTTATTTTTTTGCCTTGTTTTCTCTATGATGAATCTAATCATCAGTCATTTTTTTTAAACATGCCGAGCTGTTTAAGGTTTTTCGTTGGTCAAAATTATTTTTCAATGATAAGTAAGAGAGTTGATCAAATTGAATTCGACAGTAAACAGTTCAGTCATTAAATACTGAATCATGGATGTAATGCAAACTCTTTACTGCTCAACATTTGATGATATGATCCGTCTGCTTTTTTTGTGTTTCTTTCATTGAGCTTAAGCAGAATATGGCAACTGTTGCATCATCTATGCATTGTCATAAATAATGTTGTGATTGTGCTGAAAGTTAACCTTTATCATTTCATTATTTGTAGTTGCAAGGTTTCATCAAACGGGAAATGGAAAGACATGAGTTCACTGCCTGCCTTGCTAACAAGGAAATGGTATTTTTCGTGGTATAAATGCCAATAACCTTTCATTCCTTCACCCCTTTCCCTGCTCCCAGACTCTCTTTTACTTTAACAAGAACAGCAGAGTGGGATGCTGCATCAACTATTCAGCTTCCTAGGAGTAAGCAAGGGAGTTGCTCTGTGTCAATGATGTTGTTTCATCTTCTTCTTGGATCATGCTGGAGTTCTGTTTCCGGTTTCACTGCTGTTCTTCTTTCAGTTTCTCAAGCCCAAATTTATACTCTTGTACCATATTGTCTGTATTGAGTAGCAGCATGGGAAATGGAATTATTGCTTCATACTCGTTGCATGATAGCCTAAACACACTGCATTTATGATAGCTTTTTCCCTCTTTACAGCAGAATTTCCTTTGATTCTTTAAAAATATGATATGCAGACGGGTGCGTTTGATTTAGCACATATATTATGGCCAACCAACGTGTGTTACTAAATCCATTGCAGCTCCTCGTGCTCCTGTTGCATTTTCATTGGTAAATAGCTTAATGTAGAGAAAATCATATGCTGTTTTTCTTGATTCCATACTGTCTTATACATTCTTGACTTCCGATTTTCTGATAAATAAATGCCCTTTGATAATCTTGCTTCCTAAATTCACATATTCTCGATTTCCGATTTTCTAATGGCCATACATCTTCATCAGTTAATCTATGCCAATCATCCAGCTTATTTGCTTTATTTTCGACCCTTGTTATTGCATGAGTAATGGTACTCTTTATCTTAAGCATCTGTGCAAGAAAGAAACATCTGCTTATGGTAGAGACCATACAGTATGGTGGAGTATTTTTAACCAATAACATACAAAAAGTCGAAGAGCACAAGTTTTGACCGAAAGTCCAAAGGGCCATTCTGCATAAGAGTTTGGCTGGCCCGCCTCCACAGTATCTTTCTGCGTACATCTTCTATTCTTATCCAAATTCCAACCTCATCGGCAAGAGTGTGGTCATGAATCCATGGAAGACACCACATGGGAGCAAAGACTACAAGCCCTAACCAGCCCCGTAACCACACCACACCACACCTCTACAGCTCTACTCTCAGTTCTTCATCTCTTCACAATTTCCACGCTATCTCAAATTATGGGACTTTCAACCTATCCTTTGCACTAGAGACGCTAATACGGTGTATGACATAATATTGTGGTGTTGATATTTTGATTGCTGTTAATGATATTGAATCTATGAATAAATTGAAATATTTTTTGAAATTCTATTTTGAGATGAAAGATTTAGATGAAGCATGTATTGGGTATTCAAATTATTAGAAATAGAACTAGAAAATGTAGATCTTTTATTTATCTCAAGAGCAATATTTAGATAAAATTTAAAAAAATATTTCACATTGATAATTCTAATTCAATGGATACTCTCATTCATAAACAAATAAAATTATATATCTAAGAAAATATGTTCTCTTGATGAAGATGAAAAGATAAAAATACTAAATACACCACATGTTCAGGCTGTAGGTACAATGCAAAAAATTAATTTGAAAACCATGCGATAATATCTCTATACTATTAATTAATTAATCTTAATCAAGTTGATTGGAGTTATTAATCTTAATCAAGTTGATTGGAGTTATTAATCTTAATCAAGTTGATTGGAGTTTGATGTAATCAAACTAGTTGTCAAGTGATTGCATTTAACTTGGAATTTTATGAGTGAGTAGGGATTTTTTAGGAGATAAGATAGCTAATTTTTAGAAGAATTAATTAATATTAAAAATAACTTATTTCTCCGTGTATTTTACATAGTAGGATAATAAACTCCTTTATAAATATAAATCAAAAGATATCAAATAAAAACAAGAAAACCATGTAAAACCCACTAATCTAGAACGATAACAGGTTTTTTTTTTTAGATTAACTTTCTTTTTCAGAAATTATAAAAGCTACGAGAATTCTCTCTTTCTCAAAAGGGCCTCCACCACTAATTCTTGCAATAAATTAGAGGATTTTCTGAGAGTTCTTGGAGGTCCAAGTACCAACAACCTCCACCACTAATTCTTGCAAACGAATTAGAGGATGCACAATGAAGTGATGAACAAAGAAGAGAGTTCGCTGGGAAGAGGCTTCGAAGGAGAAAAACTTGTTAGTAGAAATGTTAATTTTTTTTTTATTCCAATTTTAGTTCCCAATCTTCTCTTGTTTTTGCTTCTTCTATGGCCCATTTCCTAATCTTGATAAGATATTATTTGAGATAAATATTTGTTTTCGACATTAATATATTAAAATAGTTTAAAACAAATAAAAATTAATTAAAATAAAAAAATTTCAAAAATATCTTTTAACCGCGAAAACAAATACACTCTCCTAATATCCGTGGGTTTAAACTGTGCATGCGTAGATAATCTTTCACTAATTTCAACAGGAATTCTGGATTAATATGTTATCATCTTGAATTTTGGTGCTTGAATTCTGATTGTTTCTGCTATTCCTCTCGTGTCATTTTGACCTCCATATCTGTTCTATAGATTTCCCTGGCAAATGGAAGGGTCAGAAGTTGTGGTATCCATTGATTCCATTCCACTAAAACATGCTGCGGAGCTATCAAATGTGAACAAGAAACGCCGAGACCACTAGAGAGAGATCTAGCCACAAAAATCAATGTATACTGAGACATTTGTGAAAACCCAAAGAAGCTCCAAAAGGCCTTTTCTTAGATAATTCAAAGTGAGGTCCCTCTCTAGGCCGTGCCCAAAACCTTGTATTATTTTTAATTTAATTATCACTAATAATTTAATCTATCATCACTAATAATTTGATTGTTTTTTTCGTTGTGCACGACATATGATATATCAATCTATTAACACACCAAGCATCATTAATAATTAATTTATATACCCTTAAAAATCATTTTTGTATTAGTTACTCTGTGATTATTTTTCATTTTTTTAATCGCTATCAAACGCTTCCTCATTTTAGCAAAGAGAAAGAAAAAAAGATTGAGATCCAAATGTGCTTCAGGCTGGTATTTGGAATGGATTGGCGGTAGTGAAGGAAAATAATAAAGATGGGATGCCTCTCGTTTACCCTTCTAATTAACGCGTTCTCTTCTTTTTCTTTTCTTGTTGTTTTGCTTCCTTTTTTTCCCCCTTTGACTGCTGAATTGCCAATGCCACCACCCACTTTGGCAAGCTCCCTCCCTCCGCCCGATAATCAAGGAAGACAAACCACTTGAATAAAGAAAAGGGTAAAATCAAAACTCCCTTTGCCTTTAATCGATTGGTCAAACCAGAAGCTAGCGTTGTGACAACCTAATGGGAGGCCATGGAGGATGGATACCACTTGTGGTGAATGAAACTTGCAACTGTTCTGCATTCTGCTCCCCCTCCTCCCCCTCACTTGTCTAGAGACTTACGAGCCCTTGCCTGCAACTCCCTGCACACCCTCGTCTTGGACTTGGTGGAACCTGGAACCTGGACCCATTGATCATTTTATCTCATTTGGAGTAGATGTCATGGAACTATGTGGCTGTAACTAGTCATCGAGTCGGCCACATTATAATGAAGATTTTTGATATTTAAGGGCCCTTTTCTTTTCTTTTCTTTTCTTTTCCTTTTTTTTATTTTTTGAACTGCTACTTGACAGATGCACGAACAATGGAAGCTTCTTTACCTTTACCTTTACCTTTGTTCCCTTGAACAGTTGCTATATATGATCATATTCCAGGCTTTGAAAGGACAAGGTGGGTGGCTGTCCTCTTTTTTCCCTTTTCCATATGCCATGCTTCCTGCTAAATTCTGGCGTTCATTGATAAACAGTGAATCGGTGACATGAAATAACAGCATAAATGACAATTATATGTATAAAAAAAAGATGCTCCATCCCGACCCCAAACCCCAAGAACAGGCCGGGGCCTCTCTAAATTGAATCTTTAGTAAAAATAAATGAACAAATAAAGAAGTTGTTTAGCCATAAATGAAACCCTTATCTTGAACGTGATTTTTAATGAGGATAATGAAATCCATCGATCCAACAGATAAGTTTTTCAAAAGTATCCACCTAACAGAGGATAACAACTGACTGTCCTCTTAAGACTTTTGTGTTAGATCAAAAAATATCTTACACTCACATTTGATGCATTTATAAAACCTTTTAAATATTCATTTTGTGTTTTGGAAAAGAAATAGGAAGTGTATGCTAAACCGTGGAAAATAGTTGATTGAACTTAAAAAAAAAATTAAATTTTAAGTGAGTTTTTAAAATATAATTTATATTAGTTTTTTAATATATTTTTTTAAATAAAAATTTTTTAGCCTTTAATCTTGCATAATTTATATTATTTTATACTTAATTTTTATTAAATAAATAAGAACGATGAGATTCAAACTTATAGCTCCATAATTATTAAAATTATAATATAAAAACTTAAATTTTAAAATAAAATTTAAAGATATAATTTATATTAATTTTTATAATCAATAAAAGATAAAATAATGAAATGCATTATAAGTCTCCGGACACAACAAGAAAAATAATAAAAAGGAGTACTCATGCGCATGCAGAACATGAATGGAGATGTCAAATATCCGCGCAGGAAGAGTGTTTGATGTGTCTATGCTCTATCTATCATGAGATTAAACAAAGTGAAGAGGGTAGGGGGGCTGGGCACAAGCTGTCTGCCTGCCCTAAATGGCATTATATGCTTTGCCCGCCCACCTCAATCGACGGCATAATTACCCGGCCACAGCTAGCATATCATCATTTTCCTTTCATCTTTGAAGTGGCCAGATTGCCCTCCACAGTCACCCCCATCAGGAGAGGACATGATCGTTAACAGAGAAGGTCACTTTATTAATTTCATGTTTTTCACTTCGTGGACAATCAGCTAGTAGTTAACCCCCTTTCCTCGTCGGCGAAATTTCTATGGGATTGACCTCTAATTGTTAATTATAGCTTAGGACCTATCATTACCTGGATTTAACCTTGTTTCATGATATCCCGCACTCTAGCTTGGTTTGCTTAGAAGATAAGAAAGAGTAATTCGCATAAACAAATATGGTTATTATTTCCTTTGAATTATGGGATTTATTTAGAGTCACTGGAACTAGCTGATCTTAGAGGGAACAAAATTCAAATATTAACGAAATTAATTACAGAGAGAAAATAAGTATGATTATCAAGATATAAATCACAGAAACAAGAGGAAAAAGGAGTTCTTTAGTTAAAAGTTTGGTCTCCAGCAGGGACCACCATCATCACCAATTCCCTCCAATTTCCACCTAAAAGAGTAGAAAAAACTGGAGTGATTGAAAGGTCTTTCTATATAAAGTGTGCACCTCCACACACTGCTATAGACTAGTTATACACAGCAACGCTATCCTTTCTTTAGCCATGGCTCCCTCTCCAAGACTCATTTCCTTTCTCTTCCTCCTAGCCATTTTTTCTGTGCAAATTCATGCCAGAGAGAGCCAGTTCTTTAGCAAAGTCAGTGGCGCCACCACCACTCCCTCCACTACCACCATCAGCAACAATAACGCTCAAGATAAAGCACTCTCCGGCAAAGAAGAAGAAGAAGGGTTGAGCAAGCAAGAACAAGATCCAGCCTTCATCCCAGACAACCAAAATGGTTATGGTCTATATGGTCAAGAAACCACCCAGTTCCCCACCACCACCAAACTAGCTAATGCACCCTACACTACTACCACTAATTCCCAGCCATACAAGACCCAAACCCATAACCAAGAAAGCTACACCAATTATCCAACTGACACAACCACCAACACCAACACCAACACAAACACCAACTACTACAGCAACAATGCTTATGATGAGGAGCAGCAACAAAACTTTGGTGAAACAAGCCTTCAAGAAAGTGGATACACCAACATGGGTAACCAGAACAACAACTACTACTACAATGGTGCCAATAGCTACAGCAATGATGAGAAGCAAGGCATGAGTGACACAAGGTACTTGGAAAAAGGGAAGTACTACTATGACCTGAATGGTGAGAACAGTAACTACAACCCAAACCAGTACCAGCAGGACTCAAGAAACAACTACAATACTAGAGGTTATTACAGCAGCAACAACGAGA
>Ga0325411_1000580_pt1 | contig 38481 bp, 22 predicted proteins | sample PopdelMetagenome_13_FD_206181 | JGI IMG/M metagenome (GOLD analysis project Ga0325411, IMG submission 206181) | Populus deltoides microbial communities from Bellville, Georgia, United States - Xylem-PdIQD-R4 | ecosystem: Host-associated > Plants > Phyllosphere > Stem > Wood/Secondary xylem...
ATTTCCAAGAAAAAAGTGAACAGAAAACAAGTTTTTCATGATTTTTCTAGAAAATATCTAGAAAACTGAAAAAATCTCGCAAGTACAAATTAGCTTCATTTTTTCGGTTAGATATTTTCTAGCTCTACTGTTTCCTGAACCTATAAGGGCAGAACTGGGCAACCTAATGATCCTTATTTGCCAATTGTTACAGAAGAGCTTGAACCTCACTAAAGTTAATTCACTACCTTTGACTTTTAAGTTTACTTTCTTATCCTTTTTATGGAGATGCCTTGAAGACCTCAAAGAGCAAGAAAATATGGCTTTATCAAAGCAAGCAAACATGAGGCACAAATTTTACAAGTTTGACCATGTCAGTCAAACTGCAACAAAATCCCCTACTATTCCAAATCTCTCACAAAACTAGCACCGATTTAGGAAGCTATGCCAGGAAATATAGAAGTAGTCAAGGGTTTCGTTGCAAGGGTTGACAAATGCTTGTCTTTAATAGTTGCCCATGATTCATTGCAGGCACAGACTGAAGACAATGTTGAGATTTCAATGAAGTATTGTGGGGAGAGCAAATAGCATGTTAATATTGTATGAGAGGTTGTGGGAAGCTGTCTTTAGGAGCACAAAATATCCTGGTCCTTGGGCAATATAACCACATTAAAAACAAAATCATTCATATGCATACCGTCAAGAAAATACAGGTGCAATTATTCAAATTACAATGAAGAAAATGTCATTCAAAAATCTAATGCTAATATATACAGGAAAAGGAATAGTTTAGGAATAGAAAGAAAAAAAAAATCTAAAGCCAAATGCTTTATAGAATTACAATGAATCGCAAATGTCGAAACCACATTCAAGCAAGTCATCTGTGCCACCTTTCTGAAGTAGCATGTGTACTAAATGGTCTGACTGGATTGTGGAGATAAAACCAGAATGTTGCTACCACTTAAATTTTTGAATATATGGCAAAACAACAAAGCATGACAAACTTGAGAAATTTACAAGATTACTAAATTGCTGATCAGTGCTGGCTAGTGTCACATTAAATAGAAGAAAATCCAAAACTAATCTGTTTATGTGTTGCATCATATGTTTATTGTTGGCATTATAGTGCACCAGACCGTAGCCATTCCACAAAGACTCCAACATAGATAAAGCCATGGTGTAATATCAACCAAATCAAGTGTTTTGTCATTTGTCAAGTGTGAGGGAAAAAAATTACCAGGGAAGGACTGCTGCATCTAGCTTCTGGGCACCATGGGGTACTGCTTCCTCGAATCTTTGTCAACAATCTGGAGTCAACTTTACCATCTTGCTTCTCTAGGTTGGTTTGTGAATTAAATACTTTGTCATCAGAGTTCCCATTTAAGGAAACACTTTGTTTCTCAGGAGCATTTGCTGCAAGATGCACTTCAGAAGAACTTGGACTGTCACAAGCAGATGTATTTTTAACTATACATTCAGGCACACAGAGATTCTCAGATGAAGTCATGACTGCAGCGGGAATGTCTTTGTCCCTGGGCACCCCATTCAAACTGGGCATAACTAACTTCTTGAATGAATCTGAACAATCAGATCTCCTTCCCCTGAACACTCCCCACAAGAAATATAACATGTTCCACCCTGCAAATAATAATCACAAACTATATTATTTTAATTCCATGACTTTTGAGCATACATGCAAGCTCCTCACAAATTCCTACCAGAAAAGCAGCTAAAGGCTAGCCAGCTGACTTATGCATTATTAGTTAGCATGACAGTGCTTTCAAATTCACTAGGCTATCCCATTTGTTTCTCTTCTTAAAAGGAGAATAATACCTATAACTGACATTTTAAAAGAACTGTCATGCATCACAAATGACCAGCTAGCAGCAACATAGTGTATTTTAACTGCTAGCTGATCATTTCTTATGTGCATACAGTTCTTTCATTTTTGCCCATATAACTGTTTGGTGCATTCATAAAACTGTTGTTTACCTATCTTTACCTCAGATGACAAGTCTTAGACTTCATAAAACTTAAAACAATCAGAACTTTTATGCATCTTCCAACAGGTAATGAGGTGCTATCTTTCTAGAAAACCAAGTAAACAATAACATAAGCAAGTCCCAAAAAAATTATACAATAACATTTACTTAGTCCAGAATAAGTGTCAAATAGGAGTCTGCAACCAATGAAAATCACAGGAAGGTTGGGATAGGGTGCTCCATCAACATCCATGGGGCAATATTTGATGGTATAGGTCTTACAAACATCTCATGGTTTAAAACACAAATGCTATGAGGAAATGATTATGGTGCCATGGAATCAGTGTTTATAAAATGATTTTCAAATAATCTTACGCTGTGAGTTCTCTGGAAGCTGTGTGGATGGGAATATGAAGAATTCAACACCTTCAAATGATCCTTTGAGGGCCAAATCCTTTTTAATCATGTTGTCTAACAATCTCTTGTAGTTCTCATAACTGTATCATGAGCAGTACAAAAAACAATTAGATGAAGAGATGAAGTAAAAAACACTCAATCTGAAAAGGCATATTCACCTTTCAAAATTCTTTGCAAAGAAGTAAAGAGCAATATTTTCCTCTTTGGCACCAGTGACAAGGAATTGTCTCGGCCATGTGCTTATGCGAGGTACTTCATCCAACTTAATTTTCTGGGGGAATTTGCTAACCACATCAAGGACTTTAGGAGATGCACAAGTAGATAGATGTGCTTGAATTCCATCATATAAGTCAATAACCTTTTCAGCTCTATGCACTTCAAACACCCCCCTGTATTTACATAACAGAAGCTTACCTACATTGCATTTTTTAAGACATGCAGGAAGGAATGTGGAGGAAAAGGCAATGTCAATGCACACACTTTAAGAAAGACAAACTTACTGCCAGATATATTCATGCTCTGGGATAGCAGACATCTTTGTAAGGACAGACTTCTCTGCTGAAGCATGAACAGACTTTCCCAAATAAGGGGCAATGGAATCTGACCCCACCTTGAAAGGACAAACAGCTTCATTGGAGTGCTCATTAAGCTGCTTCACATTATTAATATCTTTTGATTTGCAGAACTCAGAGGAAGAAGCATGAACAAGCTTTCCCAAGTAAGGGGCAGTAGAATCTGACTCCATCTTTGTAAGGACAGACTTTTCTGCTGAAGCATGAACAGGCTTTCCCAAAAAAGGGGTGATAGAATCTGACCCCACCTTGAAAGGACAAACAGCATCATTGGAGTGCTCATTCAGCTGCTTCACATTAGTAATATTTGTTGTTTTGCAGAACTCAGAGGAAGAAGCATGAACAGGCTTTCCCAAGTAAGGGGAAGTGGAGTCTGACCCCATCTTTGTAAGGACAGACTTTTCTGCTGAATCATGAACAGGCTTTCCCAAATAAGGGGCGATAGAATCTGACCCCACCTTGAAAGGACAAACAGCATCATTGGAGTGCTCATTAAGCTGCTTCACATTATTAAAAATTGTCGATTTGCAAAACTCAGAGGAAGAAGCACCGATATTTGCTTGCCCTTCATCTGTTCCTTCACTCATCTTATTTAAAACTGAGAGCTGATCTTGAGAAGCCATCTCGCCACTTTCATCCACATTTGATGAGGACAACCCATCAGATTGATCTATTTCTTTCTTCTTTCTGTATATTCCAGGCTTCTTAAGCATAGCAGCAGCCTCAATTGCAGCTTTCAATTTTCTACCTTTGCTCACCTCCTCTCTAGGAATTCTAGAAGCAGATACATCAGTACCAGAAGCCAAAGGACTAACAACAGTGCAATTTTCTGTAGCATGACAAATTTCCTTGCACTTTTGACAAGTGACATTTTTCAACCCAGTGATACCAGTAGGTCTCAAGCGACTGAGAGAATTTTCCCTAGCCTTTTCACCTTGATTTGATGATTCCCGTGATCGAGGTAGGCCATCTTGCAAATTTTCAGTAGCATTACTGGCAGCATTCCAAGAACTGGATGAGGGTTCATCCTTGGGGCTAATTTGGTTCAATTTTTGTTCCGCAGAATTACTGCTTATTGAATTTTTAGATGAGGCTTGAACTGAAATGGCAAAAATAAAATAGCAGCTTAGTTTATCTAAACAAAAAATAAAAAATAAATTAAGTGCATCACAAAATACAATCAGGCAAAACTGACAACATTATATTTTGTCAAGTCTATCAATCAAGAAATACCTGAAGTAACTGGAGGATCTGCACCTTTACAACCTACATTGCTAGTTGATCTTGATAGGGTACCCAATTTTCCATTAGATTGTGCGGACTTCAACTCTCTGTTGTTGCCTGTGGATGATGCTATGACACTTTCACCACGAGGAGTGAACCCTTGATCAACCTTAGGTGTTGAAACAACAGCACTACTTGTCATTGAACTACCTGGAGGGCGACCCAATCTCAACAATTTTTTTCTATCAACAGCATCCCAGTCTTTCACTTGTTTCAATCCTCTTGAATCTTGAATGTGAGAGAATTTGGATGAAAGCATTTTAACTTTCAACTCATTAGTGCTGGATCGGCCTGAGCTCGCAGATTTAAATGACATACTTTTCCTCATCATTCTAGCAGCCCCCTCCTTCATATCAAGAGAACTCTCTCTAGCGCCCTTATGCTTTTGAGGAACTTCATCAACAAGTTTCACTTTCATTTTGGAATTTAAGGTGTTGAACGACTTGGACTTCAATAAGGCCCCTGTAGAAAAAAGAAATTGACTTGATGCTTGACATTATAAAACCAAGTTTATAAGAAATGTTAGAAAGAGCAAAGCTATAGAGTCTGTTCAACTGTCCATATCAATTTTAGGTTAATCTCATTTGAAAACATATTTGGAGGAAACACTTAAGGGGCTAACATTTGAATTAACCCCCATAATGGGGGGTCATAGGTTAACCTAGTGGGGGGAGAGTCTCACCCAATTTGCCACTTACACTTGCACATCATTATGAGGCCACGCCAACAGACATTATTTACAAATAATTTTAAAAATGTTTAATTTAAAATTTATTAGGTCCCACCATTGTACATATTTTTACACCTATCAAACATCATTGACACTTGACCCTTCAACAACTTTTTTACACCATTAATGCTTCACCACTTAACACTTGACCTCCAAATTTTTACCCCGAAACAAAAACAACCTTATATTACGCAGGGTGCGAACATATTAGTTTTTTTTTACACCACTTAATGAATTCTTTATGTATTTAGTTATTATCAGACCAAACATCACATCCTAATTCTCCATCCCTATTTATTACGTGTCAACCATTTTTTGATAGGCATTCCAATTATGTAAACATTTTTGTTCATCAACAACGCAAACAAAAATCTGAATTGAAGATATTGATTATTTAACCTATTGCTGTCCGATGGATCTGAAATTGAAACATAGATCCACATAAATGGGATCCTAAATCTAATGTTGTTTTAATGAAACATAAATTGTGGACTGCATTGAAAGTTGTGAAGTGGTGCAAAACCAAATTGCCAAACATTCGAAACCTCTATACATAGTAGAACGTGAATATGAACAGCAAGGAACATGAGCCAACAAGGTTCTGATTCTTACCCTTGGGAGTTTGAACATGTGGACCATTCACAGAAGGGCGCGTAATTTCCAGAATATCAATATTGGAGCGATTGCCAAAAGATGTTTGATGAGCTATCTTTACTTTTCCCTTATCTAAGCTCTTGAATGAAGTATCCCGAGACATTGCAGCTATTCTGCTAGGACTGCATGACTTGGTTGGTGCCAAACTTGATTCAGTTGCCTGCCTTTTGGGTGCTGAAGCCAGCTCCATATGTTCTGCATGTCTCTTGCCAGAGCTCTGAGTACTTGCTACATTCATCCTTTTTTCCTCAGCATCTGAACATTCAAATTAATTTTGAAAGGATACTAGTATGAAAATGCTCGTGTCCAGGAAGTGGTTTTTTATCACCAAAATAAATGACAATTTGGACTGCTACTTCAGCTTTACCTTGCTTTTGATTTTCAGCTTCCTCAGCCAACTTGCATTCTTCACACAACCAGTCACCTTCAGGAAGTTTCTGAATCATCTCTCGCATACAATAGCTGATTAGTAGCAATAGCCATGTTAAAATGTGATGTAACAATTGATAGGATAAAAACAAAAATAACCAGTTTGGGTTGCCAGATGAATATATAGACAAAAGTTGTATATTCTTACATGTGTTCTGCACCATCTGCGCACCTACTACATATAGCAAGAAAATCCTCCCGACCTGCATCCCCGCAAATATCACACACTTTTACCTGTTTCATGGAAGCAAATAGTTCAGAAGAGGACAGAGGAGAAACTGCAAGGGCAGAAATTAAGGAGCATACCACAGAGAATAGAAAAAACAGAAAGAAGGCAACACACACATATATGAGATCCAGAGACATAAACTGGATGGGAGAAAATACTTTCAGACCACCAGAATGCAAAATTTGTAAATTGAAAAGAGAATGCAAAAACAAGTTCTGTAAACATTCATCAAGCACTCATTAAGCAGATGCATGTACAATCCTTCTCCTTAAACAAGTATATAAAAATTACTCACATCATGTTCCAGAATTTCAGACTCGTCACTCTCATCCCCAGATGCAGATTGCAACATAGGCTCCTGCATATCTGCTAACTCATCTGACTCATTCAACTTCTCTTTTCGTTCAACTTGGTCAGAACATTTAAAACCCTCATCTGCTTGGTCCCCACTATCTTCGTCTGCCTCTAATTCTAATTTTGAATTGATTTTACATGAAACCTTGGAACTATCTGCATTGAGGGAACTTTTACCATTTGCATTGTTATCAGCAATGTTGTGTGCAGCCAAGTTGCCAACACAATCAGTATTAGCTGATGCTTCTTTTGACAATGACAGATTGACTTGTTCTGTTGGACATTCAAACCGTTTTCCATGGTCATGTAAAGCTGGATCTTCATCTAAATGTTTACCATTTGAATTAGAGGAAAGGCACTTAGTCTGGACCTTTGGTGAGCTACTGCAAGCATCAACATCATTTGAAGGAGTCTCAAATGAACCTGATTTATGAGAAAATGGTGCCTTTCCAGATCCTTCCACTTCTAAAGCTGAACTGTGCAAACAATTTTTCATGTCTAAATTCTTGTTATAATAACTAACCACTTTGCTTGCATCATTAGCTCTACTAACACATGACATGTTATCATCATGGCCCTCTTCAGATTTAGAATCCACATTGTTCTTTGAGAAAGTTTTCTGATCTGGAAAACTCTCTGCTTTTGGAGAAAACTGATCCTCTGCAACAGCTCTACCAGAGGACATCTTCGGACGCATCTGAGACTCAGCTGACACATCAGCATCAGATGACTTTCTGTTTACTTTACTTTCTGCATTTTCAGACAGAGAATCATGACTTGAACTGACACTGAGCAGGTTGCTTGCTTCACTGGTGGTATGCTGTAAGCTGTCACGTGCTCTACTTTTAAACGAGACTAAACCATCACCATCATTATTAGAATACTGACTTGATGCAGTTACACGACAGGTTTCATCAGAAAACTCATCACCCTTTGATCCCATACAGGCTAGCTTAAGATGCATACAAGATGAACAGGGAGCAGAGCACACATTACAGGTCCCAGACTCAGCGCTGGTACGAACTTTTCGTCTCATGGAAGGTTTGCCTAATCCTTTTTCAACCTGTGATGATTCCTAGTAAAAATAAAGCAGAATATGAGTAATCAGATAAGAAAAACAAAGCAAGGGTGGGGGATTCACACCTTTTTAATGAAGAAACCAAAAAAGGGCACTTTAACTATCCCTCAAATAGTAAATTTCCATGCGCATACATTTAAAAACAAAACCAGACTATATAAGGTTTGCATTTAAGCTAATAAGCACTTTTTCTGTGGTTTTGTTATCATATGTAAGGGTGGGAACTAATTTACTTGCATGCTGCCTGTGGCTGATCGTGCTGTAAAATCATCTTTATCAGCAATCAAGCCTTACTGATACAACAAAAGCAACTGAATTGTGACAGTGCTGCTTAAAGCATGGAATTATTTATATTTGTTGAGTGGTAAGCCATTGTGCTATTAGGATGCTTCCTTCCATAATGAAACACTTCTTCATAAGACAACAACTCATCCAATATGCATTTCAAAAATCCTTTTGTTAACAGATGGTCTTATTGCTTTATCCTCCCCAGGAAACATTTTGAACACCTATCTTCCATGAGAAACAAAAGAACAATAGTTTTTCCACACATTCATATTTCCTCAAAAATCATATACATCCAATCCCTGTTTTGTATTAAGACAACAGAAAACAAAAGAATGGCAAGCAAAAAGGTAATTGTGGGAAGCTTCAACCAGTCCAAGAGTGACTATTCCTTCAACTGGAATGCTCACTGTCTCCTTAATCAAACTAGAAGACTTCTCCCATAGGCCCCTAAGAGAGTTCAAGATTATGCACTTCAAGCATATTGGAAACATTTATTCAAAAAGACAAAAAGAAGGTAGAATTCAATTATCTGAGTTTAAAATAGCCAAGGAGCATCAACTATCACTGTGTCTTTAGGTTGAAACCAAGGGAGAACTATACAACATCACAAAATTTCTCTGTTGAAAACCAACTTGTACCTAATTAAAACTAAGACAGTATTCCTATGACAGAGAATATTCCATGACAGCTTCATTTTTACACCCTCGTGAAGGTAACAATGATAAGCAAGTTCCTATCATATGCCGACTGCTCTTCTACAATGCCCAAAGAAGGGAGTAGCACAGAAAACAAAATGTATGCCTTGATTATCAAAAGTGCAACCAATTCTGAGAGTACCTTCAATCATTTAACAATGATAAGCAAGCTCCTATCAAATGCCGACTGCTCTTTTACAATGCTCAAGGAAGGGAGCAACACACAGAAAACAAAATGTATGCCTTGATTATCAAAAGTGCAACCCATTCTGAGAGTACCTTCAATCTTCACTAGGATTTATTCCCTTTATATATACGGACACACACACACACATATATATATAGGTTAGCTCTAGTAGTGAGAGGTTTTGCAACTACCACCTTTATATCTATAGAAATAATAAGATGGAACTGGAAAACACAATGTTGTACTTGCTTGATCACCAGAAATAGACAAAAGACATTGTGCTTGATAAGATCATTCCTTTTAGAAACCCGCTTCCTATCAAGGATAAGCTTACCAACAAGACGTATTGATGTGACAGGAAAAAAAAAGAATAAAAAAATAGATCAAGCAACCCATAACTCCTAACCTAAGAAGGTTGTAAAAGGAATCAACAAGAAAATAAATTGTTATGTAGACAATAGCAAAGAAAGAACAAAATTGAAAAATGTAAAACTTTCACTGTAAAGTAAATGCACCCCAAGCAATATTACTACAGGTGTTCTCTCCTTAGCCCCAAGACGTCTCCAAAAGCTTAGTTTAGCAACGGTGCTCATCATTTGAACAAGTTCATTGGCGAGTATATGAGAGACAGCAATATATGGAATCTTGTAGGACTTCAGAATAATGGTTGAATTCAAAGTTGATTCAGAATACAGCATTTGATAGATTAACTATGTTCCATCAATGGTAATGAGAGTCCACATTCAAGATAATAAAAAGAAATAAAATAAAACAAAAACACCATGGCTCAAGGAAATATATAAATAACACTTATAGCTAGATTATTATCCAAACACTCCGTTAGAATAACCTCAATGAAAGAAAAGAATCAATGCATCTTAAATTCTACCGATCCAGATGAGATACCAAATTGCGGAATTCAATTTCATCTATTTATGCTATACATATACATATTTTCATTCAATGGAAGGTGCTCCAAATTAAAGTAAACTCTATGGGGAAAAGGAGTGAAAGAAAAGAGCAAACAAGATAAAGAAAAACAGAACGTAAATTACCCTTTCTCCTCACCATGCACTTCTTCTGAGTTTCGTCTAATGGCCCTCGCCTACGAAAAAGCACCATCGAAACCACAATCGAATCAGCAAAAACCAAGACTTTCCAAACATACGCCAAAAACACAAAGTAAATATAAAAACAATCAATCAATAGAGCAAAAGAAAAAAAAACTAATCGACTGAGTAACCCCAAACAATCCAAAATCAATAAGAAACAATCGATTAAACAAAAATTAATAGAGAAAAAGAAAAGAAGCCCTAAAATTAAAATAACATACATGCCTTTGGTTCCCCAATTATGTCCGTCGCATTTTATAGCTCTTGAACGTTTCATCCTCTTCGCTTGGCTGTCATCCCCTTCTTCACTAACACAATCCACCACAATCGAACACCATCAATCCCTAATTTTTCCCTCCAAATTTCACAATAATTCTCAACTATTATTATTATTATTATTTCTCTCTTCTGACTTTATTTTTAATATTAAACACACAGAACATAACTACGACAATCAGATTATATATATCTAATCATACAAGAGGATCTAATTAGTACACACGAATATCTGCTATTTATTTATTTACTTATTATTATTTTAATTTATCAAAACCCCTCTCTCTCTCTCTCTCTCTCTCTCTCTGATCTGGAAAGAAAATATTGAAATGGTCGGTTTAAATAAATACTAATTAAATCCATAATCAACCTCCTCTCTCTCTCTCTAAACTCTTGATTGCTTCTCTCTCTACGTGTCTGTGTTCTATTGATCTTTTTCTTACACACACAAGGACTGAAGTTACCTTTCTTCCTCTCTCTAGATTTTCTCTCTGTTTTTTTTACCCTTTTCCTCTCTCCGCATTTTTCCCGGAAATAAGTTTTGACTTTTACATTCTTAATATTATTATAATGCAGTCCTTCATATTTATAAATCTATAATTTAACTCCTTAATCTTTGGTGGTCATTCTCATATTATATCATATGTTAGTTTTTTCTTAATCTTAAATCTATCATTTAATTATTTGATTTCATGTTTCATCAAACAAACCACTGATGGACTATATCATAGCTTTTAAAATATAATAAACCAAGTTATAAATGCGTAAAACTAGGGACTAAAAAATAATTTACTCATAATTTTTTTTTTTATCTTGTTTCTTCTTCCTTTTCTTTTAGACGATAGGTTACGTGCTCCATTTAGATTTTAGAGGATTTTTATTTTGTTTTTATTTTTTAATATTTATGCATAGAAGGTGTTTATCTAGTGACATATATATTTAATGGACCTGCAGAGGATTATCTCTTTGAAGAGATTATTTGTGTTTATGAAAAGCCTCACATAACATTTGTGTAAATAATCCTTAAACTTGAGATCACTAAGGTATTTTTATATAGGAAATGTTATACTTTAATCTTGAGCATATATTATCTTAATCAATGGTAACAACATATGCATATATTGACTATAATATGAACTATATGAATGTATTTGAGTGATTAAGAGATGACTCATCATTTTAGGTGAATTAAAAAAAAACATATTTCACTTGTTCTCTAATAATATTGATTGTGAAATTCATGTGTAAGGCGTAATGAAATTTGAAAAGAGTTTCAAATTTTATTAAAGAAATTAATGACAATAGTCTTGAGAAGAAATATGATTTGATAAAATAGACACATTTCATACTCTAATATCTACACTGAAATATTCTTGATAAAATGATATTAATTACATTGAGAAACTGATCACTAAAGGTTACATCAAATCATATATAACTTTTTTAATATTTGAGGGATCATAACATGTTACTAAATGATACACTTGATCTTTAAATACAAATCAAACAAAATTTAAATTCATAATAAGATAAATTATTGAACTTATTTAATCCTTTTTTTTATTAAGATTATAATTTATATCTAGACCAACATATTATAGGTCAAACACATTAAAAACTATAGGTAAGGAATTAACCTATGATGATTAATCAAGTGAAATTTGATTTTAAATAAGTTTTAAAAATTAAGGACTAAAGTATAATTATTACAAAGGATTACAATTCTAAACTTGAAAAAATCAAGTAGAGACTTGATTGTATAAATTTCTAAAATTATCTTATATGTGTATTTTTTTAGGGGGTAAAATTACATTTTATCATTAATAAAGTTATTAGATTTTTCCTATAAATTGAATGTTATGTCTCATATCTTTCTTGATAAATGTACTTTAAACACTCTATATATCAGGTACATTATACAAATAGGTAGAGTGGATAAAAAAAAAAAAGAGTTAGCACTCAAAGCATATCAATTCATTTCTTAAAAAGATTTTAAGATATTTTTCAATGGTGGTTCATTTAGATTATTGTTAAAGGTCAAACAATTAAATGACTTGTGATTTATGATAATTCAACCTTAAAAAGTTGATCAAGCCTTGAAAAGAAGATTTGATCTTTGGGTAATCTTCTCACAAACCTAAACAACCTTAGATTGTCTAACAAGATCCATTAGGGTCTTAATTTTTTTAAAAAAATTATTGTTACTACTACATCTATATGTTTTAGGAATCCCAACAATTTTGAGTAGTTATTTTATAATATTTTTTGCATATGTGTGTTGTTGTCCTATCCTACTGGTGATATCATTATGCTTTGGATTATGATATTGGTTTAGTTACCATTACCATCAACATTATCATTACCAATTATACAAATTACTAAAAAAACTAAAAAACTAAAAAAAATGATGGTTATTTACTATGTGTTAATGTTCACTCACTCACAGTTCATTATTCATTGCATTATTCATCCAATGTTGTGATTTTATTTTATTTTGGCCCACAAATTTTTTCTCTTTTTCTATATCATCCTTTAACACTTCGAATTATGTTTTTTAATTGATTTAGAGGGGTGTTGTTTTGTTGTGGGGATGGTGTGCTTGCTCTCATGTATGCAATATGGTAGGAGTTACAATTAAATTGAAATCACAAATTATAATTATAAAAAAAAAACTAAGAGGAAAGAAACTAATATTATAATGTTGGATAATGAAAAATGATGGATTAGATTTTTATTGTAACATGGAGATAAGGTTGCCACTTTTTCAACCTTATCTCTTAAATGGGATAAGGATAGAGAGTGTATGAGAGAGAAGGGTGTAAAAAAATCAGACGGGGTGTAAAAATTGAAGAATAGAGGAGTTAGAAATGTAGAGGGACACAAAAATTAGAGGAAAGAGATGTTTCTATTTTCTTAAACTAGCAATGAAGAGAGAGATAATAGAAGAGTTGGAAAAAAAAAAAAGAAGGAAGTTGTAAGGGAATTTGCAATGATAAAGTTGTGGATACCTGAAAAGATTAATAAAAAAAAGGATTCAAGGTTAATTTTTTTATATTTCTCTATCTAAGCCTTCTAATTATGGTAATGTCATAATTTTTTGATACTAGAGGAGGCAAAACACAACAACAACTATGACTGTCATTGTTGTGGCTACTCTAATGGTGAGTAGGGTGCCTGTTATCAACAACAAGAAAAAAAGGTATAGGGCAAAATTATAATTTTTCACATGCAAGTGATTCTACCCTTGCAACCTAGGTAAAAGGTGACCTATAACTTTTTTTTTAGGTTTTGTATTATTTTTTCTTTATTTTATAACATATGTATTTTTACTATATATCATTTGATTGTTTTGATATTATTGTGTCAGATTTTGTTGTTGTCTTTAGTTGATTATAAGAATTTAAAAAATACAGGTTTATTTTGTATCTTCATCCTTTTCTTGGTTCATACATCTTTTCAGGCCCCTCTCTTTTATATGATTCCAAGAGTTTTCATCATTTTTCTTGTAACTTTTGCATTATAATGTTGCTAAGATAACAATTGCTATGTTATAGGAAAAACATTTTCGCTAAGAGTTTTGATTTCAGGTAAGCAATTTGATTTTAAATCTCATATTAAAATAACTTAGAAGAATAATAATATTTTAGGCAAATCCTTTTTGAAACAATAACAACCTACTATTAAAAGTAATAAAAATGTTAGATTTCAAGATTTCTCTAAGTCTTAAGTTCTTTTTTATTTTACTTTCCGAAGTTTTACTTTTTCTCTCTCTTTTATTTTTGTTAGTTTTCTAGTAGATTTTTTAAAAATGATTCTTTTGGATTGTATGGATTAGGAACTTTTTTATTTCATTGATTTTACTCTTTATTTTCTAAAATATATATTATTTTGTGTGGTTATGAAGAAATTATGAACTACTTTCTTTAATTTTTTTTTTGTATCATTAGCCTTCAAATCCTTTCTTAGTTATTTGATGCTGGCATAGGAAAATTTCTTCCATATTCTTGGCATAATAATGTTTATTGTATTATTTCATTAATGGTTAATATTTCTAGGTTTTAAAGGGTTTTAAAAGAGTCCTAGTGCAGTTTGGTAAATCATGCATAACTTTTAATCTAACTATTAAGTCGAGCTGAAAGTTTGACAAAAAACTTTGAAGGCCTTGTTTACTATTGAATTATAATTTCATGATGATTGGAGATCAGAAAGCCTTCAAATAAGGCTTGAAAGTTATTATGTGGAGTTGTCTTTATTTACCTTGTTGTATTTAGATTCTTTTTCTTATTTAGATTAGGACTTTTAATTTAATTAATATTTTACTATTTAGAATTTCTAATTCTAGATGAATTCTATTAATTAAGTGGGTTTTAATTAGGAATTATTTTCTATAACGGATCTTAGAACTAATATAAATAGGGACGTGTAGTTTATTTTAAGAAAAAAAGACTATTATTTAGATTTCCTAACATATTAGAGTGTTTTCTCTAGATTTCTCTTTAGCTTAGGTTTGTACCTTGTAGCTTGAGAACCGTATCTTTTATTTACACTGTAAACCCTAAGATAAATTGAAAATAATAATATAATAAAAATTAAGATGTAATACAATGAAATAAGAAAAAGAACAAAAAATAGAGTTAAAGATATAAAATAAAAGGAGTTTATGGTTGGAAATCCTCATTTTTCTAGTAGCGAAAATGGTCTAGCCATTTTGAAAAATGGCTAGACTATTTTATATAAACTAGTCAAACCATTTTTTAAAACAATCAGACCATTTTGGCTATTATCTTTGTCATAACCCAATTTTTTACTTTTTTATTTTATTATTATTATTATTATTATTACTACTATTTTATTTACTAAAAAATGATAATAAAAAATGATGATAAAAAAACAAATAAAAAATGAAATAAATAAAGAATAAATTAAAAATTGGGTTAATGGCAATATGATTGAAAGTTTAAAGATTTAATTAAACTCTTGACTAGTTTAATTAATCAAATCAAGGGCTTAATTGGAAAATTGATAAGTTTTGAGACTTAATTGAACTTGGAATTAATTTAATTAATGAAATCAGGGACTTAATTAAAGAAATACCAAAGTTTGAAGAGTCAATTAAGGGCTGAATTGATACGTTCTGAAACCAAGGATTGTTTCGTAAAATGTGCTGAAATGCAGGGGTCCTATGAAAGTTTACCTAGGGGTTTGCTTACAAAAAGTTCAAAACTTCAAGGACCATATCAAAAATAGCAATTGGAATTGAAAACGAAGCCGTTTCTTGGACAAACTGTTCACTGCCCATTTCAGCTTCCGTTTCGACAGTTACAGACAATGTTTATGTTTCAGTGTATAGGCATTAACGAGGGACACCAGGGGACAAAAACTGGGGGAGAGAGACCGAGAGAAAGGAATAACACGGGGAAAGAGGGGACCCAGAGAAAGAAAAGAAAAAAAAAAGAGAGAAGGGACGAGGGAGTGAAGAACGAATAACACAGGGGAAGAGTGGACCGAACAAGGGAAAAGAAAAATGAGGGAGACAATCAAGAACAGAGCCGCTAGGCCTCCCCCCAAGATCTCCCCTATATCCACCTAAGATTGGTGCGAGGGGAGGTCTGGACTTTCTCATTCTCCTCGTTCCTTTCTCACGAGCTAGCGTTTTTTTGTTAACTCGATTTTGCTGTTGAATAAACTGATCCAATTATTGGTGCTTGCTTCTAGAAGTTGCAGGAGTTTATGATCAAAGACGAAAAACCAGGGGAAGAGTAGTCCCAAAGAGTGATCAAGTCCTCGTTGCTCCCAGGCTCCTCTGGGTCTCCGGATGGGCCTGAACAACATGTTGCAGTAATAAACGCAACATTCTCTACGCCATGCTCTTTGGTGCCTATAGATTCCTGTCAGGTTAGTGCTCACAATCCGGTCTTCTTGTAGCAGGCTTCCTGCGTCATCGGAGGTGTATATGTTAAGTCCTAACAGGTTTCCTTTGTCAACCATCGTCCTTTCATCTCCTTCGCACTAGAAGTAGCAGTGGAAAATCTGCTCCATCAGCTTAGCGTCTCAGCAACACCAGTGCAACAGACTAGAAGAGGTGGACACGAAAAAGCGAGGGAGGACTGGAGGAAGAAAGACAGAGAGTGGGGAGAAACAGCAGGGAAGAAAAAAGGAGAAGATGGACAGAGGAGGAAATGAGGAAAGGGGGAGGTCAGAGACGAATAACAACAAAAAAACACAGGAGAAGAACCCTTATCTCCTCCCTCTGTTCAGACCTCCATCACCATCGACCATTGTCTTCGTCTTCCAATAATAGCACAAGCAACAACACAGGAAAGAAGGACTCGAGAAGACATAGAAAAACATAAATGGAGGAGGAAGCAGCAGTAGTCGGGCAAGCCTCCGTCACCATCGACATCGTCTTCGCCTTCACCCCGCAGCTGCACCAGCCCCAACAGCTCTTTCCCCGATCGTGCTATTGAGGCTAGCATCCACCGGCTTTTCAGTCGTGAGAAGTTTCTTCTCCGCCGTGAACAGCAAGCTGAATTGCCAGTCGTGGGCACCATCTCCCTCAGCCTTGCCAGGTAAGTTCTTCATCCTTCTTTTGGTAAATTAATTACCATGTTACTGTTGCATGCATGTGTGAGTGATTCACGTATGCATGCAACAGTAGCCAGCCAGGTCACTGGTTTGGACCAGTGACCCAACATTTTCTTTTTTTTTTGTTTTTTTTATACCATGCTACATAAATAAAAAAAAATTTTAAAAAATAATTTTTGTTTCTTTTAATCTAGAATTTTACGGATTTATTTACTAGCGCCAGAGTCAGGAATACCGTACTTTTTTGGGTTGCTCTATATTTACCAACGTTAGAGTTGGAAATATTTATAGGTGAATATTCACTGACGCCAGAGTCAGGAATAATAATACTAATTTAAATTATTTTATTTTTATACTATGTAATATTTACCAACGCCAGAGTTGGAAGTATCCGTAGTTGAATATTCACTAGCGCCAGAGTCAGGAATATTATAAGCAAATTATCATAGCATAAACTAATAAACATTTAGTAATTTAAGACAAAACTAGCAATGCAGTCTGCCTCAGGCAGAACATTTAAGGGGTGATAATATCTTTCTCTTTACGTAACTAGTCCCGAGCCATAGAATCTTTGTTGACCAGTTAGGGTTTCTAGTGACCATAATACTAGGTGGCGACTCCTTAAACAATACATTTTCCCCTAAAAGAACAAGATGCCAGAAATCTGTTCTTTTTCCATAATCAAGATTATTTTTAAGACCGCCACAATATCCGAGTGTGACAATCTTAGTTATAACCCGATGGTCTCCAACAAGAAGGGAAAGGGAAATTTCATTTCTTCTTAAATGACTAGAAAGTGATGGTTAGGATTAAAAAGAGAGTGTTTTGTGAGAAAAGAATATATCTATACTAGAAATTTAGAAAAAGATCAAAGAGAGGAAATATTGAAATAGAGAGAGAAAATAAGAAAAAAAGAGAGGAAAAGAGAGAAGCTTTGGGAAAATCTTGATGAATCAAATTTTGAAATACGTTTTGAAACCGGGTAAGGTGTTCAACCTCTTTGTATTATTTTGAACAAGAGTTTAGTGATTTGAGCAAAAATTGATCAAAATTGAGTTAGGGTTTTGAGATGAAATTTGGGGGGAAAGTTAAATTCTTAGAAATTAGGTTTTTAGGATCTTTATAGGTTGTTGTGGAAGTGGAAACATGTTGAAATAACAAATAAATTTGGATGGGTAATGAAGCCTAAGTGTCGGCCATTGAGAGACGAAAAGGGAGATTTGATGAATTTATGTTACTCTTGTAAATTGTGATATCTAAACATATGGGCAATGGTTTAGATGAATGATTATATTTCTAAATTTCTATATGATAAATGTGAATTTTAATGTTATAGGAATTTAATGTCTTTGAGAAATTGACAAAATTAAACTGAGTTTTAGTTGTGTTAATGCTTGTAGACTTGTAGTGTTATTGTGATGAGTTGATTATTGAATTGATGAGGAATTGGTGGTTAATTGAATGAATAAGAAATGGTTGAGGTTTCAATCTAAGAAAAATTATCCTTTTTTTTTTTATAAGGTTTTAGCTTAAACAATAAAATGAAGGGGAAGAATTGTTAGCATGAGATTTTGTTTGGAATGTGTTAGGTTTACCATTTGATGAATGTGTAAAGGATTAATGAGAATTTTTTTTTTGAAAGGTGACATATCCTTCTTTTTTTGGTATTTTTGGCTAAAAGATAAAGAAATTGTATTGTAGTAATTGTTTATGTAGTGACTTGTTTGTATAAAATGAAGTTAATGCAAGGAAAAATAGACGTTTAACATTGAGCAATTAAAATTATAGGAGAGATGTTGGGGGGTATCGAGATAGGATTCTACACATAGAACTCGGACATCAAGTAGGTGCTCGACACCTTATTAATTATATTCTATTTAGGATTATTAAAACATCGTAGTTAAATTCTTGATTGTTCATTGGTGTTATTATCTGATATGAGATCGTTGTCATTTTTTAGGCTGAATGGCTAGTTCTTGGTTTAAGAACTAGTGCCCTAGTTTGGGATATGAATTTAGATATCTTGAATAGGATTAATGCTCTATTTCTGGGCAGTATAGAGGTTACCCTGAATGAGGGTCTACTACTTGGGTTCGAGTTAAGAGATTGTTATAATTAATATGAAGAAAAGATAAAGATGAATTAAATTAATCATTAACTTAAAACGTGGAGTATATCTGTCATGTTAAATCATGTTTGTTCTCTACATAATAGTCATTAATCGTTTGAATAAGATTTGAAACTCTTTTCAAATCTCATTCCATCTTGGCCAATGATTTTTCAGTCAATACTATTTAAAAACAGATGGAATATTTTCCTTAATTCACCTAGGGTGATGAATCCTCTCTTGATCACTCAAGTATATTCATATAGTTCATATTATACCTAATGTCTGTCATTTTGTTACCTCGATTAAGATAACATGTAACATGATCAAAATATAACATTTTTTTATAAGATAACTTAGTGATATCAAGTCTAAGAATCACTTACATAATCGTCATGTGAGCTTTTCAATAGACATAAGTGATCTTTTCATGTAGAATTCTCATGTGGGTTAGTTCAGTGTATGTCTTATGACATGCACCTATATATTAGTTTTAGGTATCCCTTATACCTTAACTTATGAGAACATATTCTTCCTTTCATAAAAAAAAAAAACATGATATTTATCAGTCTTTACAGTTCTAATGAATGACTAGTATTTAAGAGATGAAATATAAATCTTATAATTATAATAACTTTATAATTTTCTTTGCAAAATATTTTTGTCTCATGAACTTTACCTTTACTCTGAATTCTTAAATCAAATATTAGATTCATTAATATAATATTATATAAATATTAAAGATAAATTAAATCTTTATTAATAATAAATATGTATTTACATGAATATAATAATATAATATGTAACCATCCGATTGGTTACAAAACATATAAAACTAACATTTACTAATTGTTATGGTAGTTTTTTATTATGGTTATCTTATTTGTTGTTAGTGCATTGTCACATCCTTTTATTTTGACAAATTGCATCTTATTTGTTTTTTTTTATGTGTATGTCCCCTCAATTCTTTTCTTGATTCTATTTTGACAATTTTCTTTTTTGTTTTTGTTATAGCTTTATGATGTGACATGTTTATTATATGACAGTTACTGTTTGTTGTTGTGAGTTTTTTTTATACTTTCTTTATTGTTTTTTTGAATTGAGTTGATTTTTTATTGTTGAAATTTCATTTCATTACTCTTAATTACATGTTATATAACATTTTTTTTATCGAGAATTTTCTATGATTGTTCTCAAAGTTTAAATTCAAACCAAATATGTTTGGAAATATTACTTAGCCTTGTAATTGTAATGATAATTAAAACTATGATTATGGTTTTAAAAACCTTTGATTAATTAATTTTTTCTAGGAAATCTAAATTAAGCATCCTACAAAACAATTTTTTATTGAGGATTTTATAAGGCCATAATACTTATATTTAGGGTGATGTAATATATTATTCATTTTTCCTTTTAGTTTGGATTTTAGGGTGTGGTTTGCAGGTATTTTTTTTATAACAATCTTTTGCTTTGTTTATTGAATTTTCAAATCAAATTGAGCTTAAGAAAGGGAAAAATATACCATTTTTTAAAATTCTTTTTCATATGCATTTCTTAATTTATTTAGTCTTTACTTTGTTTGATGACATATTTAGCCATATGAATTTCTTTATAGGTGATAGATTTCCATTCCTTTTATTCCTTTATGCATTTCATATCTATCCTTATAACACCATGTTTTTAGAATATAAAATTAGGACTCTTCAAAATTAAAGAAAAATAATTGAAAATCGGAGTCACCATCTAACAAAAAGAACATTAGGGATCCTAATACAAAACACTAGTCTCTGATATTTCAGTTAAAGATTAGATATATCTAAGAAAAGATCGACGTCACCCTTATTGTACCTTTTAAATAAGGAAAGATTACATTTATTCTGTATTTTTCTTTTAAATCTATCATTTTAATTGCCATTAGATTTTTTTAATTTATTTACAAATCATTCACGATGCATTTTTTTACGTCGATCCCAAAAAATAAAAGACTTATCAATAAGATTTTTTTATTATAAAAAATCAATCCTTAAAATTAAGAGACTTGTCAAACTTATTTATAAAAATCCAAATCCAATTAAAACTTTTTGGTTTAGCGAAAATTTGAAGAAATATTTATTGATTTTAAAAGAAGAATTATAAGGCATACATAAGCCCCTAAATTGGGACACTCGTGGGATAAATTAAAATTTTAAATTTGATGATAATATGATAAAATTCATTGTCTTGTTAAAATTATTTAAAAAAACAAGTTAAAGACTATGTTAGTTTTAAAATAAAAAGACTCATAATTCGACCACACATGAGAAAATTCAACATTGATTTTTTTAAAAGAAAACTCGTTGAATTGATCATTTTTAAAATGAGAGTTAGAGTCATAATGATAGTTAAAATTAGACTTTAACCTTATTTCTTCTAAAATGAATCTGATTGGGTTACTCTTACTCATTTAAGCCTAAGTGAGATTGCTTTGGTCGGCCTGAACTATTATTTCATATACTAAAAAAAAGTATTACTTAAAAATAAATAAATCTTTAGTATATGTTTTTTTTTACTTTAAAAGTTTAGCATATTTTTACTTATTATTATTGTTTATATGAATGTTGTTAAGAAATAAAAAAGTGGACTTTATATATATATATATATATATATATATAATTGAACATAAAAATATCAGTGCATGTAAAATTAAATATAAAAATAACTAAAATATTTATTTTGAGGGCTTGGAATTGAACTGAACTTTAACATTAAAAAAAGGAAAATGGCTAGAAAAACGGATTGGTCACGTGGCGCGTGTGTATACACACGTATTGTCTAATTGAAATGTCTATAGCAACTCACACATGTAACTCACGAGCCGTTCATATAACCTGCAAAACAGTGAAAATATTAGATAGAAAACCTAATTCCTCTTTTGTGAAATTCGTGTGAAGAGAAAAGGCTAATGGGCTTATGAGTTTTGTTTAGGTTTGTTCGGTACGACTGTCGTTTTGGCCAGAAATAAAGGAGGTGTAGTGGAAGGTCTAGAGAGGGACTGTCATGGATTGGAGAAGAAGAGGGCTGTCATGGATTTGTGATGGTTGTTCGTTCTCTGTCTAATTACGTGTTTGGGAGTAGTTGTAATTGTTTTTCAAAGTGTTTTTCACTCAGAAAAGTATGTCAATAATATTTTTTTATTTTTTTAAAATTATTTTTGAGATCAGCACATTAAAATGATTTGAAAGCATCAAAAACATGTTAATTTAAAGTAAAAAAAATTTAAATTTTTTTGAAAGCGCTTTTCAAACGCACTGCCAAATGCCCAAGCGACGATGCATGGTTTGGTTGGAGGAGATGAGAGAGGCTTGGGTTTCAGTTAAAAATAGGTAGTTGTAGTCTGAGAGAAGAAGGGGTTATGGAAGTGGTTGTCACTACTAAAAACAGGGGCTATTATCATCTGAATTTAGCAAAAGATAATTATGTTGCTAAATTCCATAACAGATTTGCAACAGATTACATATATATTATTTTTTAATATTAGAAACAGGTTTTAGCAACAGAAAATCCGTTGCTAAAGGCTATGCAAAGTTTGCAATGGATTATTTGTTGCTAATTGAAAAAATAATTATTTAAATCTTAATATAAAACCAAAATTATATAGACCGTTGATTACTTTTGATATGATAAAATCTCAACCGTTTAATTTTGCCACTGTTGCTAATTCTATACCTGCAGTACTCTCCCACCTCACCCTTAGAAACGTAAACAAAGTACAAAGAAACCAACAGCTGAAAATTAATTAACTTCCAGTGGATCTCCTTCATCCCTAATAACATCCATAACTGTAGAAAAATCACCCTCTCTTCATCGATTTGATTTTCCTTTGTCCTAAACTTTTCATCTTCTTCTCATTTGTCTTCAACATCCCTAATTTTTTTTCTTCATCTTCTTCTCCTTCATCTTAATAGCTTCAATCTTTCTCTGTAAACCACCAAAAACACAGACCCATGGCAACATCGCACCCGACCCATCATTATCACCATCGAACATCCTGATTTACTCCTTCTCTTTGTAAACGGTTTGGGTTTTGCACTCTTTTCTTCAATACTTCAAGTTATTAATTTAGGATTTATGTTTTTCTCTGTTGCAATTTAACTTACACTAAAAAGTTTTAAACTAACTTTCCCAATCTCAGGTGTTATTCTGTCGTGTAGGTTCATCTCGTTCACCTATAACTCAAGAATACAGGTAACCATTTTTTTATCGATACTTTGAATAATGGTTTTAGGCTACTAATTCAATAATATAAGGGTTTATGAAATTTTTTTACCATGATCTATAACCGAATTATGCATGTTTAATTAAAAATTTATCAAAACCTCCAATTTAATTTTTAGGGTTACGGTTCATAAATTGAATGATTTTAGGCAACTGGACCAATGCTGGTAATTCAAGTGCCTGGAAGAGAGCGATTGATGGAAATTTCTTGTTACTCTTATAGTAGATTTGTTTTATATTATATTCCTAAATTTTAAAATTGAACAGCTTTTGCAAGTAGGATAAACTCTGATTACTTTTTGAGAACTGCATTAAGAAGTTTATTTCTCATAAATTGATTTACATTGATGAATAAACTTGTTCTCCAGGAAAGTCTTTTATTAATTTAGAATAAGGCTTACACAACCTGTTTTGTTCTGTCCTCATATTTCTCACAGATGAAATGTTTCAATTATGTTATAATTTTTTGCATATTCTTCCATTAATCAAGTATAGAATTCTTTATGGTGGTTGATGGTCGATTTAGGAGCTACCAATGCTGATATTCTTTCTGTTTTTCATAGTTTAACATGTATCCGGTTTGGTTAAGAGAAGAGGTTGTGATGGTGGCTGATTTCAACGTTAGGTAGGGGCTGAAGGTTTTGATCTAGAAGGAGAGAGGCTATATGCATGGCTGATTTATGAGAGATAGGGATGTCTTGGGCAGAGCTGGTGTTGAGTATGAAAAGAGAGATTGGCTGACTGTGTGGGTTGTTGGTGATGGGAGTCCAGAGGGAATGACAATGATGGTGTTTGTGTGGCTGACGGTCTCGACGTGGAACGAGATGTAATTTGTAGGGTTTTCTTATGGTGGTGTGGATGGCTAGTTCAGTCTGCAATGATGTGGGTCTTGTTGATGGGTTCATAAAAGGGAAGGTTTGGCTTATAGTTTAAAGGACGACAATGGTGACTATAAGTCTTGATTGTGGGTTGAGGAGATGTGGGTGCTGCCGTGGGCTGTACAGTGGTGGTTAGGTTTTGGTATGTTTGATCAAGTGAAGATAGGAGAGAAGGCTGAGTCTGTTTTGGGGTGAATAGAGGGGCTATTAGTTTTTCTTGGTTATGTGTTGAAGATGAAAATGGTGGAGATGCTTACTAGATTACTGATGATGGTTTTGCTTGACTGAAAAAAAAAAGGTTTTGTGAGAAATTTCCAATGTTCTTGATATTTTAGGCTGTGTAGGTCCCTTCTCCCTCTTCTGTTTGTTTGAGTGCTTTAGAATGGAGAGGATACGTTGGGATTATGGAATTTGATAATCATGCATGAAAGTTGATTTGAAAGCAAAATTTGGGGAATTCACTACTATAAAAAATGACCCAAATAAAATTAAAATCTATTGCTGATAAAACTCAGCAATGAAATTAGCAATAGATAATTTCAAATACAAATAATAAATATTAATTTTTTAGCAACATATTTTCAATTGCTGATTTGTTTAGCAACAAATTATTCGTTTAGCAACAAATTATTCGTTGTTGAAATTCGATTGTTGATTGTATAAATCAGCAACGGATTTTTCATTGTTGATCTGTTGTTAATTAGCAATGAAAACTTTATTGTTGATCAATTGCTGTTTTGTTCAATAACTATTTTTTAAAACATGAATTTCTTATATTATGTTTCCCATCTATTGAATTTTTTTTAATTATTTGTGGATATTTCAAAAATTATAGATAAATATATAAAGAACATAAATTAATACTAGAAATTATTTTATCAACAATAATAAGTCAAATAAAAATAAATTTCTAAATATTGTTAAACTTACATCAAAATAGATAAGTCACAATTTAATAAATATGTTCTATTATAAAAGTGGTGGTTGGGGTGATGGTGGAAACGAACCAAAACAATGTTGACCATCATAAGGTGGGACCGATATATGGTGGTCAAGGCCCAGGTCGATATACTGGATTAGACAGGGGATATATAAGTGTCGTCATTTGTGGAGCCACATGCGAAGACATAAATGAATCTATAGGTGCCAACATACCTTGATCCATATTTGATGCCCAAGCTTGGTATCCCATGCTACTAAGAAGGTTTTTTATAGAAGTCATCTCCTGTTGCAGTGATAAAATATGACCATCTCTTTTTTTTATTTGCTCTTTCAATGCTTGAATTGATGAGCTAAGAGGTGTTGATTCCATCGTATAAGATTGTTATGAAGCATTCATACTAACCATGAATTTCAGCATACCAAGTGCACCATATATTCTAACCTTTGTCACTCCTTATATAGTCACACACCAAGCTGCTCCATCAAATGAAGGATGATTTTCCCGATTAGTTATATATCTTAAAATCATCTTTTTTTTTGTAATTCTCCTACAATAAAATTAAATATAATAATAAATTCATTTTAATTTTAAATAATAATTAAATTACATAGAAAAAGTACTTACAACAACTTTTTTAGACTTGTTATCTATGAAGGTTTCAGGCTGCTTGGTACTCTAATGCAACACCGAAAACACATAATCCTATAGAGGTTCTTTTCCACCTACTTTTTCTTGCTATCAACAAACAAAAAATATTAGAAAATATAAATATAAAAATTTAAAGTCCATTATAACAAAAAAAAAAAACAATCTTCACCATTCTAGCTTGATATGATGCAAATCACACCGTACCTCTATAATGAGTGCTTAATTTACCATTTGTTTTAGTTAGCCGATTATTTCTTGCAGATTTTCATCATTTCTTGGAACTTGATTCCATATTGTTTGCATGTCATCACCAAAATAATAAGATGCAAAATTGGTAATTTCATCAATCAAATATGCTTCATTTATGGAACCCTCAACTTTAGCTTTATTAGTCACTTTTTTCTTCAAATAAAACATGTACCTATATCATTGATATCAATTAGTTTGGGAAAAAATAGAAACGAATAAAAAATAATATGACATGAAACCATACCGTTCAAATAAATACATCCACCGATATTGAACAGGTCCTTCGACTTTTGCCTCATAAGGTAAATGTATTGTCTAGTGTTCCATAGAGTGAAAGAAGGATGGAGGAAAAATCCTTTCAAGTTTGCAAATAATTTCAAAGATATTCATCTGTAGCAACTCCATATGTTGGACATTTAAAACTTGTAGCTCTAATGTCTCGAAAAAATACTGACAATTCAGTTAATGACTCCCACAGTGGCTTAGGCAAGTAAGGTCGAAAAGCAATTGGAAGAAGTCTTTACATAAAAACATGACTATCAAGACTTTTCATGCATGAAACCTTACAATGTGCCTCGTTCACACACCGTGAGATATTTGAAGCATAACTATCAGGAAAAGACAATTCTTCCATCCATGACAACACTTCTTGTTATTGTTTCTTGAAGAGATAATAAATGCCTTTAGGTTTGTAAATCGACCACTTGTATCATGTTGCAAATGTAAGTTTATCTTCTTACAATACAACTGAATATCTAACCTAGCTATTAAGTTGCCCTTGCTTCTATCAGGACAATCCATTACTGTATAAAAAATATTGTCATAGAAATTTTTTTCAATGTGCATGATATCAAAATTATGACGAATCAAATTTGTATGCCAATATGAAAGATTCGAGAAAATGTTTTTCTTCACCCAATTGCGTTTAACACCAAAGCCTGAAATTTTATCATTATGAGAGGAATTTCTAATTTGTCCCTCCATAAAATTGAACACTTCAAATAACATTTATGAACCAGATCGACGAGGTATAGGAGGGAGCCATTCTGTTACTCCTTTTAAAAACTTATCTAATTGATATCTGCATAGGTGATCCATAGGTAGGAATCGTCGATGACAGTAAAAAAAGGTTGTTTCCCCCCTATAATTTAATCTAAAGGCTTTGCTATGCTCTATACAATAAGGACAATACAACTTGCAATGAGTACTCCAACCCGATAATATACCATAAGTTGGAAATCACTAATGGTCTACATCAAAGTTGCCCTTAATTGAAAATTTCCTTCCTATTTATATCATAGATATTAACACCATCAAGCTATAACTTTTTCAATTTATCAATTAACGATCATAGGAAAACATCAAGCTTTTTCCTCGGATTCTTCGACCTAGGAATAATCATTGACAAAAACATGAATGGTCAGGTCATACACTTCTAAGGAAGCAAATTATAAATAGTCATAATTACTGGCTAATAAGAGTAGACATTTGAAGACATGTCAAATGGACTAAAACCATCAGTGCATAATCCTAACCGAATACTTCATGGATTGGATGCTGATGGTCTTGATTAAACTTCTTTCATGCCTCCCCGTCAGATGGATGCACCATAACTTCATCATCCGACCTATGAAAATGATGTCATGTCATATCTTTGGCATGATGTGAAGACATGAATAACCTTTGAAGTCTTTGTGTCAAGGGAAAGTATCAGAGTTGTTTCTCTGACTTGTTAGAACCTTTACTAATGGGATTTCTAGGTTTGTATCGTAAACTTCCCTAAAAGTCACAATTGGTTTTCATTACATCTACCTAATAGTACAATATACAATAATTAGGACACAAATCATATTTATCATAGCCAAGTCTAAGTGACTGCATAAATTTCTTGGCATCATAGAAATTTAAAACCAAATTTTCATTATCAGACCTGCAACTTTTTGTAAATTCAGTAAATTTGTTGAAGGTAGTCCTAGTCAAATTTAGAGTTGACTTCATATTAAGCAATTGTACACAAGCAAATAATTTAGATTGCTTGGTACACCCATTTTATAAAGACTCCTTTACAGCTTTAAGTAATTTATTAAATTTATCTGCATTTGGATTCAGAAGTTTCTCTGCTACAATAGGACTAGAAATCATATTATTGGAGTATGCATCACCAACCCCTATTGCATGCATAACCATATTTCTATATGAATTTTTTTCAAAAACATCATTCACAATATGACTACACCCAACTGATGAAGGTCCAACAATTATTGGTTCTGAAACATAAGGCTCTTTATGTACGGTTCAATTTTCATAATCAGGTAAAAATCATCTTGAAAACATGTGCTTATAAACATCTTCTTCCATTAAAAACTTTTAATTTTTGCACCTAACACAAGGACATCTAATTTTACCTTCAGATACATTTTAATCAATTGTAAATGCAAAATTGATAAATCTCCGTATACCTGCATTGGAATAAATTATCAAAATAACTTAATCTATTATTTAATCTATTTCTTAATCTATATTTAAAACTTTATATAATAAATTATCAAAATAACTTCATTAATAACTAGCTCATAAGTTATAAAAGGAAAAGATATGAAAACTTGCAATAAGAGAACAACATTGGAATACTGCATGAAGTTGAAGTGTAATTAAGTAGTTGAAATTGTGTGAAAAGGGGAAAGATAATATGTTGTTTTGATTGTCCTATGGATTAGTAAAATTATGTAGACAGAATAGCTAGCTAATTAGGATACACCATGCAATTGCTATGTTCATTATTTCCCACCATCATTTTTTTTTCTTCAGCTTTAGTAATCTAGACTCTTTTATTGAAAAAAAATATATAATTGTTTGCATTGTTAAGTAATATTGTAGAAATGAAGTTTTCATGCAAACATATGCAATATTTTTTTTAACCAACTAATAAATATTTATTTGATCAATAATTTATTACCTAAGATTGTCATATTAAACAAAGAAATACTCACAAACTAAAATAAGATTATGCCTATCTAATCTATGGTCGCTGAACTGCACAACATAAATATTATAGCTTCTCTTTCATATAAGTGCAATATAAACAAAAAAAAAACACTTTGGAGACAAATTACACGATTATTAGCAGACAGAGGCTAAGATTTAATGACCATGCAATTTTTCTATAAACCAAGTTATCTTCCAAAATTAATAAAAAGTTTTAAGCTACATTGACAAACTTGAAGGACTCAATATGCACAACCCAAAAACTTGGCAACTCCAAATGCAAATAAGTAATGTAATGTGATGATGGGTTCAACAATATGAAATTAGAAAAAAAAAAATAAGCAAGAATAATAGTGTTAAGAAATCAAAAAAGTAAATTAGCTTGTAATGAGCAAGAATAGCATTGTAAGGACACTCATAAGTCAAATTTCCCAAGTTAAAGTTCCTCTTTTAACTTGGAAATTAATTATTTTGATGCCACATGGATTGAATTGATTAAACACTAACATGAATGTAGTAAGAAATTTCCATGCAGTTCATATTTCTCATATTTTTTTGTCAAATTTCTGTTCACAATAAAAGAACAATACTGATATGTGTTTTACTCTAAACATTCATTCATTCCCCAAAAAGAAATCACCTTTTCCCAGCTTGGTGATGTGAAGTGCATGTGTAGCTAAGAAAAACAAGACATTGCTTGTTATGGATGCTTAGAATTCAAAGGGCTATAATCATGAAATGAGGCTGAAGAGATGGACAGATGTTAGGACATTCCAACAAATTGGAGCCCTACAAGATAGAGCCAATTCTATGAGAAATGCCATGACATGAAGATCACCTTCTGATGCCTTTATCTTAAGTATATGTATGCTAATAGGACAAACGACTGATTAATCCGTGGATGAATGGGTGAAAATGGCAATCACAAGGTTTTCTGTTAAAAAAGGGAACAAAAGTAGTCATCAAGGAGACAAAAGGTTTGACTTTATTTATCTGTAAATTGGACAGTCAAGAGTGCAAATTTTCTAGTCAAAACAGAATGAGAAAGGTAAAAAATTGATGATGAACAATTTCACTCTCTCTACTTTACTTTGTTTAACACTACTAAACAGGAACAATTTCACTGGAGAGAGGTTGATGCTAAAGAAGATAAGTGAAAATGATGTAGTATGCAAAAAATTGTTAACCAACCAAACACCTTTCACAGCACGCGAGTAAAATCCAAGATCTAACTTTTATTTACGAGCTTGTCACATATTACCCATATTTCTCCTCTGAAAAACCACACACATACACCCAAAAAAACATAAAAAACCAAAACCCCTAAAAAAGCGTCACTACCTCACCAAGCAACAATGGAATCGTCATAGAACCATGAAGATAAATAACATTACATTAAGAATTAGAAACATTAGCATATGATGACAACCATATTTAACAAATAATTTGCAATAGATCTACAAATTATTCTATAAAATTAGTTAACAAAACAATATAGATTCTCTCTAAATTACAAACACAATCTCTCAAATATACGTTTCTGATTATACCTGCTATTTTAATTTGTCGCACCGTATTTGTTCCTTGCAAAATGAAATCCTTGGAAGCGCAGATTCACTGGAGAAAGAAGTTAAGAGAGTGACAAATGATGTTTTTGGAAAAAGACACCTTGAAAGCATATATTCATGGAGAATAATTTCCGAAAGTTACAGAGATGAGGTTTTTGGAGAAGGAATAGAAAGGGACATATGGGTTAGGGTTATTTTGGAGAATGAAAGAATTGTTCTTCTGAGATTAGTATTTGCTTGTGTGATTTTTTTTTGCAAGGTATACATGGACCAATTAATTATTAACACGTCATTATTGTTTATTGTATAAAAATCAAAATCTAATTTTTTGTTTTTATCAGCAACAAACTTTTTCATTGTAAATTTTATGCAACCATATTAGCAACGAAAAATCCATTGTTGATTCTTAATATATTAATTTACTTTTTAGTATCTGATTTTGCATTGTTAAATCCATTGCTAATATTAAAAAATTAATATATATGTAATCCGTTGCTAAGTTGTTGCTAAAGTTGCATCTGAATTATTCTGTTGCTAACATCCAATGCTATCGACCCTTTTTTTAGTAGTGATTGATCGAAACAAATCAATTTGTGCTGGAAATCTATAGTGTTTGAATTTTAAGCTAAATTTCTAGGATTGAGTCTGTTATTGTAACTGGAAAATTTGGAATTAATTGCTAGGATTTGGGGTTTAATTGTTTAATTCATTTGGGCTTCATATTGTTAATTTGGACTAAATTGAATTAATCAGATAAAATTGTGAATTAATTCGACTGAAAAGAAAATGGGATTGAAATGAAGTTTATATAAACATTCAGGCCCCATTTGTTTACTAGCAAGTAGTTTTCTTTTGGAAAGTGGTTTTCTTGGAAAGTGGATTCCTGAAAAGAGAATTATTTTTCGATGTTTGGTAGTATCATGAAAAATAAGTTGGAAAACATTTTCCAATGTTTGGTTATGTCATGGAAAATGATCTGAAAAATAACTCATTAATGTTTAATTTTTTTTTCAAGTTTATTAAAATAATGAGGAACAAATCTTACAAATTAAAAAGTTGAATGAAAATGAAATTAAAAAAAAATATAATTTCATAAATTATCTCAAATAAAATAAATAACAATCAAAATAATGGAGATCAAATCTAATAGATAAAAAAATTGAAAGATGATGAAATAAAAATAAAAATAATTATAATTTCATAAATTATTTCAAATAAAATAAGTAACAATAAAAAAAATGAGGATCAAATTTGAAAGATAAAAAAATTCAATTAAAAAAAAGATAAGACAAAAGCAAATAACAATCATAAAAATAAAGACCGAAGTTAATATAAAAATCAAATTAAATCAAATTCTAAGGAATAAAATTGAAAAAATTTCAAAACAAAATATATAGCAATAAAAAGTTTTAGGACCGAATTTGATATAATCAGCAAATAATATACATTTCTAAATTTTTCACAACTTCTGGAAAGTGTTTTCCGTCTAAAATAAAAGGAAAACACTTTACTGGAAACCAAGCCACATTTTTCTTTGACTGGAAAGTGTTTTTCGTTAATTAGTTTTTCTAATGGCAAACAAATACATGAAAGTTTGGAAAGTGGTTTCCAGAAAACTACTTTACATGAAACAAAGGGACCTCAATCGGTTCTTATAACAATTTTGCATCTTTGCTTCCTCTTTTGTTATACGAGTGTAATTAAATAAAATAAAAATGACAAAAAATAATGAAATTGATTAGATTTATTGAAAAGAATTAAAAAATAATAAGGAATAAGGAAGAAGATATATATTTAGAATAAAATTTAAAAGTGAAGTTTATATATATTTTTCTCAATATTTAGAATGTAAGGCAAGTAATCTATTTATAGGAGAAGAAAATGAGAATATTAAAGGACACTAGAAACCCAAGAATCATGGAAAACCGATAGATTAAATTCAAGAGTTATGAAGTCTAAGAGATTGTAAATGATATTAAATATATATAATTATAAATTTTATAACATTTCTCCTTTAATGATCATGTACTAAAAATGTATCTTATTAAAACTTTATAAAGAAAAACCCAATGGAAAAAAACCTAAGCGAAGAAAAAAGAGAGTATAACATTCATGTGTGATTTTGAATACTTTAGAATTTAATAGAAAGTTTTATATAAATACTTCAAGATCCAATTCAATAGAAGATTTATATAGATACTTCAAGGTTCATATTTGAATGCTTTGGAATTTATAAAAATATCAAATTGTCTCGTTAGAACCTTGCAAAGGAAAATTTAATGGGAAAAAACCTAAGTGAAAAAAAAAGTACAATTTATATTGACTTCACCTCAAAAGTACATGTCTTATGATAAATTTCTAAGATAACGCATTCCAATATTATAGACAAACTTCTTGAAAGTTGAGGCTGGTAATTATCATTTGGCCTGATTAGTCCACTAAATTATCACTTGGCCTGATTAGTCCACTAAATTATCACTTGACCTGATTTGCTTAAAATCAATTTTTTCTTTCCGTTGAAGCTGATGCGTATAAAAGAACTTTGGTGAAATATGTTTTATTTTATCTCCTTTAATGTAGCCTCCTTTAAGTTGAGTGATGCAAGTAGCATTATCTTCAAATAATATTGTGGGTCTATTTTCAATTGTTGACAATCCATGTTTTTCTTTTATGTGCTAGATAATTGACCCTAGCCATATACATTCTTGATTTGCTTAATGAATTGCAATAATTTCTGAATGATTTGATGAAGTAGCCATTAATGTTTGTTTGACATATCTTTAAGAAATTGCAGTACCTCTATATGTAAACAAATAACTTGTGTGTAATCTTTTTTTGTGGGGATCAGAGAAATAACCTGCATCTGCATATTCAATCAATTGTGAATTTGATCCACTATAAAATTACCCTATTTTAGTTGTTCCGTAGAGATAGCGAAGTATATATTTGACCTCATTCCAGTGTCTTTGTGGGAGTGAAATTATATCTTGCCAATAAATTAACTATAAAAGATATATCTGGTCTTGTATATTTTGCAAGATACACGAGTGCTCCAATAACACTAAGATATGGTACTTCGAGACCAAGAATTTATTCATCCTCTTCTAGCGGTCATAAAGGATCGTACTTCGCATCAAGTAATCAAACAATTATAGGTGTACTCAAAGGATGAACATTGTCCATGTAAAAGTGCTTCACAACCTTTTCTGTATATATCGATTGATGAATAAATTTTCCATTTGAAAGATTTTCAATCTATAAACATATACTCAAGTCAAAATTTTGTCTTTTCGGGATATTTCTTCTCAAATTCATCTTTCAAATATGTTGTAGTTTTTATGAGTTCTTCATGAGTACCAACAAGATTTAAATCATTAATATATACTGCAATAATAACAAATTCGGATATGGTTTTCTTAATAAAAATACATGGGAAAATCTTATTATTCTCAAACTCTTTTTCTAGGAGCTATTCATTAAGATGATTATATTACATTCGACCAGATTGCTTCAACCCATATAAAGATTTATATAGTTTAATAGAATAAACACTTATAGATTTATCATAAAAGGCTTCAGGCATTTTGAATCCTTCAGGAATTTTCATATGGATATCTTTATCTAATGATCCATATAGATATGTTGTAACTACATCTATTAAACACATATCTAGAGTTTTTAAGACTACTAAACCAATCAAAAATCTAAAAGTTATTGCATCCATAATTGGAGAATAAGTTTCCTCATAATCAATATTAGGTCTTTGTGAGAAACCTTGTGCAATAAGTCGTGCCTTGTATCGAACAATTTCATTGTTCTCATTTTGTTTTCTATTGAAAACTCACTTATATCTAATATGCATAACACCTTTAGGTATATGAACTACATGTCCAAATACTTCATGTTTTACAAGTGTGCTTAACTCTGTTGGATTACTCATTTTTACATTGACCAATAATTTCTATGTTGACATTCTTTGATAGTTTGTAGTTCAATTTCATCATCAATTCTGGTGATGCCAAAAGCAACCTTAAATGAAATACATCATTTATGACAATTTTATTTCGATCCAAAATCTATCATGTGTGAACATAATTTATGGAGATCTCATTATTTACAAATACTTAGATCTCTTCAGGAGATGCCTTTTTAGGAGGTCTCTCTTTAATAAGATCAATATTACGAGATGATTTTGACACAATATTTATCGTTTGTTTCATCATCTGTTTGTTGTAATTTTCATTTTCTAGGATTTTTATCCTTAGCACCAATAAGTCTTCTGCGCTTCAAGCTAGATATAGATTTATTTGCTAATGTGTTGCCTTTATTTTTTTTTTTACAGATTTCAATTCTAGATGGAGTATTTGCAGCTAAAATATGAGATTTAATTAATTGATTTGTAATATTTTGTAAATGAATTATTTTTTGAACTTCAAGTTCACATTGAGTTATCATTGGATCAAAATGAGATAACTTTGGGTTATTTCAAGTAATATTTTGTCATGTTTAGGCACTAACTTTTCTTTCCCTAATGATGATAAAGTGTTTTAATCAAAATAGTTGTCTTAAAATTGTGCTTTAAAAACATCGCTAGTTAAATGTTTAAGGAATCTAATAATAGATGGAGAATCAAAACCAACATAAATTCATATTCTATAAGGGTATTTGAGAGTGTGGCAGCGGTTGCTTTGTAAAGTATTTTTTTGTTAAAAAATGCATCAAAATAATATTTTTTATTTAAAAAAATTATTTTTGACATCAGCATATTAAAATGATCTAAAAACACAAAAAAATAATTAGAAGCAAAGAAAAAAAATTCAATTTTTTTCAAAAGTGTTTTTGAAACGCAAAAACAAACAAACCCTATATTGTGGACCTATTTTAGTCCTTTGTGGGGGTGTTATATGCACATTTACCGCATAACTAAAAGTTTGTAGACGAAATATATTTGGTTGTATACCAAAAATAAGTTGCAAAGAAAATATTTATGGTAAACAATTGATCTAATTTTAACCAATGATGCAGTATATGGCATGTCCCCAAATAGATACAGGCAATTTTGATTTCATAAGTAATGGTCTAGCAATTAATTGAAGGCACTTTATAAATGATTTGACTAGACCATTTTGAGTATGTACATGAGCAACAAGATGCTCAACATCAATTCCAATAGAAATGCAAAAAGTATCAAATGCTTGAGAAGTAAACTCACCAGTATTGTCCAATCGAATTTTCTTGATTGGATAATCAGAAAATTATGCTCGTAGTCTAATAATCTGTGTTATTAATCTGGAAAATGCAACATTTCAACTAGAAAGTAAACAAACATGTGACCATTTACTTGATGTATCAATTAATACCATAAAATATCTAAAGTCCGCATCGTGTATGAATAGGTCCATATATATCTCCTTAAATTCTTTCGAGAAAAGATGATGATTCTATAACAACCTTTGATGGAGATGATTTGGTAATTAGTTTACCTTGAGAACATGCAATATATGAATTTTCACTTGGTAAAAGAATCTTCAGGTTCTTTAAAGGATGCTTATATGAATTTTCAATAATTCATCGCATCATTATTGATCCTGAACATCCAAGTCGATCATGCCAAAGCATAAATATTTTTGGTTCAAAACAATTCTGGAGTATCATAACATTTGTTTCAATAGATTTCATAATCATGCAATAAATTTTAGAAGAGAAAAGATATAATTTTTCAAGTAAAAGCTTCTAGCTTGAAATACGTGAAATAATATAAAAATATTCTTTTTTGTCTTCATTTATTGTTTCAATACGATAACTAACACATATATCTTTAAAACTAAGTAAATTTCTTCAGGACTCAAATGAATATAATGCATCTTTGATTCCTAATTTTGTGTTATTTGGTAACAAAATATTAGCTCTTTCAAAGCTTTTAATCATGTATATTGGACATGATATTGTAGTGACATTAACTTTGGTTAATATCAAATATTCAAAGTATTTCTTTTCCTTGAGAATTGTGTGTGTTGTTGCACTGTCTGCTAGACATAAATCTCCATAAGCCATGCCTCTATTTAAAATATAATTAAAGTTTATTATTTAACTAAAATAAAATTGACATTGTTTATTGAAAATATCCTAATACAAATAAAAATATTAATCATCCCTAAGGATTCCACCACTAAGTATATTATCTGTTTTATATAGGTTTTCAAAGAAATCAGAAATATCAAGATAAAAATTATGACTTTTAAAATTATCTTTATGAATAAAATTAGTCTCAAGTGTATTTTGTTTTGGAGAGGTTTGATATAAACTTGTAAGATGTTTTGGCGTTCGACAAGTGCAAGACCAATGACCATGCATATTACACTTATGACACTTATCTTTAGGTTTATACAAATTCTTTCCTTTTTTTTGTTTGGGTTCATTGTGTCTCCACTTCTTGTGGTATGGTGGTGATCAGTTGTCTTTTGAACTATTATCTGTTCTCATTTTCTATTTATTTTTTTCATATCTATACCCTTGGTTCATTTTTCTCTTTTGGACACAGGTTCCCTTGACTTCAGGGAATGGTATAGAACCTGTGGGATGGGATTGATGATTTTTTTTATTTATTTATCTAAAGCTCATTATTTTGTTCAACCATAAGAAGACATGAAATTAGTTTTGAATACCTTTTAAAATTACATTCTCTATACTACAAGACAATATTTGAGGCATGAAAAGTAGAAAATATTTTCTCTAACATTTGTTCTTCTATGATATTTTTACCACACAATTTCTACTATGAGGTAATTTAAAAAAAAACATAATTATATTCACTAACCGATTTAAAATCTTGCAACCTCAGGTATAACCAATCATAATGAGCTTGAGGGAGTAAGGTAAATCTTTGGTTGTCATATATTTCCTATAGATTTGGCCGTAGAACAAATAAATTTTTTTATTATGAGATATTCAACTTTTAATCCTTCATGGAGATGGTAACAAATGAAAGTCATTGCTTTTGTGTGATCTTATAAGGATGCGTTATTTTCTTCTTTGATGGTCTCTCTAAGATTCATAACTTCCAAATGAATCTTAGCATTAATGATCCGTGAAAAAAAGTTATTCCCATATATATCAAGAGCGATAAATTTAAATTTTGTTAGATTCGACATTATCTATAAAAAAAGAAACAACTTATTAAATAAAATCATGAATAAAAAAGGAAAAAAATTAGTATTTTAAGATTGTTATTCAATTATTTAGAAATACTTCAAGAACTGTATTTAATTCTTCAGAAACTTACAGAGCCAAATATATTCTATAAAGTATGAACAATAATGAAAAGATAAAAAAAATATTAAAATTGATACAAGCCAAGTAACATAGGAGTTCATTTATGCTAAGATTTCAATATAAATTAAGTAGAGTTATTGTGCTGATAATGTGTAAAAAAAACAAAGAACAAGTAAGAACATACATATTCAGAATAAAACTTAAAAGAGAAGTTCATACCTTTTAATGTATATTTTTTCTTAATGCTTAGAGTGCAAGACAATTAGTCTATTTATCGAAGAAGAAAATGAGAACAATAAAGAACATTAGAAAATTCAAGTGTCATGAAAAAACAAGAGACTAAACTCAAGAGTTATGAAGTCTAAGAGATTCTATTATGTATTCAATATATATAATTATAGATTTTATAACAAAAAGAGTTTTTTCTTTAGATTTTTTAATTTAAGTGACATGTGTGTGTGAGAGAGAGAGAGAGAGAGAGAGAGAGAGAGGACAAAATTAGATTATGGCAATTCTTAATTTCCATGATCACTCAAATAGACATCAAAGAAAAATATTATAAGAACTTCTCTTATCGACAAAAGAAACTCGAGTTACAAGAGTTTAAAATTATTATGTCATTCAAATTAAACTACAATGACTTTATTTCTACATATTGTATTTTATTTTATTACAAGTATAACATCTCAATAGACATCGCTATGAGGACCTAAAATATATAAAAAA